>Ga0164293_10006016_pt1 | contig 10320 bp, 10 predicted proteins | sample GEODES118metaG_FD_111487 | JGI IMG/M metagenome (GOLD analysis project Ga0164293, IMG submission 111487) | Eutrophic lake water microbial communities from Lake Mendota, Wisconsin, USA - GEODES118 metaG | ecosystem: Environmental > Aquatic > Freshwater > Lake | place: USA: Lake Mendota...
AGTCTATTATATATATTTTGATCTCCAGTATAAAAATTAAATAATTTAAAACATAAGATTCTATTAACTTCAACGTAAATTATTTCATTATTATTATCAGTTATAATTAAATACATTTCACATCTATTTGTAAATAATGAATTATTATTATTTATAAAGTCATTATAATCATTATCTTTTATATAATCATAATATTTATCATCATATTCATAAGGTGGAGATACTCTTATTAACAATTGATAATTATATTTAACTATTTCTGCTAAAGATAATATTGCCGTATATATATTAAAATCTGCTGGATCATAACTTGATGGATTATAATTATTAAATTTAAAAACTCTATAAATGCCGAATGGTAAATAATTAATTTGAGTTGATCCATCTTCTATTGGATAAGTAAAAGTATCAGGAGTAGAATTTTGTTGTGGTAAGTATTTAAATTCAGTATAATATTTATTATCAATATTAGTATCAGTTATGATATTAAATAAATTATCAGTTCTAGAAAGATATTTATTATAACCAAGAGTAGAATTTGTATTATTTAAGATTATTATATTTGATATAAAGTTATTTATTTTTTCAAAAAGTATATTATTAAAATTATTAATAATATAATTATTATCACCGTCATTATATGTAATATCCTGTATTATATTAACCAATAAAAAGTAAAAATTATTAATAATAATAGAATTAGTTCTATCTTTATATTCTGAATATAAATCATAATTATAAAAAAAAGAGTATATTTTAGTATCTACAAAATTCCATTTTATAATATTTTGATACATATTAGTTTTTTTTAAAACATTAAAAATAGTTGGACTGGTTGTAATATTAGCATTTAAATAATCTCTACATACATAACAAACATCAAAAGTATTTGTTTTAAATTGATTAATAATATTAACGTAAATTGAATTATAAAATGCTACATTAATATAAATATAATAATATTGAATTTTTTGATCTTCTGTGCCGGCATAATTTATATATTTTAAGATAAATAAATATCTACAAATTATGTATGATTTTGTGTTTAAATCTGTAATTTGTGTATCATCTACTATTTTTATTTTTAATTTATTGGTATCATCAATAGAAAATTGTATAGGATTATCAATTAGATTAATAATATTAGTTGAAACTGTAAAATTTGTAGAACTATTAGGTAAATATTGACTATTAACATAATCATCATAAACTAAATTTGGATTAATTAATAATAATATTTTTCTTAAATTTTGATTAATATAATCTAATTCATTATAAAAAATATTTGGTTTTGATAAATATTGCTTATATGAAATAATATCAAAATAACTATTTACACAATAGATTAGATCAAAATCATATAATCTTTCAGTTAAATCAATATTAGATATATATTGCGCATAGGTTGTATTATTAAAATATTTATCTTTTGTATTTATATAACAAATTTTATTATCCATAGTCAAACTTGTTCCAGTTGATGTATTAACGAATGTTTTATTTTTTTTTAAAAAGTCAGCTATTATAGTATTAGTATCTGAATTAAGATAACTTAGATTATCTTCTAGTGTTTCATTATAAAAATAATTAATTTCATTTAATGATATAAATATATTTTCATCATCTTTATTTTTATTTATATAATCATTAAATGATTTTAAATTTTTACTTAAGTAGAATGTTTTATTTAAATTTTTTACTTCAGCACTTTTTATAGTTTCAAAATATGTAAAATCAATATTATCTTTAATATTAGTTAGTTTTAATTCACTAAAATCTATTACATTAATATAATTATATAACGAATCTTTAGTAGTGAATAATTTTGTTTCATATGTATTTGTATACGAATAATTAGGTATAATATCATTAAAAGGATAAATAAATATATTCCAATTTTCTCTATTATAAAAAATATTATTAATAAAATTATTATAATTTACATAATTATTTGGATTTTTATTATCAGTATATGAATAGTTATAATAATAAAAATATACAACAAATTTATTACTTTTAAAATCTGTAATTTCTAATTCTCTAAAAAATTCATTACCGAATATACTAACATAATAATAACTTGATGAAGTAAAAGTTCCATAAACTTTATTTATATTATCAATTATAATTATAATTTCTCCCGTATTAGCATCATAAGAAACAATAGCCCCTTGAAAATAGTTAGAGGAATTTATTTTAGATGAAACAATAACATCTGTATTACTTGTAAAATCTTTATTTTTTTCTATAATTAAAGTTATTTGTGTAGTATTAATAGGATCTATTATAACTGATTCAGTTGTTGTAGAAAATAAAGAAATATTTATATCTTTTGGTGTAATTATAGTATTAATTTGATAACCAATTTCATTTAATAAAATATCATCAAACTCAGATTTAAAATATCTAAATGATAATATTTTATAATTATTTTCAGCTAAATTATTATTATCAATATTATTATAAAAATAATTTAATGGAGGAAGTTCATAAAAAAGTCCATTATCATTACCAAATAAAAAAAAATTAGGATCATTATATCTATTTTCTTTTATTATATTATCAACCATATTAAATATAAATATTGTTTTATCAGCTGAAATAGCATTACTAAAATCTATAAAATCTTTTTTATTGTTATTACCCAAATATATATTAGGTAAATAAGGAACAGTATCTATCTTTATATTAACATTTTTATTTAAATAATTCATCTATTATATTATATTAACCATTATTTTTTAATTCTATTTATTAATTATTATATTTATAACTAAAAATTGAATTATTATATGAATATAATATATATACCATAAATGCAGCATAATAAGAACCTAGAAGATTCTACTAATATGGATTATGATGCTAACAGAGAATCAAATGAATCTAATAATTATAGTCCTTCAATTTCTCCTATTTCTTCTTCTATTAATCAATATGATATTATATCTAATCAAATAGAAGAAAATCAAGAATTAGAACAAAATAATAACAATCAAGAATTAGAAAATTCAGAAGAACATTATGCTGATAATGATCAAGAAGAACAAGAAGAACAAGAAGAACAAGAAGAACAAGAAGAACAAGAAGAACAAGAAGAACAGTATAATATGTATATCAATCCATTTAGTATGATATCAAATATAATAAATATAAATCCGAATACAATGAATGAAATAAATGAAAGAGTAAATATATTAATAGAAGAAGCTTCAACTAAATTATTTACAACATCTGAAGATATAATATCTATAGTAGAGATATCTTATTTAGGAAATTTACAATATACGGACGAATTAACAAATTTAATTAAATACACAATTAGATCTGTTTTTAGAGATACACCACAATATCAATTTAGTGATATTATAGCAGGAATTTTAACATATTCACTTTCTCCAATAAATATTGTTTTTAATGATAATTATTCTCTTGTTTATGATATATTAGTTGATGAAATTAAAAGATTAATTAGTAGGTCATATACATTTACTATTTTAAGCGATATGATAATGAATTCCCCTCATGCTAATCAAATGGATAATGTTAAATTAACTGTAAAACCTGAAATTATAGAAGGTATTACAAAGAAAAAATTTAAAGAATATGAATCTAATATTAAGGAAATTAATACAAAATGCACGATTTGTCAAGGATGTTTTGAAGGTGAAGATGATACTAGAATTTTAAATTGTAATCATGTATATCATGCTGATTGTATTGATAACTGGCTTACAAATTATAATTATTTATGTCCATGTTGTAGAGAACCTGCAGCTGAACATTTTGCGAATTTATCATAAAGAATTATAAATTTTTTTAAACTTATATTAGTATTTAATTGAAATATTTTATCAATGTTAAAATATTTAACTAGACTAATAGTTGGTTCTTCTTTAGTTATATAAAATCTTTCTGGATTTTTTATTTCATTATTTATTCTACCAACCCAAAAATAATACTTATTTTTACATAATACAGGAGTATCATATAATATTTGTATATCCTCTCTATTTAATCCTGTTTCCTCATTTAATTCTCGAATAGCAGTTTCAAATGGCGTTTTATCATATTCTTCATAATGACCTTTTGGAAATCCAAATTTTTTACTTTTTGTATCCCTAACTAGTAATAATGATAAATCATCTTTATCAAATAAAATTATTCCAGCTCCTTTCCATGAGGTAATTGGATTAGTTATCTTATTGAATCTTTCAATAAAGTTCATGACTTTATAGTTTATAATATAAATAATACTATAAATTATTTTTTATATTTTATAATGTTTTTTATTAGTTTCATTAAAAATGTATATATATGTATCACATATACTTAATTGACTACATATTTCTTGTGGTGTTTCTTTTTGTTCAACAAGTTCTATAATTTGTGGTAGATAGTTATTTACCAGTGCTATACATAAATTACTGTCCGGTGTTTTATAGCATAAATTATCCAAAACATTTTCTAATTGTGTTTCAGTATGATTATTCTTTATATAATTTTCAATATATGATACTCCTAAATGGCATAAATCACATTTTAAGCCTTCACTTGTAATATTAACATGTAAATTAGCACCAGTAGTTGTATTTAATGAATTAACAGAATAAAATGAGAAAGCAAATGTTAAGAAAAGTAAAAATTTCATATATATTTTAAGTATATAAAATAAAAAACTAATTTATTTTTTTATAAATAGAAAATCTACTTTAATAGATACAAAAAATCTAAAAATGAGTAATAATGCTTATTAGTAAGTATGAGTTTAAAAAATTTTAATGTGCGCTATAAGATTTATAATTATATAATTTATTTTTTTACTAACAATAATTAATAAAAATTATAATATATATATATATATATGAATTCATTTTTATCAAAATCAAGTAATTTAACTACAGACAAATTATACGAACAAAAGTATTTAAAATATAAGAGTAAATACTTAAAATATATTGAGGATAATAATAAAATTCAAAAAGGTGGTGGTAGATATAAAGTTCTGGTTAAAAAAATTAATCCACAGTTGGGAGAACGCCTTTTAGTAGAAATAGTTTTATGGGATGGTACCGTGCCTTTTTTATTAAAATATATTCCATCATCAATAGAAGATTCTTATAAAAAAGATAGTATTTGTTCTAAAAGATATTATTTAAATGAGTCTGCAGATAAAATTTCTTTGGATCAAAGTTGTTTTGATCAATTTATAAAATTATCTCCTAAAGACCAACAACCTTTTAATGCAACTATTATTAAATACAGAATTCCTATATATCAACCAGTTATGCAACAAGCATTTCGAAAAGCCGCTATACATTTAGTAGATCCGGAAATATTATCAATGGAATTTGTTCCGAGTTGAAAGAATAAATAGTATTATAATCTATACTATTTGTAAGAGTATTTATATTATAAAAATAAAATTATTAAATTATTTTATATATATTGTTTATAATATGGAATACATTGAAACTTTTTTATATAGTATAATACAAAATATTAAAAGTATAATTAATAACAATTATAATATTATTAAATTTAGTAAATTCTATGCATCTATATATATTATATTTATAATTGTTGTTAATATACTATTAGTATTATATTTTCGTAAAATTAAGTATGACAAAACTTTGTTAAAAATATATAAATTATTAAAGAATAAAAACTTCTTTTCTGATAAATTTATAAGAAATTTAAATAAAAAAATAAAAAAAAATAAGATAGTTATAGTAAATTTTTATGATGATAAAAATATTAAATTATTTAATTTTATTAAAAGAGAAATAAAAAAAAAATATAATCTTAATAATGTTGAAACACAAAATATTATTTTTTATTTATATCATCAAATAGATAATTTGAATAATTTATAATTCTAAATATATTATCTATCCTATTATATAATTATGGAACATAAAGAATTTTTTATAATTCATTCTAATATAGATAGAAAATCAGTTGTAATTGATAATAATATACTAGTGCTAATTATAATAATTATATTATTTTTAATTATGGTAAATAAATAATTTATTTTGTTTATAAAAAAAAGTTATATAATATAAGTTTATATTATATACTTATGACAATTAATCTGGATCAATATCCTCAAATATATAATAAAGTTGATATAGATACAGGTTATCTAGATTGCGATTACCATTTTGATTACGAAAATAAATTATTGGAAAATGTTAATAATAATATAAAAAATAATGTTATCATAACTCCACCACTTTATCCAACTACTCTATCATCCGCTTGTATTAAAAATGGTTATCTTTATCCAATGTCCTTACAAGATAAACCTTATCCTAAATGCAAAACAGTAGATGATTTCTATTATCCATCACAACAAATAGATAAAATTATTGATGATAATGATAAAAAAGATAAAGATGATAATGATAAAAAAGATAAAGATGATAATAATGATAAAAAACATAAAAAAGAAAATAATTATATAAACAGCAATGGTTTATTAGATAAAGTTCCAAGTAGAAGAAGTTATTATGAACTTGAGCCAAGATTTAATAATGTTATTTTTCCATGGAGAGCATATACTTGGACTTATCCTATTCAGCCAAATACAGAAACATATTATAGAGATAATGTGTATAGTTTACCTCCAACACCAATTTATATTCCAAATTTAGATTTAAATAAAGGTACTAGTGGTGTTAAAATACCAAAATTAGAAAGATTTGATAATATTTCTAAAGATAAAGGTATAGACTCTATAATGATAGTTATAATTATTATATTAATATTATTTCTGTTAAAAATATGTAAAATAATATAATTTATGATACTATTTATTCATTTATAACTTGAGCAATTTGTTCTAACATTGTTAGATTTTCACATTTATTTACTGAAGATTTATGTCTTAATACTTTTTGTAGAGTTAGTTGTTGTGTTGATTGTTCTGTAGAACCATCTGTAGGTTGTGGATTATAAAATTCTGAATATATATCGGAATCAATATTAATCTCAATCTCTTTTGATATTTTAAGTTTTTTTGGTAAATCTTCTATTTTATCTACTCTTGGTATATTCTCTGTTACTACACTTCTTTTAATATCTTCAAAGAATCCTTGACCATCACAATTACTTCCATTTTCTTTATAACCTACTTCATGAGAACAAGGAAGAATTATTGCTTTTGCTTTGGCTTTTATTTTGGTATTATCAATTTTTGATAACATTTTCGCTATAGTTTGTCTTGTTCTTTCTAAATCTGAAAAAAATATAAAATCAATAGATTTTTTATCTAATAAATTATTAAGTTTTTCACCAGCATTTATAGCCTGTTTTTCCCCAATTAAAGTTAACCGAGCATCTCTTAATAATTTATCTTCTGAATTTTTAAACACATCTGATATATTTTGTCCAATTTTTGCAAAAATACCTTTTCTTTTTAATGCTAGATGTTCTCCATCAGCGTGTCTAACTATATAAATAATTGTATTTTTTTTAAATAATTTACTTATTCTTTCTTGAGCTTTACAGTCTAAAGTAAATTCAATAATTTCTTCATAATATTGTTCATTTGATATAGAACATCCTTCATTACATACAACATCACCAACATATACTATTTTTAATGTAATATTACCATTTATAATACTTAATTCTATTATACAACAATTTTTAAAATTTTTTTCTAATTTTTTACCGGTTAAACTATGAATTAAACACGATATTCTACCTTGATGACTACATAATAGAACAACCGTTATATCATCCTCTCCAGCATGTTGTTTAATAAAATTTAAATATTTAGTTTTATATTTAATATATTTACTTTTGTAATCTATATGATTCATAATTATTATTATAATAATCCAATAAAAAAATTTATTAATTATATATAAATGAATAAACAATTAATAAATGATGAAATAAAAAAATTTAATATAGATAGTGAAGAAATAAAAAAAATTTACGATAATATTGATATAAAAAAATTTAATCAACACGAACCTTTATCCATATTTGAAGTATCTATTATATTTACAACATTAATTTTATTGTGTTTTATTATATATAAATACATTTGTAAGAAAAAATAACTAAATTATGTAATTTAACTATTTTTAAGCAACATCAAGATGTAAATTATTTTGTTCTATACTTGGTAAAGGAATTAATGGATCTCTTACAGGTAAATTAAAAGCATACGCTATCCAATCACAAAATAAATATGTTCCTTGTTCTACACAACCAAATTCTCCAACTGTAGGATTAAAAGGATTATTTAGAATAGAGGTAGTTGATTTTTTAAGTAGAGAATAGAAAAATTCACCAACTACTCTACTACCAACAGGACCTAAACAATTACCGTTTCCAAATACTTCAGCTTCTCTAAGTGTATAAAACCAAAGTGGTGTTTCACTACCAAATGTATTATTCAGATAAGCTAAAGTTTCAGGAGTAATTGTAGCTTCTGGATCTACAGCATTTTCAGCAGCAAAATTAGCTTCTAAAGCAATATTTACATGAAAATTAGGATCAGGATTAGCATTATCAAGATAAGGAACTCCTAAATATTTAGCAATAGATTGACCTGAAGGTAATTGATAAACATTACCTCTAACTAAATTTCTTCTAGCTAGACTATCATTATTATCAAGTGGCAATTGAAATAATCGTTCAACAAGATAAGGATTAATTTTTTCAGCAACTTGGAAACCATTAAAATTTTGTGTTGGTGTAAATAAATGAAAATCTAAATGTAATCCTGGAGGTAGTGGTCTCATACCTCTCATATCTTGTGGTTTTTTAAGTGAAAAGATTGGTAATTCTTCATTAGCATTTAGATAATATTGATTTCTAACAAGAGCATGGCCAAATCTATACATCGCACCTGCTACTTCAATTGGCATTTTAGGTGTTTCACCATAAATTCTAGAATTTAAAATATTAAAATCATTTACAAATAATCTATTAAATTCTTCAGGTAGTATAATTTTTTTAATAAATTCATTTATTAACATATGTTGATAATGGTTCAGAACTATTCTCTTTGCTTGGGCTACTAATTCAACAGGTGTTAGTTGATTATTAACACTTAATTCACTTACAATACGATTATGGTATCTAAAAAAGGCAAGTTGTATATGTTGAACTATTAAATTTTCATTGTTTCTAATATCAGCAATCAAAGCTTGTCCTGATACTGGGTCTCTTGGCAAATCTTCTTCTCCAGCAGCATTAGTTGCAATCAAAAATTTAGTGCCATTTTCTTCGGTTAAATATTGATTAGAAGCTCCATAAACACAATCTAAATCAAACCAAGATGTTCTTTCATTAACTAGACTATTTATATCTGTTGGAGCAGGTCCTAAAATAGAAAGGTCTTCAAATGTAATATCATGATCTACGAATTGCCCCCAATAAGTGATTAAAGCAGGCATAGTTGAACCAATAGTAGCTGGATCTGGGATTATAACATCAGGTTCTGGAACCGGTTTTGGAGTATCAGCCTTATGCATAACGGTTGATAATAATTCTAAATCTGCTATATTTGTTGCTAATGGAGGAAGCATATCAAATAAGCGATAGTATAATTGTTCGTTTGGTATTCCATGTGCCATTATTTAATTATATATAGAAATTAATTATATATTTTATCTTCCTTTTTTGTTTATCAAAAATATTATTAGAAATTATATATATTATGTTTATAACAAAAATAATCATAAAAATGAAAAAGAATTTTATTTAGACTAAAATATAAACTTTATTATAATTAGGACTTTTCTGTTATTTCTATAGCATTTGATGTAAATTATAATATTAAATACTATATTTTTTATTGTATATGTAAAGATAAAAGTTTATTTTTTCTGTAAATCTTAATTGTTAGGAATGTTTCCATATAAAGCACCAATTTCATCATTAAAAAATTCACCATCAGATGATAAAAATAGCACAACCATTAAACTATATAATGTTATTTTTTTTTCTTCTATTATTTGTTCACCATTATTACCTTTTGGAACATTAAAAATTTCATCAGCTAATTTTTTAGGAGTTGTTCCTAATTTTATAATTTCTTTACTAACTTCTCTTTTTAATCTTTCCAATTGTTGTTCATTTGGTTTGTTTTCACCTATTTCTAAAATTATATTATTGATAGATGATGGCATGTCTTTTAATGTTTGTAAATTAATTTGGTTATTTGGCATTTGATCAGTTTGTCTTTGTTGACCCATTTGCATTTGATCAGTTTGTCTTTGTTGACCCATTTGCATTTGACCAGTTTGTCTTTGTTGACCCATTTGCATTTGACCAGTTTGTCTTTGTTGA
>Ga0164293_10006022_pt1 | contig 10313 bp, 8 predicted proteins | sample GEODES118metaG_FD_111487 | JGI IMG/M metagenome (GOLD analysis project Ga0164293, IMG submission 111487) | Eutrophic lake water microbial communities from Lake Mendota, Wisconsin, USA - GEODES118 metaG | ecosystem: Environmental > Aquatic > Freshwater > Lake | place: USA: Lake Mendota, Wisconsin...
CCAGATTAACCTGTAAACAGTGAATTACTTCGGATAGAATTCCCTGACCCTTATTTCTTCTTTAACAGCTTCATCAGTTTTACCTTGCTTTCTCAAAATTACCGCTCTGTATTTATGGCATTTTGAAGCAACGTAAGAATCAGGAAATGATCTTGCAGATTGGGTAAAAAGTTCATAAGCTTTTTGCTGTGACGCTGCATCTTTTTTCTTCATCAGTTCTTTCCCGTCAATATAATCCTGATACCATCTTTTGGCAACGGCACTCATCCGATCGGCTTCCTGTAATGTGGCAAACTGCGGAGGGAATTTAGATGGGGTCTTCTGAGCAATTATTTGATTTTCTTTTTTAAAAAATTTCTCAATTGACTTTGAAATGGCAACTGCCTCATTGTAATTATGCTCTTTGGTTTTTAAGCGGGATTCTTCTTCTGGATTAGTAAACAAGGAAGCTTCGGCTAAAACTCCAGGTATGCCATAAGTTCCTCTCAATACGGAGGACCCTGCACCTGAAAAAATTGTGAAATCAGAAACCACACTCACTGGTGTTTTAGTTTTGTACATGTATTTTTCCAAATTCTTTGCTAGAATTTTACCAAAACTTACTCCGGCCTGGTTTTCTGAGGCGAGGCCATGATAATAAATGATTGGGAAATTAACCGATGGGTCGGCAGTGGCGTTATGATGAATGGAAATAAAGAAATCAGCTTTGTTTTCAACAGTCATTTTAGAGCGTTCTGCAAGTGGGACAGGGATGTCGCTACTTCGGGTCATCAGGACTTTAGCCCCTTTTTGCTCCAAAATTTCTTTTAATAATAAACCTACTCTCAGGTCAATCCATTCCTCTCGTTCACCAGTAGGTCCCTGTCGGTAGCTATCGGTAGCTGCCGAACCACCATGGCCAGGATCAATAGATATTATTTTACCTTTTAAATTAGCTCTTTTTGTTGAATTCTCTTGAGCGAAGGTACTTTGTGTGATGTATCCAATAAGGATGATTAATAAAAAAGATTTTAGTTGAACTTTATTCCAGTTATTTAATTTGAACATGAGAATTTGATACTATAAAATGGGATGGAATTAATAATTGTCATGAAAATGGGTAATTATTCGGCCCATTTCATTGCGTATATCAGCCATTGGAATCAAAAAGTTATTGTTCATGAATGAATAAATATATTTTTTGCCTTTTCGGGTGACAAAAAATCCTCCCTGCAAATGTACATTTTGAAGAGTTCCTGTTTTTGCCCAAACGAATGGCTGGCCATTATCGGTTTGATAAGCATTTCGAAGGGTTCCACTTACTCCGCCAGCAGGTAATAAGTTATGTAGCCTTTCCTCGGTAACAAGCTTATCCTTTAATTTGGTCAGAATCTTAATTATTGAGCGCGGACTGAATAAATTATTTCTAGATAATCCTGAACCATCTCGCCACTGAAATTTATCTGGAAGATCATTCAGGAAGTTCTTTGAGCTGTAAGAGATGGCCGAATCAACACTAAGCTTTCCTGGAAGCAACGAAGAACAGAGATATAGAATTTGCTCTGCAAGGTAATTATCACTTGGAAGCATCATTCTTCTGTAAAGACTATCTGAGGGAATGCTATATATGGTCTTAGCATTTTGAGGCAAATTCATACGAATGATAGATACAGGTAATTTGAGGGTATCGCTAAGAGTAGAAGCTGTCAGTTCTGCTCCCGGTACGAGGTAAAGTGTTTGCCTGTAGTTTGAAGGCATCGTCATTTTAGGATAAATAAACATATTAGTCTTGTCGTCCCTTTGAACACTGAATGTTCTTGGATGGTATGATGTATCCTGTTTTAAGTTTTGCTTAAGAAAGGCAGGTTTGATCTCTAAGTTTCCGTACTTATTTGCATAAGCCACAGCTCTGTTTTCGCCTACAGGTAAAGAAACCATTGCTATTTGGTAAATGGAGGAACCATTAAATTCAGTGCCTGCATTACTATGAGAATAAAATAGCTTTTTGCCAGAATTTTTAAGGAAATCATATACCCGGGTTGATTTCAGATCCGGATGAAGAAATGAAGGATCACCCGTGCCCCAAAAGATTAGGGAATCGCCTTTACTTACATAACGAAGTCCGGGGATAGAATCACCCAACATATTTAGTGCGGTATATAAAGTAAATAGTTTCGTATTTGATGCCGGAATAGCGGGTTTATTTGCATCTAATTCAAAGACCGGTTTCATTGTTTTGAGATCATATAGAGAAAATCCGGTATAGTGATTTTGCAGAATTTCGGATGCAGCGAAGACTTTGGCTACCTTTCGTTTAGTTAACTTTTGTGCATTAGCATTGCTACTGATCAAAAGTAAAATGATCAAACACAATAAACCATTCATTATGTTTCTATTTAAGTTTAACTTTTCAGGTATCATCTGTTTCAGGTTTTTTGTTTAATTCTTGTCGCTATAAATTGACCGTTCTGCTTGCTTAAGCAGTAGGATTAATTTTATGCAAGATAGGTTTCCCCTATGAAAGATAAAAGGGTAATTAAAAGGCTGACAGGGTTTTTAACCTGTCAGCCTTATTCCTTTTATTTAAGATTAATGTTTAATATTGTGTCCATGCAAAAACTCATTCATATTGTGCTTTTTAGCATTTTTCCGATGCTTTTAATGGCTCAGAATTCCGCACGGCCAAGAGAGATGGGTATAAAGATTGGAGTATTGCCGGTGGGAGCATTAAATGCAATTACGGATGTTCCAGGTGTTAAAGTAGGACATAAAACTCTTGTTAACGGATCAGCAGTTCGTACCGGAGTAACTGCCATACTCCCCCATGATGGCAATTTGTTTCAATCTAAAGTTCCTGCTGCTGTATTTGCAGGAAATGGATTTGGAAAATTGAGTGGGACTACCCAAATTGATGAACTCGGAACATTGGAAAGTCCGATTATTCTGACTAATACCCTGAGTGTAGCTGAAGGAATTCAGGCTGTGATTGAACATACACTTGCACAGAAGGGCAATGAAACGGTACAATCAGTAAATGCAGTTGTTGGTGAAACCAACGATGGTAATTTAAACGATATACGTAGCAGGCATGTCAAAAAAGAAGATGCGCTTCATGCCATTCAATCTGCAGTTGAAGGTCCTGTTGCCGAAGGAAATGTTGGTGCGGGAACTGGCACAGTTTGCTTCGGATTTAAAGGTGGAATAGGGACATCCTCAAGAAAATTGCCTAAGAGTCTTGGCGGATATACGGTAGGGGTGCTTGTTCAGACAAATTTTGGTGGAGTTTTACAAATAGATGGGGTACCTGTGGGTGAGGAATTGGGAAAGTTTTCATTCAGTGATAAATTATTGAATAATGTAGATGGTTCTTGTATGATCATAGTAGCGACTGATGCACCATTGGATTCAAGAAATCTGGAACGTTTAGCAAAGCGTGCTTTCATGGGTATGGCTAAGACGGGAGGGATTGCATCTAACGGAAGTGGTGATTATGTGATTGCTTTTTCTACTGCCGAGAGCTTGCGTGTTCCTCATCAGCCCGCTCAGCAGGTAATTCAATCCGGATATCTGCACAATGATTTCACTTCACAAGTATTCCTATCGGCTATAGAAGCTACAGAAGAAGCTATTATAAATTCCCTGTTTGCTGCTAAAACCACCACTGGATATAATGGGCACAAGATTGATGCCCTGCCTCTGGATAAAGTAATTGAGATACTTAAAAAATATAATAGATTATAAAATGAGTAAATTATCTGTTTGGGTAAATGATTCTTTGACTCCTTCCGATGAAGCGAACTTAAATATTGCCGATCTTGCAGTTCAAAGAGGTTATGGAATTTTTGATTTTTTTAAAACCATAGATGGTAAACCTATATTTCTTGAAGACCATTTAGATCGTTTATTCCGGTCTGCAGTTCTGATGCGACTTCAAATTAAGCAAAGTAGGGATGAAGTACGAGATCAGATCAATAGTCTCATTGAAATCAATAAACTAGATGATTCTGGAATAAAGGTTATTCTAACCGGGGGCTTTTCGCCCGATGGATTCAATATCGCTATACCAAACTTGATTATTAGTCAGCAGCAGTTTCAAATACCCAAAGTGATGTCTGAGAAAGGCATTAGTATTATTACGCATGAATATCAGCGTCAATTTGCAGATGCTAAAACGCTTGATTATCTCCAGGCCATCTGGCTGCAGCCAACTTTGAAAGAGAAAATGGCGGATGATGTTTTGTATTATTCAAACGGACTGATACGTGAATGCCCGAGAGCTAATATTTTCATTGTTACAAAAGATCATAAGGTAATTACTCCTGAATTTGGTATGCTGAAAGGAGTAACAAGAAAGCAAGTTCTTGACCTATCAGCAGGTAATTATTTGACAGAGGCCCGGGATATAAGTTTTGAAGAGTTTAGAAATGCTAAAGAGGTTTTTATTACCAGTACAACTAAAAACATCCTGCCTGTTGTTCAGGTAGACGGGCATGTTATTGGTGATGGAAGTCCGGGAGAAGTAAGCAGGGCTTTGGCTAATGAGTATAACAAAAGTATTTACGGCTCCTGAAATTGAATCTATAAGAAAAGGGTTTTAGCTACCTGAATTTTAGATCCTTACTTTTACAATCAATTTCTTAATTATACCATCCGCAATCATTGGCGCGTGCACATCTTCGGGAAAGAAGATTACAAATTGATTATCAGTTAATTCAAAAAAGGTGTCAGGGGAATCATTGTAGAATAAAACGTCCTTTTCAGCGTTGTATTCAGCTTTAAGCGATTTGCAGTCATTTCGTGGTTTCCATCCCAGTTTTTCTTTACCGCGGATACAAAGCTGAATATCGATATTCTTGTTATGGCATTCAAATTTGGCGATAGACTCTTCCGCTGTCATACCTTCTTTTTCTACAACAACATAGTTCAGGCCTTCGCTAATCTCATATTTTCCGGCTTCAACATTTTTCAAGTCTATTGAATTTAAAAATTCAAATGCTTTTCCAAAAAGTGGATGAACGGAGCTGTATTTTGCTGCGTTTTCCAGGGTATCTATAATCATAGGATTTTTATTTTTTGATTTCTATATATTAAAAATCCGCCTGCAGTACAGGCGGATTCTTAAATGAATAATTTATTTAACGTTGAACACGTCCTGAGCCATCACCACCTACCAGGTCTTTAACTTCTGATAAAGTTGCATGATTTAAGTCGCCAGGAATGGTATGCTTAATCGCAGAAGCAGCAACACCAAATTCGGCAGCATCACTCATTTTCATTTCAGTAACTAAACCGTAAATAAAACCACTGGCAAATGAGTCGCCACTACCTACACGATCAACAATTCGTACCTCATACGATTTGGTGTGATAAAACTCAGTGCCATCATAAACCAGAGCCGACCACCCGTTATCTGATGCACTGTGGCTTTCTCTTAAAGTTGAAGCAATGTATTTGAAGCCGAATTTAGCCTTCATTTGCTGGAATACATCCTTGTATCCATCTAAATTTAATTCACCTTTAGTAACATCCGTACCCTTACTTGTGAAGCCAAGAGTGGTGTCGGCATCTTCCTCATTTCCAATGCAAACATCTACATAATGGCATAATCTTGTCATTACTTCTCTTGCTTTTTCCTTTGACCATAGCTTCTTGCGATAGTTAAGATCAATACTGGTAGTGATCCCTCTTGCTTTTGCAGCTTTTAATGCTGCTTCAGTTAATGCAGCTGCTTTGTCGCTCAAAGCTGGAGTAATCCCAGTGGTATGAAACCAATCTGCACCTTCAAAAATTTTGTCAAAATCGAATTCAGAAATTTCAACTTCAGAAATTGAAGCATCTGCACGGTCATAAACTACCTGTGAAGCGCGCATAGAAGCACCGGTTTCCAAAAAATAGATTCCTAATCGCTTACCGCCTCTGGCAATGAATTGAGTATCAACACCATAACGGCGTAGATGATTAATCGCAGACTGACCCAAAGGGTTGTTAGGCACTTTAGTTACGAAGGTTCCGTTTAAACCGTAATTGCATAATGCAGCAGCTACGTTTGCTTCTCCGCCACCATAGGTAACATCAAAACTATCACTTTGTACAAATCTTTTGAAATCAGGAGTAGATAGACGCATCATTATCTCTCCAAGTGTTACGACTTTTTTAGCCATGGCTTAATTCTGTATTTAATTGAAAGAACTTATAAAAATCCAAATTTTGGATAAACAAAAATACATTAATGAGTGATAATTAAAAGTTTTATCCACCCCTAATTGTTGAATAATAAACAAAATGTTACTTACATTAATAAATGTATTGATTTTGGTTTCGGCTTAGCTAGTTATTTAATAATTATCTAATTTAGTGGCTCAGTTTTACTTAATAAATATCACAGATGAGCAAGAAAGAAGAACTCTTGAAATTAATACCCGAGCAGGGTATATTACCTTTATATTTTAATAAGGATAAAGAGACCAGTATCGGACTATTAAGAGCATTGTATAGTGCAGGTATCAGGGCTGTAGAATACACCAATAGGGGGGAAGCTGCTTATGCAAATTTCAAGGAGATGAGAAAAGTTATTGATTCTGAATTGAATGGGATGTATCTGGGTATTGGGACCATTAAAGATGGAGCTATGGCCCAAACCTTTATCGATGCGGGTGCAGACTATATCATCTGTCCGGGTTTGGTAGAGAGCGTGGCTGAAGTTGCCGACAAACACAATATGTTATGGGCACCGGGTTGCATGACTCCCAGTGAAATTATCAGAGCAGAGACATTAGGGGCTAAAATGATTAAATTATTTCCAGGGAATGTTCTCGGACCTGGATTTATGTCTGCAATAAAGGAGTTATTTCCAAATCTTAAATTTATGCCAACAGGTGGGGTAGATCTTGATCGTGCAAATATCGAGGGATGGTTTAAAGCAGGGGTTTGTGCTGTTGGAATGGGGAGCAAGCTGGTCAGTAAGGATGTTATGGAAAACAAAAAATACGATGAGCTTATAGCCTCAACAAAATCAGTTTTAGAGATCATCAAACTGATAAGAGCTTAAACTATTGTTCATTACAAAAGCCGGCAGAATCTTTCTGCCGGCTTTTTTGTTTACAGGTTAATCATTGCTGCATTACGGCTGATTTTAATTATAAATATTAAGAGTTAATTGGCTGCTTTGATTTATCACTGTTGTATCATTTTTCCTTCAATAGGTTTTAAAAGCCTCTTATTTTCTATTTTTATAACTCTTGGAGCTTTTCTGAACGTATCTTGAGGATAGTTCAGCTACTTTGTGAAAAATGATTAGGACCTAAGAGGAATGTTCAGACTATCATATTTATCCTTTTTGATTTTTTTCTTCTGGACACTTTCAGGTTCAAGAGCTATTGCCCAGAGTACATCCAATGAAGGAACTGATTTTTGGGCTGTTTTTCCAACACATGTGCCTGCTAATTTTAATGGAATCAGGCCATTAGCAAGATATTCTATATTTATTACAGGCAAGCAGGCTTCTTCAGGGACAGTTACCGTTGGTAGTACAACTCAGCGCTTTAATTTGACCGCCGGAAATACAGTTATTGAGGTTCCTATAAATCGCACTGATGCTTACATTGATGAATCTGAGGCTGGCAGAGTACTCACGAACAGAGCGATCAGAGTTCAGGTTGATCAGGGAAAACCCAAAGTAGTAGTTTATGGGCATATTTTTGCGGGTGCCCGTTCAGCGGCCTCACTCATTTTACCTAAGGAGGCTTTAGGTCAACAATATTTCAGTATGAATTATGAGAGCGGAAATACACAAGATCCCGGTCGAAATTATATCGTACTGATTGCAAGTGAACCCAATACGAAGATTTTTATTAGGCTTAATGGGACTGATCTAGTCCCTGGAGGAGTGACATTGGCTAATACCGGGGATGTTTATCAATACCTTTCTAATGTTGACCTTACAGGAGCTAATGTTTTTGTAGATCCGCAAACTTCCGGTTGTAAACAGTTTGCGATGTTCTCTGGTACATCTAACTCTGCAATTACTGCTCCTTCCCTTTGCGCGGGAACTATTTCATCAGATCCTTTGTATCAGCAGAATTATCCAATTGATAGTTGGGGCAAGACTTATGGATATATTCCATTTAGTTCAAGAAGTCCCAGAGGTGTTAATGTGAGAACCAGGGGTAATTATGTTCGAATATTGGCTAAAGAGAATGGTACAATGGTAAATTTTAATGGAGTACAGGTTGCAAGCCTAAATGCCGGACAATATTATCAGACACCTGCCCCTATCAATGAGCCTGCCTATATTTCAGCTAATCATGCAATTGCAGTTGCCCAATATTCTCTGACTCAGGCCTGTGCAGGTGGCGGTTTCAGTGACCCTGACATGGTCATCCTTAATCCGATTGAATATAACATCAAGAATATCACTGTATATTCTTCTAATAGGGAAAATATCAGTGAGAATTATGTTAATATACTAATCAAAACTTCTGCTGCCAGAACATTCAGAATCAATGGACAAGCTCCCGGTGGTACGTTTACTGCTTTGAGAAATAATCCCGATTATTCATTTATGCAGCTTAACCTCAACCAATATCCTACCCAGATTTTTAATTTGTCTGCTACAGATGGATTTAATGCTATTGCCTATGGCTTTGGCGATGTTGAATCTTATGCTTATTCGGCAGGTACAAATTTGGCCTCAAGCCAGTTTGTTCGGGCAATTAATAAAATTACTCTGGAAGAGATTAGTAATGCCTGCACAAAACAAGACCTTGATTTCAAGCTCACGTTAACTGCACCTGCTTCAAGTTTAACCTGGCAGCTCGATCTCAATGAATCAACAGTGACACAAACCAATCCGGTGGCAGTTCAAGTTGTACGAAATGGTATTACTTTTTATGAGTATTTATTTCCAAAGAATCTTGGATATAGCCAGCCCGGGCAGAAGTCGATCAAAATAGTGGCAAAATATGCTACACTTTCAGGATGTAATCTTCAAGAACAGGAGATTAAATACCAGTTTGATGTATTTGACCCGCCGGAAGCATTGTTTTCAAACACAACTAATTTCTGTTCAAATAGTGAAATAAGCTTTACGGATTTAAGTAAGGATAATGGTAATCCGATAAGCTCCTGGGTATGGGACTTTGGAGATGGTATTACGTCTATTGATCAAAATCCAAAGCATATTTTTGCGAGCCCGGGAAGTTATACCGTTACTTTAAAAGTCAAAAATTCGACAATTTGTAATGCAAAAGAGTTTACAAAGAATTTAGTAGTCAGAGGAAGTCCCGTTGCAGATTTTTCAAGCTCAAGTCCGGGTTGCGATAATGCCGCAATTTTGTTCACCGACCTCTCCAGAGTTGTTCAAGGGAATATTGTAAAATGGGAATGGGATTTTGGAGATGGAGTAAAAGCAGAAAGAACAATTTCTACTCCGGTCACTCATCAATATACTTCTGGAGGGCAATTTAAAGTAAGTCTGAAAGTGATCAATGAATTTGGTTGTGAGAATATCCTAAGCCGAGAATTAAGTGTTACTACCCCATTTCTTGAAGCAGGAAGGGATACCCTCGTTTTGCGGGGCGGTTCAGTAAGCTTTAATATTCAGGCTACCGGAACAAATTTAAGGTATAAGTGGACACCATCTACTGGTTTAAATCGCGATGATGTCAGAAATCCAATAGCAACTCCTGTAAATGATACCAGATACACTGTAACAATCAGCTCTGATGAAGGTTGTGTGTTACAAGATAATATTCAGGTTAGCGTACTAGAGATGCCTTTCATTCCCAACGCATTCACGCCAAACGGTGATGGCGTTAATGATGTTTGGAAGATTGAATATCTGGATAGTTATCCCGGTGTTAATGTCAATGTTTATAATCGATTTGGAATTAAAGTGTTTGGATCAATTGGATATTTGAAACCATGGGATGGTAGTTTGAATGGTCAAATACTCCCCGTTGGAACCTATTATTATGTTATTAATCCAAAGATTGGTTTGCCGGTTTTCAAGGGATGGGTAGCATTAATACGATGAGCTTAGGGTTTAAGGTCTAAATTCAGGACTAGCCAGTAGCTTATTTAATTAAATATTTCTACTAATGAAGATAAACATTGAAAAGGATTTTTTAAATTGTTCGAATTACACGCTATGAGTTTTTTGCAATTGATTCAGGTTTTTATTCATCTTGATGTTAAGCTTAAAGCTCGCAATTATATATTAGTGAAGGGGATTACTGCATTTTTCATTTCCATATTGATTGGCCAGTTAAGTTTTGCACAGCAAAAGCCACAATTTACCCAGTATGTCATGAATAATTTCATTTTAAATCCTGCTA
>Ga0164293_10006027_pt1 | contig 10311 bp, 9 predicted proteins | sample GEODES118metaG_FD_111487 | JGI IMG/M metagenome (GOLD analysis project Ga0164293, IMG submission 111487) | Eutrophic lake water microbial communities from Lake Mendota, Wisconsin, USA - GEODES118 metaG | ecosystem: Environmental > Aquatic > Freshwater > Lake | place: USA: Lake Mendota, Wisconsin...
AAGAACTTCCGTCATAAGTACCTTCAATATAAACATTGGCACCTACTATGGGTTTGTTTTTTGCATCCACCACCATTCCCGAAATGGTTTGCTGTCCATAACTTGCTACAGCTAAAAATGTAACTAAAAAAAGGCAAAGTGGTTTCATGTTTTACAATTTGATGGAGCAAATCTGCAAAAAAGGATGAAATTAAAAAATATAAGCTAACCGAACTGTTGATTTATTGGGATGAAGTGTTTTTATTTTACGTTGGTTAGTTTTAGTGTCGTTCATCGATTTTCCATAAAAATAATTGGACATGTAATTGTATCTTATTATATTTAACTTGTTGGGGGTAATTATTAAAAACGTCAGTTCGAGTGTTTTTTGTGAAGAGATACGGAACAAAAAATTTATCGAGAACCGTTTTTAATGAAATTTTTCTTGTTCTGTCATCCTGAGTGAAATCGAAGGACGATTTTCTATCAAAAATCATTCGAACTGACGAAAAATTATCATCAAAAACTAATTACACCCAACGGGTTAATTTATATTTGATTTGATGTTTATTGTAGGCACGGATTACAACCGAGAGAAGCGAACTGACGAAGTAAATCCGCTATCGGACATGACAAAATCCCAATAAATAAGAATCTACAGATAATTAGACCATGATATATTTTGTTGATGATTTTTTTTAACAGTTTTCATCAACCCAAGCATAAAGATATTGTAAGGTCATCCCCATTGTTGCAAGATTAGTTCTAAGATGCCCTGGTGGAATATCTTTATCTTTTTCTCTATGAGTGATTGTTCTCCAACAACCTGGACATTTATAGTGGACGTGAGAAGCATTTGTTCTAAGGTATTTACAATCATGAGCAGCTAAAAAGCTAACCAATCTTTAGTTTTAACTGGTCTGTTGTTTCCCATGCCTTATTTTTAGAAGGTTTCTTCAAGCATAGCTGCTCTAAGTGTTCCAGGTTCAAAACCTTGCAACACACCGTTCTCATCAACGTACGCTTTAGAATAATCTTTATTGTGGAATTTAACTTTAGCAAATCCTAATTTGAATAACTCGGTTTCTCTCTGAACTTGATTTAATTTCATGAAATCTCCACAGAACAATTTTAAGTTTTCTTCAAAACTTTGTTTTGCTTCTTCTTCTGTAGAGCCATATCCACTTACTAATAATGCAGGAGATACAGTAACATAATGTTCTCCTTCTTTGCCAGTAGCTGATAAAATTTTAATAGATAGCGTATTTCCTTTGATACGTACAGTTTCCTTTATATCTTTGAAATTTAAAGCCATAATTTGAAGTAGTAATAATCGTTTTGTTGAACAAATATATATAAATTAATTCCATTTACAATTTTCTCTAAATTAATTTTCTTGCAAAATTACCACATTAATGATAGTTTTATGAAAATATTCATAAAGTGGGTCAAGATACCATTTGTTTTAAGCCGAGTACCAAGCTCCATTGATAACTAAAAACTATGCCAAGCCGACTAAAAACGTCTTGAAGCCGACTAAAAATTGCTCCAAGCCGACTGTGGGTAATTCTTGGAACGCTAAAAACAATTATTAGCCGACCAAAAAATACAACAAGCCCACTTTTGCAAAATTATAGCCCACTAAAAACAATGGCAAAACCACTATGTTGATAAATTATTTAGGTAGGAAAATGTTTAATATGGAATATTTTTATATTTTAGTGGTGGAGAAAACAAAGCGAAGAAAACATGCTGCTATACAACTACATTTGGGGAGTTATACGTAATAAATTGATGATGTTTACTAGTTATGGGCAAGTTTTCCACCAGACAAGAAAATTATCATAAATTTACATCTAACCTAAAATAATTATTATGGAAAAAATACAACCATCATGGAAACAATGCGTAACTTGTGAGTTTTGGACTGGGCCAAGAAGACCAACAGCATGGAGAGATTGTGTAGAGTTTGAAAGAACAGCGAAAGGTGAATGTGCTGGCGGCGGTCGAGATAGAATTAAAATGGAAGCTATGGGAACTTGCAATAGCTGGAGAAAATGGGGAGTATTAAAATAAAACAAATGGAAAAAGGAACTCACGGAATAGGCGAAAAGTCATTTGAACAATTAACTTACGCAGACCAAGCAAGGTCATTAAATGCTCAAATTCAAATTATCGAGAAAGCACTAAGGGCACATTTTAGAAAAGGGAAAGCCGAAAGTAAAGATGTTGATTTTTCAAAGACAAAATATAAAACTCAATTATTGAAAGTAATTAATAGTTTAGAATAAAAACCTGCCCATAAAAGCATTTACACGCTATTACGAATTTTGTAGTAAGTACATGTACACGTTTCGCAAGAAATATTATCTTAGTGAAAAATAAACGTTTACGAAGTTCGCAACAGTCGTGTAACCGCGGGAACGATAGCTACAACCCTGACAGACGACACAATCGACAACAAACGAACAGTAAACGACAGACAAATTGCCAACGCTTTGTAAAATAAAAAGAGCCATTTTTTACCAACGCACCAATGACCGTTTTCAGTAATATAAAACTAACTTTACAAACCAATTTTAAGAATAGAAAATGACTCAAAAACAATTAGAAGATTATCTCTGGGGAGCAGCCAACATTCTGCGTGGAATGATTGATGCGGCTGACTTTAAACAATATATTTTCCCGCTGCTATTCTTCAAAAGGGTAAGTGACTTGTGGGATGAAGAATACCAAACCGCTTTAGACGAAAGCGATGGCGACTTGACTTTTGCTGAGTTTGCCGAAAACCACCGTTTTCAAATACCCAAAGGTTGCCACTGGGAAGACGTAAGAATGAAAACTGTTGATGTAGGTGCATTTTTACAAAAGGCATTAAATGGAATTGAGAAAGCCAACTTTGAAATGCTGCATGATGTATTTGGCGATGCCCAATGGACAAACAAACGCAGAATGAGTGACGAAAAAATGCTTGACCTGATTGAGCATTTTAGCAAAATGAAACTCACCATAGCCGAAGTGCCCCACGACATTATGGGAGAAGGCTACGAATACCTGATTAAGAAATTTGCAGACGACAGCGGACATACAGCAGCCGAGTTTTACACCAACAGAACCGTTGTAAAACTGATGACACAAATTACCGACCCCAAAAGCAGCGAAAGCATTTACGACCCTACCTGTGGTAGTGGTGGTATTTTGCTGAGTGCCGCATTGCACCTGAAAGAGCAAGGCAAAGAATACCGAACGCTAAAACTATACGGACAGGAACTCAACCTCATTACCTCTGCCATTGCCCGTATCAATATGTTTATGCACAATGTAGATGAATTTATGATTGTGCAGGGTGATACTTTAGACAGCCCACAAATATTGGAGAATGACGAACTGAAAAAGTTTGATGTGATAATGGCTAATCCACCATACAGCGTAAAAAAGTGGAGCCAAAGCAAATGGATGAACGACCCTTTTGGACGCAACATTTGGGGGACACCACCGCAAGGTTGTGCCGACTATGCTTTTCAGCAACACATCATGAAAAGCCTGAACCCCGAAACAGGCCGTTGTGTGGTGCTTTGGCCGCATGGCGTTTTGTTTAGAGACAGCGAAGCCGAAATACGTAAACGCATGATTGAAGAAGATTATGTAGATGCCGTTATTGGCTTGGGCAAAAACCTGTTTTACAATAGTAGTATGGAAAGTTGTTTGCTGGTGTGCCGCATGAAAAAACCGAAAGAAAGAAAAGGTAAAATTATTTTCATTGATGCCAAAGAAGAACTACGCATAGAACGCACCAATGCCTGGCTTGAACCTCAGCATATAAAAAAGATAAGTGATGCCTATTGGAAGTTTAAAGATGTGGAAGGCTTTGTTAAGGTGATGTCTAATAAAGAAGTTATTGATAACAATGGAAATCTAAGTTTACAGCTTTATGTAAAACAAATTGTTATTGAAAATGGACACAAAACAGAAAATCTAATTTCAGAAATTAAAGATGGTCAAAAGCAAATAAATAACTCAATAGACAACTTATTTTCTCAACTTAAAAATATTGGTATTGACGCATGATTAAGTTGAAAAAAGATAATTGGAAAAAAGCTAAAATCAAAGATTGTTGTGATATACTCGACAATCTTAGAAAACCAATAAGTGCAATTGAAAGAGAGAAAAGAATTGAACACAAAAGCCAAAGTGAATTATTTCCATATTATGGTGCAACTGGTATGGTTGGTTGGATTGATGATTACCTAATTGATGATGAATATGTTTTAATTGGCGAAGATGGAGCACCATTCTTTGATAAGTCGAAAGACATTGCATATTTAATCAAAGGAAAATCTTGGGTCAATAATCATGTTCATATCCTCAAAGCAAAGCCTAAAATTGCCTACGACAAATTCATTTTGCATTATCTTAATTCCTTTAATGATTTTGGAGGTTATGTAAATGGAACAACTCGTCTAAAGCTAAATAAAGGACAACTTGAGAGAATTCCTGTTCCACTCCCCCCACTCGTAGAGCAAAAACAAATAGCTGCTCTTTTTCAATCTATAGAATCGGCTACGGAGCAGTTGGATGGGCAGGAGAAGAGTTTGCACCAATTGAAACATAAATTACTCAAAGATTTATTCAGCGAAAAGCAGGAATTTGGAAACCATTTAAAAGCCAAAGATTTTGAAACAGTAAAGTTTGAGAAAATCGCTGTCAATATTTCCGAAAGAGTTGAGCCGAAGAAAACAGAACTCACTACTTATGTTGGCTTAGAACATTTAGATGCCGACAACTTAAAAATAGAACGAACTGGTAGACCTGATGATGTAATAGGAACCAAACTAAAAATCTACAAAGGCGATATTATTTTCGGAAAACGCAGGGCTTACTTACGCAAAGTAGCCGTTTCGCATTTTGATGGAATTGCCTCGGCACACAGCATGATTTTAAGAGCCAATGAAAAGAACATCGAAAAAGATTTTCTTCCTTACTTTATGCAGAGTGACACATTCATGAGCAGAGCCGTTCAAATTTCAGAAGGTTCTCTTTCGCCTACCATCAAAAACAAAACTTTGGCAGTGCAAGAATTCATTCTGCCTAAAAAAGAAAAGCAAAAAGAATTGATCTCATTATTCAAGCAGTTTGATACAACAATGGAACAACTCAAACAACAAAAGACAACATTGAAGAATTTGAAGCAGAAATTATTAAATGAAATTTTAGGATAATAAATAATTGTAATTTTGAACAATAGAAAAGCAATAAAATGAGCAAAATAAGAATAAAGAATTTTGGCCCCATAAAAGAAGGTTTCACCGAAGGTGATGGATTTATTGATGTGAAAAAGGTTACGGTATTTATCGGTAATCAAGGAAGTGGTAAAAGTACAGTAGCAAAGTTGATTACAACCTTTCTTTGGATTGAAAAAGCCCTAACAAGAGGCGATTATGATAAGAAGTGGTTTACCAGAAAGAATAAACTAAAAAATCAATTTTTAGGATATTTCCGAATGGAAAACTATTTGCCTGAAATTGACAAAGGCAATACCTATATTGAGTATGTTGGTGACTCATTCATTATTAAATTTGAAAAAGATACGCTTGCAATTGAAGAGGTAAAAAACAAGCAATATCCTTTGCCGCAAATCATGTATGTACCTGCTGAAAGGAACTTTATTTCCTACGTAAAAAACACAAAGGAACTTAAAATTGCTTCTGAATCATTACGAGAATTTTTGATTGAGTTTGAAAAAGCGAAAGAAGAAATTAAGGGTACAATAAAATTACCAATTAATAATGTTGATTTAGTTTATGACAAACAAAATGATATCCTGCATATCAAAGGAAAAGTTAAAGATGATGATTATAAAGTAAGACTTGTAGAGGCTTCAAGTGGCTTTCAATCTACTGTACCATTGTACTTAGTTTCAATGTATTTAGCATCTAATGTTAAGAAGCAATCGTTAAGTCCTTCTGAACCTATGAGTAATGACGAACTAGAAAGGTTTAAAAAACGTGCAGCTGATATTCTTTCTAATGATAGTCTATCTTATGAACAACAACGTGCAGCTATTTCAGTGCTTTCCAACAAATTTAATAAAATGGCCTTTATAAATATTGTTGAAGAACCTGAACAAAATTTGTTTCCAAGTTCGCAGAAAAGTATGTTAGAAAGCCTTCTAGAATTTAATAATATGAATGAAGGCAATAAGTTAATAATGACAACGCATAGTCCTTATTTGATTAATTATTTAACCTTAACCGTAAAAGCGGAAACTGTTAAACTAAAACTGAATTCACAAAATTCGTTGGCCAAGTTAGCTAAAATAGTTCCGCTTCAGTCAACTATTAAGTCTGATGATTTAGTAATTTACGAATTGAATGAAATAGATGGAACAATAAAAAAATTAGAGGACTATAACGGACTTCCTTCAGATGAAAACTATTTGAATAATGGTTTAGAAGATTCAAATGAATTATTTGCACAACTACAAGAATTAGAAAAAGGATGGCGATAGATTTTTTTCAGGCAGCTTGCCAGAGCACTACAAACGAAACAGTTTTTGGAATTTATGATGTTCCGCCTGCCACTCTTTTATTTACTAATTCCGATGATTGGCATGTGTGGGTTGATAATCCCAATGGCAAAGTAGTTTCTCATACAGCAATTGATGATTGCTTAGGAATTCCAAGGTCGGAAGGCGAAAGATGTGAATCAATGGTCACTTATGATGATGTTCTTACTTTCATTGAATTAAAAGACCGTGATGGAGGAAGATGGGCAGGTAAAGCAAGAGACCAACTCATAAATACAATAGCACTATTTAAAAGAGATGCAGATATTTCTGCATTTACAAGACATTACGGCCATATTGCAAATAAACAAAGGCCTAATTTTAAAGCAGGTGGCAAAAATTTTAGTCAAAAATTTGAAGATGAAACTGGATTTATATTGAGAGTAAGTGACGTTTTAAAAATAGAGTAATTAATGGCATTCAACGAACAAAATACGGTAGAGCATTTTATCATTCACCAACTCACAGGGGTGAACTTAAATGCTGTGCAAGGCAATGTAGTAAAAGAAGATGCCGTAGAATATGATTCGGTAAAATGGAAATACCTGCAAGCCGATTTACTGCAAAGAGATATTACCGAAGTGTTTGTAGAAAAAGAATTAAAAGAAGCTCTTTGCCGCCTCAATCCTGATATTGCTGCCAATCCTTACAAAGCCGAAGAAGTTATTCATAAACTCAGAGCCATTCTCATAACTGTAAATAATGTTGGTTTGGTAAGAGCCAATGAAGAGTTTTCAAAATGGCTTCGCAATGAAGTAACACTTCCGATTGGCAACAACAATGAACATGTTGCCATTCGCCTGATTGATTTTGAAGTGTTGAAGAACAACAGTTTTGTGCTTTCCAATCAATTTAAACTAAGAGCGAGAGAAACCAAAATTCCTGACATTGTAATGTTCGTCAATGGAATTCCCTTGGTAGTTGGCGAAGCAAAAACGCCAGTGCGACCTGCTGTAACTTGGTTTGATGGAGCACATGATATAAATGTTGTGTATGAAAATTCCGTCCCTCAATTATTTGTTCCCAATGTATTTTCATTTGCAACCGAAGGCAAAGAAATATTTATTGGTGGCGTAAGAACACCTTTGGAGTTTTGGGCACCTTGGCGTTTAGAAGATGAAAAAGACGAGTTAAGTCACTTCATCGGTTTGCAAGATGTAGCCAAACAATTAACACATTTACTCAAGCCTTCAACGCTGTTGGATATTTTACAGTATTACACTGTTTACGCTACCAACAGCAAGAAGAAGAAAATTAAAGTGGTTTGCCGCTATCAGCAATATGAAGGAGCCAACGCCATTGTGCAACGTGTAAGAGAAGGAGAAATAAAGAAAGGTTTGATTTGGCATTTTCAAGGTTCGGGTAAATCGTTGTTGATGTTGTTTGCTGCTCAAAAATTGAGAAAGCAACAAGATCTAAATAATCCAACGGTAATGATTGTAGTGGACAGAGTTGATTTAGATACTCAAATCACCGCCACGTTCAACACAGCCGAAGTGCCCAACATGATTACCACCGAAAGCATCAAAGAATTGCACAAGCTATTGGAACAAGACACAAGGAAAATTATCATTACGATGGTGCACAAATTCAAAGATGCTTATCCCGATATGAACAAGCGGGAAAACATTATTGTGATGGTGGATGAAGCACACAGAACGCAGGAAGGAGATTTGGGCCGCAAAATGCGAAACGCATTACCCAATGCTTTTCTATTTGGTTTAACAGGAACACCGATAAACAAAGCTGATAAAAATACATTTTGGGCTTTTGGTGCTGAACAGGACAGTGGCGGATATATGAGCCGTTATACTTTTCAGGAAAGTATCAGAGACAATGCAACATTGCCTTTGCACTTTGAACCACGTTTGCCGAATTATCACATTGACAAAGAAAGTTTGGACATTGCTTTTAAAGAAATGGCAAATGACCTGAGTGAAGAAGACAGAAATAAGCTAAGTCAAAAGGCCGCAAACATGGCCGTGTTTTTAAAATCACCAGAACGAGTAAAAACAATTGTTGCGGACATTGTAGAACATTTCAAAGCACACGTTGAACCCGAAGGACTAAAAGCAATGATTGTTACGCCTGACCGTGAGGCTTGCGTTCAATACAAAGAAGCATTAGACCTTTTGATAAATCCCGAGGCAAGCGAAGTTGTTATCAGTTCATCAGCCAATGATGATTTTGATTTCAAACAGAAGTATGCGATGGACAAAGACAAGCAAGAAAAAGTTGTTGAGAAATACAACGATGCAGATTCACCTTTGAAATTTCTGATTGTAACTGCAAAACTTTTGACTGGCTTTGATGCTCCGATTTTGCAAACTATGTATTTAGACAAGTCACTGAAAGACCACACCCTTTTACAAGCCATTTGCAGAACCAACCGTCTTTTTCCTAATAAAACATTCGGCAGAATTGTAGATTACTTTGGCGTGTTTGACGACACAGCAAAAGCCTTGGCATTTGACGAAGAAAGCGTAAAACTGGTTATTACCAACTTGCAGGAACTTAAAGACAAGTTACCTGAATGGATGGAAAAATGTTTGAACCATTTTGCAGGCGTTGATAGAACTCTTTCAGGTTTTGAAGGATTATCAAAAGCACAAGACTGCATTAACACAAACGAAAAACGTGATGCCTTTGCAAAAGATTTCAGCAGCTTGACAAAGTTGTGGGAAGCACTTTCGCCTGACCCTGTTTTAAATCAATTTGAAAAAGATTATAAATGGTTGTCTCAGGTTTACACATCCGTAAAACCAGCCTCAGACGACAACGGCAGATTGTTGTGGCATGCTTTGGGAGCACAGACAACGGCACTTATTCATGAACACATTCATGTTTCAGGCATCAATCACGACATGGAAGAAATGATTTTGGATGCTGAAGTGATTGATGATTTGATGAATAAGAAAGACCCAAGACAAGCAGAGAAAGTTTTGAAAATTCTAATCAGTCGTTTAAACAAACACGGTAACAATCCAACTTTTAAAAGACTAAGCGAAAGACTAGAAGCCATTCGTGATAAGGCAGAGAAAGGATTGATAAACTCCATTGAATTCATCAAAGAACTTTGTCAATTAGCAAAAGAAACATTACAAGCAGAGAAAGGAACAGAACCCGAAGTAGAACAGAAAAATGCAAAAGCCGCATTGACAGAATTGTTCATTGAATTGAAAACAGACACGACACCAGCCATTGTAGAACGAATTGTAAACGACATTGACGAAATTGTTAGAGTAGTTCGTTTTGACGGTTGGCAGAACTCGACAGTTGGAGAAAGAGAAGTAAAGCGGGAATTACGCAAAGTGCTTTGGACAAAGTATCAAATCAAAGACGAGGATTTATTTAATAGAGCTTATGACTACATCAAAGAATACTATTAGCCATCCCCGCTGACGCGCGACTTGAGCGAAGCGACTGGCGAAGCAATCCTTTCGCGTGGTAAATGTTATAAAGTACCAACTTGACGCTTGCACCAACTTAGGAAATGGCGAAAAATGTGCAACATTCACATTTTTCTTTCGCAATAATTTTTATCTTTAACAGAAAATAAACGTTTACGATGTTCACAACAGTCGTGTAGCGGCGGGAACGTTAGCGGGCATTGTAACGATACCCAGAAATATAAATAATGACAAGATAATGAAGAAAATAATAATCATCAGTGGACATCCCGACAGAGAAAGCTTCAACTTTGGGCTGGCTGAAGCATACAAAAAAGGAGCATTAAAATCAGGCTCTGAAGTTAAAGAAATCATTAT
>Ga0164293_10006030_pt1 | contig 10310 bp, 7 predicted proteins | sample GEODES118metaG_FD_111487 | JGI IMG/M metagenome (GOLD analysis project Ga0164293, IMG submission 111487) | Eutrophic lake water microbial communities from Lake Mendota, Wisconsin, USA - GEODES118 metaG | ecosystem: Environmental > Aquatic > Freshwater > Lake | place: USA: Lake Mendota, Wisconsin...
CCGAGCGAGATGCGATGAAACTTGCGACCAAGCGAACGCGCGATCGACCGACCAAGCGACGTCTTGCCGACGCCCGGAGGTCCGAGGAGGCAGAGAATCGGACCTTTCTTGTCCTTCTTGAGCTTTCGAACCGCAAGGTACTCGAGAATACGCTTTTTGACTTTCTCAAGTCCGTAGTGGTCCTCATCGAGCACTTTGCGCACAGCGCTGATGTCGAGATTGTCTGGAGTCTGCACGTGCCACGGCAGGTCCAAGATCCAATCGAGATAAGTGCGCACAACGGTGTATTCGGCGGAGCCGACTTGCATATTACGCAGGCGCTTGAGCTGCTTTTTGGCGACTGTTTCGGCCTCAGAAGGCAGCTGCGCTTTTGCGATTCGCTCTTCAACGCCGTCGAGATCGCCCTGATCACCTTCGTCTTCGCCGAGCTCTTCTTTAATGGCTTTGAGCTGCTGACGCAGGACGTACTCGCGCTGGTTCTTTCCCATCTCTTCTTTGATTTGGGAATTGATGCGCTCGCGCATTTTCAAGATTTCAAGCTGGCGCGTGAGCAACCGCAGGACTTTTCGGATGCGGTCTTTCGCATCGACGGTTTCCAAAAGCTGCGCTTTTTCGTCGACTGGCGCATCGAGATTCGCGGCGACCAAGTCAGCAAGCGCCCCCGGCGACTGAATTGAATCGATGAGCGATCCTGCCTCTCGGGGCAATTCAGGCATCAGCTGAATCACCTGCTTGGCGATATCGCGCAAGCTCATCGACAGGGCCTCGGCCTCGTCATCTTCGCCGCCCGCAGCTTCGAGCTTGCGCACTTTGGCTTTGAGGTAAGGCGATGACTGCGTCACCGACTCAAGCTTGATGCGCGACAGCCCTTGCAGGATCAGCGAATAATTGCCCGAACTGTGCTTCAGCGCCTTGAGCACGCGCGCCGCGCACCCGACAGGATGAAGCTCATCGCCTTGGGGATCATCGGTCGCCGGATCTTTTTGCGCGAAGATCGCGATGACGGGCGTCGGGAAGCTGTCGACATCTTCGACGAGCGCAACCGACTTTTCGCGGCCCACATCAAAGGGCGCAACCGCCCCCGGAAACAGAACAGCGTTGCGAATTGGCAAAACCGCAAGCTCATCGCCGAACGGAATGACTTCCTCGTCCTTCTCAGAGCGCGTTGCTATAGAGCCCTTTTTCTCGGACATATTCTTCCCTTTGGTGGAACGCGAGCTCAAGCGAACTTGCGTATTCGGTGGCGGTAAATTCGTCGCGAAACGGTGAGAGACTGACGTCGAACCTGCTCTGAGAACGACCTTGGCTCAGAGACAACTGGAAAAAGGTTAAACACTCCCAAGGCACCTGGCTACGGCTGATCGTACCGACGCCGTCGGAATTCCATCGCTCGAGCACATAAGCACCGGAGCGCGCGCGGGCCGACGTGCGTTCGGTCCGCGCCTCACGAAGCGACCGGTACCGCGCGCTCGGGATCGAGGGTGTGCACGCACAGTCCGGTGAGGACTTTCGGATAAAAAAAAGTGCTTTTTTGCGGCATGACCTCGCCGGCTTCGGCCACTTCGCGCACTTGCGACACCGGCGTGGGGTTCATCAAAAACAGAACCTGGCCTTTGCCCGATCGCAACTCATGCAGCGCTTGGCGAGCATCTTGGGGATAATACAAGTTGGTTTTCGCAGCCTGCGCCTCGGGCGTGATCTTCAAGATCGGCTCGAGGATCCCCATGTGCAAGAGCGCGACGTCGGTGCGTCGCAACGGTTCAGGTCGCGCGCCCAAAATGCGATGCGCCGACAAGTCCGCGTCAGCGCGAAGCGATAAAAGCGCGGCCTTCCCGTCGCCCGAGCATGCCACCAAACTCGGCGCGCGAACCCCAGCATCGCGAAGCGCTTGCGTAAGCACGTCTGCCGACGCGCCTCCAGGCAGCGCGCTCACGTCGAACAAGTCGCGCGCCTCGGAGCACAGCTCATCGAATGCGAACGACGCAAGCGAATGAATGTGACGATGGGTCGGGAACACCACCAGATTCGGATCGTCGGAATTGGCAAAAAACACCATGAAGTAGAGGTGCTCGCCGTGCGCGACCGCTCGGCCCACAGCCGCTTCTGCCGCCTCTTGCGCGTAACGCAGCGCCGTTTCGTAGCGGTGATGACCGTCGGCGATGAGGAGCGAAGAGCGCCCCACGCCTTCGACAATCGTAGCAATCGCGTCGCGATCGGCAATCTTCGCGAGCGAATGCGCGATGCCATCGGCCGTCGTAAACGATGCGAGCTCGACGGCCGCGCCAGCGCCGAATCTACGACGCGATCCGGGTCGCGATAGAGCATAAAGCCCGGCGACAGATTTGTGCATGTTGCACGAAACAGGCGCAAGCGATCTTCTTTGGGTCCAGACAGCGTGCGTTCGTGCGGCAGAACAACTTTCTTGTCGAGCGCAACAAGTTTCACGAGCCCTAAAAATCCGGTTCGCGTCAACGACGCGGTGCCAGGCGCGCTACCCGGAGGGGTAAACGTTTGCGTGTACCGATAAAACGCCGGCTCATTGTCGCGCGCAAGCACGCCCTCCTCGCGCCAGGCGCGAAGCAAGTTTGCGGCATGCGTGTACTTTACATCTCCCTCCCCCTCGGGCAGGATCAAGTTCACGATGTTGTGCGGATGTGCTGCGGCGAGCTCCGCGCGGTGCTGCGCGTCGATGACGTCGTAAGGGGGCGCCACCACCGCACGCATGCCCTCGCCGCGGCCGCCGCCGAGACGCGAAAGGTCGTAACGAAGTGGCGTAAACGGAGCGATCTCAGCCGTACGAGATCGTGAGGGTGTGACAGGCTCAGAAGGCGAAGACGACATGGGGCGCATAGGATGCCATCGTCTTAGGCCGCAGAGAAGAAACCGACAACCACCACCCCAGCAACGGGCACGCCCGATGAGCCGCTAGGCCTTCACCATCACGTGCGCTCGGCGCGATGGCCGCCGTTGTAACGCCCATCGGAGGAGCGGACACCAACACCCTTATGGCCGCCGCAATACGTTCACTTTACAAGTGCGCGATGGCCAATATCCGACCGATGGTGCTCGCCGCGCCAATGCACGCGCGCCACCGCGGCGTAGGCTTCGTCGCGTGCTTCTGCCAGCGTTGTTGGGGCGTAGGCGCACACGGCAAGCACGCGGCCTCCTGCCGTAACGACCGCGTTTGAACCTGCGTCGTGCCGGGTGCCCGCGTGAAATACGAACGCTTGTGTTCCCGCGCTCGGATCGCTCGCGAGCGCAAACACCTGACCAAGCCCGCCGATCGGGTCGCCCGTCGTCACTGGGCCCGGATACCCTTCGGCGGCCATCACCACACTTAGCGCCGCTCCGGGCCGCGTTTGCGCATGGACTCGCGACAAGTCTCCCCTCGCCGCACCATCAAGCAATTCGAACCAGTCCCCCGCGTACATCGGCACGAGCACCGTGGTTTCAGGATCACCAAACCGAACGTTGAATTCGAGCACCGAAGGCTGCCCGTCGGAAATCATGAGGCCTACAAACAAAACGCCTTGAAACGGGCGACCTTCGGCCGCCATCGCGGAAAGCGTAGGCTCTACAATGTCACGCACCACGCGTTCGTGCACCTGAGGCGTGACGACCGGTGCCGGTGCATAGGCCCCCATGCCGCCCGTGTTAGGACCGCGGTCGCCATCGTGCACGCGCTTGTGGTCTTGAGCCGGCACAAGACACACCGCGCGCGCGCCGTCGCAAACCACGTGAAAGCTCGCTTCATCGCCCGGCAAGATTTCTTCGATGATCACCTTCGCGCCGGCCTCGCCGAATTCGCGGCCAACTTGGAGGCGGTCAATCGCCTCGATGGCTTCATCGACCGAGGAAGCAACGACGACGCCTTTGCCGGCGCACAAGCCATCGGCCTTTACGACCAGTGGCCTATTCTGCGCTCGCACGTAGGCCTTGGCCTTGTCCGCGCAATCGAACACCTCAAACGGCGCCGTCGCGATGCCGTGCCGCTTGAGAAACTCCTTCATAAAGACTTTAGAACTCTCGAGTTGCGCAGCCGCCTGAGAGGGACCAAACACGCGAATAGATGCATTACGCAATTGATCGGCGAGCCCCATCGACAGCGGCGCCTCTGGCCCAACCACAACAAGGTCGACTTTTTCACGAACCGCGAGCTCCACGATCGCCGCCACGTCGGTCGCCGCAACCGGCACATTACGACCGACCATCGCCGTGCCCGCGTTGCCAGGAGCAATGAGCAGGTCGTGGCTTCGCAGTGCCCACGCCAGAGCGTGCTCGCGAGCGCCGCCCCCCACAAGAAGAACGCGTTGTCGAACGTTGGCAGCGGGATCGCGACTCATCGGAGCGTTCGCGTACCACGCTTTTGAAGTACACTTCAAACGTGTCCGAGAGCATTGAGCGCCCCACTGCCCTGCGCGTCGTTCGTCCGTACGCGAGCGAGACCGAGCTGCTTGAACGCGAGCTCGATACGTTCCCGCTTCCTCACGTGCTCTTGCTCGGCGCCGAGCACCACACGATCGGCACCATGGTGCGTTTCGAGATCGAGCTTAAGAGCGGCCAGCGCGTCTTGCGAGCCGAGGGGCGAGTTTCCGGAACGCCAACGCACGCGGTCGATCATTCCGCAGCCCTCGAAGTGCGGATCACCCGCGTCGACCTTCGCTATCGAGCGTTTCTTGAACGCATTGAATCCATGATTCATGCACGTAAGCAAGCCGTTGCGTCGACGCATGCGATCGACTCGCACACGCATCAGGTGCATTCTGCACATGAGGTCCACGCCGATGCGCCGGCATCCGCGATCGCCGACGACTCGGGTCTCTTCGTCGTTCCCCCGTCGCCCACGTTCACGTCGTCGAACGGCGATTCGACCACGCTCGCCGATGCCCTCGCATCAGCGTTGAGCGAACCAACACCCGCACCATCGTCGACACGCGAGGCGGCTCACGTCACAGACGCCGCCGCAGCGCTTCGTTCGCGGACAGCCGCTCAAAACGAAACCGGTGCACGTGCGCACCACGGCGAGACCTCGCCATCGGCCGCGGCACTCCAAGCCGCGCAAGCCGCAGCCGCTGCCATCGCTCACGCGCACGCCCTAGCCAACGCGAAAGAGACAACCGGCGGGGCGAACTCAGTCCTCGCTGCGCCTCTGACCGACCTGGTGCAAAGAGAACCAGGACGAGACCAAGGCCACGAGCACGAAGGGGCACGCGTTAGCGCCTCGCAGTCCGCGCCGAACCCCACGGAGACGCTCGAAAGTTCTGAATTCGACGAAATTTCCGACATCGAAGAAGTTGCTGACGGCCCCGCAGCCCGACTTGGCCTCTCGCCTAGCCGGCCCCCACCCATTCGCGTGCGAGGCCCGGCGGTGGCCGCGGTGAGTCCTCGCCCCGATGCACGTGCTGCGCACGAGCAACAAGATGCAGACATCACGCTTTCGGTCGATCGCCGCAATGCGCTCCTTGACTCACTAAGAGCGCGCACCAAACAGATGACCGACGACCAGCTCGAACGCGCGCTCGTTGTGTTGCGCTAAACGCCGCTACGCGGCCTGTTACGCGGCGCGACGCTACGGAACCCGTCCGCAAACGCACGTGCCCGCGATTCGTCGATCGGGCCTCCGGCGATCCCATCGGTCCGCAAGGCACTGCCGACGACGACGCCGTCAGCAAACGCAGCCAACGCAGGCCACGACGCGACGGTGGCCCCGCTTGCCACGAGCACGGGCTTGCGGCTCGCTCGGTGCACCTGCTCGAGTTTCGCCATGTCGACGCCCTTTGATGTTCCATCGCCCGTAACGAGCACAACATCCGCGCATGCGCGCTCGGTGAGGTCATCGACTTCTTGGGCGATCGGCCGCGCATCGCCGAGAGGCGCTGAGTGCTTCACATCGACGTCAGCCCACACCGCCACCGCATCAGCTCCGAGTGCCCGTCTTGCGCGGAGCAACTCCGCGGCCTGCCCCTCAATGATGCCCTGATCGGTCACGCGAGCTCCGATGAGAACATTAACGCGAACAAACCGCGCATCGGTGCATGCTGCAATCGAAAGGGCGGCGAGCGCATCGTTGCGCAGTACATTAATTCCAAGGGGCACATCCGGGGCTGCGTCGCGTACGGCGAGGGCACACGCCGTCATCGCACTCACGGTCACCGGTGGCACGCGTGACGAATAAAACGGCGCATCCCCAAAGTTCTCCACCACGATGGCGTCATATCCCGCCTGAGCAAGAACCCGGGCGTCGGCAGCTGCCTGCCTCGCACACGCGCCCACGCCCAACACAGACCGAGGACTGCCCACAAGCGCAGGCAGATGAATCACTCCGACAAGCATCCGTCCACTTTAGAGCGCATTCACCAGCGCCGCTGCGCAATTCGATGCGTCGGCGATTCAGGCTTTCGATGGCGGAGCGGCGTCCCGATGGCGGAAGCCTAGTCGCTTGACGTGTCCGACGCGGTCGACGGCGTAACCGTCGGGGTCGCCGAGGCTGCGGCCGCGACAGACGGCTGAATATCGGGTTTGGCAAGCGTGCCCCCCACGCGCAGCGCGTAGAAGCCGTCCGCCGTCTTCGACTTGGCAATCTTCGCGTTCGCCTCCAGCATGGGTTTGCCTTTGCTGCCAGGCGCGCCAAAAAGGAGTTTCGTTTTATCGTTTTTCGTTCGATAGCTATCGTTAATACGAAACTTGAGCACTGCATCGAGTCTCGCATCCGGAGCGTTTTCCCGCAGTTGCACACGCCCTTCGCCGGTCACATCAACATCGGCGCCGCCGGCAGAGACTTTCGTAAGCTTTAGAATGCCGTCTTTTGCGTCTCCGACCACCGATAGCGTTCCTACGCGCAACTTCGGCAAGGTGAACGGACCGAGCGGCGTCTTCACGTTGAGATCGCTTCCGGTTCCTGCCACCAAGTCTTTGATTTCAAGATTGAGGCTGCCGTTGCCTTTCGAGGCGCGCCCGCCAGGCAGCGCCAGGGAGAGCGAGCCGCCCAGCGTGCCCCCCAAAGGAAACCCAATGCTCGCGGCTAAAGGCTCAACTTTGCTCACATCGACACTGTCGAACGTGAGATCGATAGCGCGGTCTTTCCCTGTGATTTCAAACGTTCCGAGGATGTCGCCTTCGAACGCGTGCAGAGTAAAACCAATGGAGGTTACCCCACCGAGCAATCGAACCAGCGAGATGCGCGCGCGCGCCTCGTCGATGTGAAGCGTCGCCGGTGTCTTATCCGATGCGGATGGCGGCAATACCAGACGAATTCCACGCGCCTTTACGCCCGTGAACCACGACGAATCAAGCGACTCAATGGCAAGTTCCGTTGGCGATGACGTGCCTCGCTGCTGCGCATTAAACGTCGCAACGAGCTTCTCCTTGAGCTTGTCGAAGGGAAAAAGAAGAAAAAACGCAACGACAAACACAAACAAATAAAAAAACGGATACCCCACTTTGGGAGCAAACCGAAGGAGCCTGTCTTTCATGGTTTCGCCTCAGGCGATGACGACGACGACGAGCTCGACTCGTTTCGGTCGAACGCCGACACACCAAGCTCGAGGTCGTAACTGTCGGGCTCTCCAGCTCTTTTGCGAACATTCAATCGCGAGATGGACACAGGATAGGGGCTTGTTTCAATCGCCTCGAGCATTCGAGCAATGGGCGCCATCGACGCTTTTTTCACGTGCACGACGCTGCTGCGCTCAACGTACCTCTTGCCAATCTTCAAGTCAGGCCGATCCACCGAATCGACAACTTGCAGCTTTTGCGCGCTTGCGCTCTGTTCGATGAACCCTGCCAACGGCGGCGCCTTTGTTGCGTAACGCTTTGCGAGCGAAGCTTTGCGTTCCTGCCGCTGCCGCAGTTTCCCGCGCGCTTGATTGACGGCTTCGAGCGCCGCCCGAACTTCGTCGGTCTCGCTGCATCGCCCTGCGACGATGCTGCGCACACCGACGGGCACGGCGACCAGAACGACGACGGCAAAAACCGCAAGCCCAATCGTCGCGACGCGCTGCTCACGGGGGTTTAGGCCCCAACGATCGAATATCCCGGCACTCATGGCTTTGCTCCCGCAGCCGCTGAACTAGACGACGAACTTCCTTTTTTGGATCCCTTTTGATCTTCGGGACACTTGAGATCGAACTCGAGGACGTATTTCTGGGATGTGCCCCCAACTTGCGCGGTGGTTCGCGTAACTTTAACGTCACTCATGCATCGCTCTCGGGACAGCGAATCGCGAATCGCTTGGGCATCCGGAATACTGCCCACAATCCCGTGTACAATCACATGTTGTTTTTGGACGTCCAGTTCTTCGATGTCGTGAGTCATGGATGTCGGAATCACTTCCGACAGCTTGACCATCACGTCGAACGCATCTGCGTGCGGCAACGGGTCTTCATCGGGCAACCCGCCCTGCGCATTCAGCAATTCCATCGCTCGCGTCGGGCTCTCGGTCGACTCGCCGAGCACCTCGTTGGTCACCATGCCGAGGGCCTGCTCGAGCACCTGTTTTTCTTTCGATTGCGCATAGAACTGGGCCCACGACGCGAAAAGAAAGCTAATAACAACGAAGGTTCCCAGACCAGCGAATAACCGAATTCGCTCTTTCAACCACCCAAAGCCCCGCTCAAAGGCAAGCGCTCCTTTGCGCAAGTTGAAGCCGAGCGTGCGTGGTGCGCAACCGAGCGCGAGGCCAATGGCTTTGGCGTAACTTGCAACAGATGCTGTCGCGAGGCTATCCGGACCTTGCACCAGGGCACGCGCGTCGGAAGATCCATCGCCGTCGTTGCGTGGGTGAGCCTGTTGGAAACCTTGGCTTAGGGATTCCGCCTTTCCCTCCGCTCGAGGCACTTCGAGGCTCAAGTGTGAAAGCAGCTCGACCGGTATGCCGAGTGCACTTGCAACGAAAGCCTCCGCGCCGGTGGCGTGAGCTCCCCCTCCGCACAGAAAAAGACGCGAGGGGCCGACGCCAGATCCCGACTGCGCACGGTACGACGCCAACGTCGTGCGCAGCTCACGAGCAAACTTCGCAGCAGTCGCCGGCAGACCCGATGTGCCGAGCCCAATCGTGCGGGCGAAGACAGGTTCACCATTGCAAAGTACAATAATGTCACTGCTTGACGTCCCCACGTCCACGATGCCCACCGTGCCGTCGGCCATCGCAGGCGCATACGGAACGAGATTCGCGATCGGCAACGAGCCCACCCCCACGCGCTCCGGCTCCGAACCCAGGGCCTCTTTGACAAGCGCAATTCGCTCGGAAACATCGCGCATTTTCGCGACTCCAACGAGCACCGACAGCATCGCGGCGGATGCCGCTCCGTCCGCAGGCGTCGTCGCCGGCCCGGATGCGGTCGCGGGCCCAGACGAAATAGCCGCCGCGGGTGCGAGCGACGCTGCCTCAACGTCCGCCGACTTTTTTTGTGGCGGAATGACGCGATAGTCGAACACGGCGTCGTCGAGCTCAAAGGGCAATTGTGACTCAAGCTCAAAGGGCAATATCTCGGCGATTTGCCGCTGCGCCGTCGCTGGCAGCTGCACGCATTTCACCGTGGCTTTTTGCCCCTCGACCGCAATGCCAATCGCATCACCGACACCCTGGTCGGTGCCCAAAGCCTCGCGCGTGGCTTGAGCCAGGGCTTCGCGCACACCGCCGGCGACGGCTACTTCACACCGCGCAAGAGACGCCACAACCAACTTACGGTACGCCGATCGCACAACAGCGACCTTGACCGAGCTCGCGCCAATATCGATTCCGACCCAAGTGCTCATCGTAGGTTCGCCTTATTCAACGCGGTAATAGACCACATTCCCTGCGGTGCTGGGGGTGGTTGCAGCCACAATTGCATCGGAACTCGCATTTTTGGGCGCGGAGGACGATCCATCGCGTGTGGTGCCCGGGACAACCGCGGCCGCACCGAGACCAGGCGGACCGAACCCGAGCCCTGGCGCGTTGCGAAAATCGACCACCGCGTGAACTTGAACGCGTGTTTCGCGACGGTATCCCTTCTTTACGCCGACGGCGTAAATCGAAAACATCTTGCTCTCCGTCGTGATGCTTTTCTGAAATTCACTTTGAGATTTGAACGTGACCGGCTTCATGCCGAGTCCTGCCAAAAGCGGACCGAGCTGACCTTGCCCGGTCATTGCGGCGACGAACTCACGCGGCGCGCCGAAAATAGGTGCTCCCATCGTCATGCCTCGCGCCATCGTAACCCCCGTCAGAAAAAGCGAGGCCTGGTCGGCGCTTGTGCAAATCTCAGCGGTGGGTGCTCCCGCGCATACAATGCCCAAAAGCGTTTGCGCATTAGCCGTGTTCACGTTCA
>Ga0164293_10006032_pt1 | contig 10309 bp, 12 predicted proteins | sample GEODES118metaG_FD_111487 | JGI IMG/M metagenome (GOLD analysis project Ga0164293, IMG submission 111487) | Eutrophic lake water microbial communities from Lake Mendota, Wisconsin, USA - GEODES118 metaG | ecosystem: Environmental > Aquatic > Freshwater > Lake | place: USA: Lake Mendota...
GCGTGGATCAGGAATGACCACTGTGAAGAAACCTGGCAATCCTGACGCAATCAGAGTTGGTCAAACAGGTGGACCCGATTACGGCAGCACAACCAAAGGCAAGCGTCCTGTGGCTTCAACTGGTGCCAGCAACTTCAACTACGGCCCTAAGAGCCAATACTAAGGACAGGCCATGATACCATTCTCTCCTATTGGATCTTCAGTTGTTGTGCCCTACGCAGACGACTCGACAGACACCGCAGTCACAGTCAACATGGGCTCAGCAGGTTGCCCCAATGTGTTGTATTGTGTGAATACTGACAACGGCAATGTTGTGGCAGTGAACGTGAGTTTCGATGCCGACGATACCAACGCAAAAGTGCCTGACTCTGGTGACAACGGCATTGGCTGCGTGATTGCTCCTTTCAGTTCGGCCATGATTGCCATTCCACAAGCACCCAATGCTGCCACCACATTCTACATCAGTGCCGCGGGCATCAGCCCCACAGGCAATGTATACATCACACCAGGAGTTCTATAATGAGAATATCAACCAAAAACATGCAAAGCAAGCCGATCAATCAGTCACGTGGTCCCACCACAGGCAATGAGAACACCGGCACCAAGCGTAAGGACGCCATGGCTGAAAAGGCCCGGACAGGTTCAGAGAAGTCGGACCTGGCCAAAATGGTAACAGATGCAGTGGCACGACGTGGTGAACTCATGCGTTCAGTAAGAGACCCTGCAGTGGAACCCGTCAAAGCCAAAGTAAACGTTGGACGTGGACCTACCAAGGGCAACGCTGGCACACAACAGAAATCGTCAGCGGCTCGCAAAGGTGCACTGGGTGCCAGTTCCGGCTACTAAATAAACACACAGAATTCTTGTCCCGGGTAGCCGGGGGACAGGGATCAGGACAGCCATCCTGGATCTTTCTCTAAGATACCGGCTACACTTAAATGATTTTGATTGAAAGGAAAAAGAAATGACAAACAAAAATCAAACCTCTCCCGGTGAAAACATCTGGGACGACACAGCAGAAGAAACTACCACAACAAAACCTGCAAAGGCCTCTAAGCCTGTGCAGCCCGAGCCTGACATCAACACACGAGACTTTGATCTGGAAGGCCTGATGACAGACTTTCCCACTGCCAAAGAACTGGAACGCTTTGTGTATGATGAAACCGGTGTGGTGCTGAACCTCAAAGGTCGTGCCAACAAGTTGAAGTATCAAGTGGCCATGGATGTGCTGAATGGTGCACCCACAGATCCCCGATACATTGGCACAGACAATCCTTACCTGGACAAAACAGATCTGGTGCCAGAAGATCCCATGAAGGAGTTGCCACCAAGAGATCCCGCAATCCCCGGCCGTGACCAACTGCAGAATGAATTCTTCACTGCCTTTGTGCCACACAGTGATCCAGAATATCACAGCCAGGGTCGCAAGATGCACTGCACATTCAAGAAGTATAAAAACGGCTTGATCACCTATGAAGTGATTGGTCCCATTGAACCACGTCCCTACGGTGAGAAGATTGACAAGTGGGGCAAGGTCAGGCCAGAGATCATTCGTTGGGTAGACCCCAGAACAGGCGAACAGATTGTGCAACGTCCCGATGGATCATTTACACCCATTGGCCGACGTTTGAAAGCCATGATGCAGACCTTCCGCTACAACAACACCAATCAGTGGATCAAGTATGTGGACCGAGACTTTGTGCAGTTGGATCAAAAGGCCGCTGTGAATCCTTGGGACTTGGCAGAATAATATGGCTCATCCCTCCCCTCAAGTTCGCGATGGTCAAATACAAGCCGCAGTGGAAACACGACGAGCAGATGACACCAAGATCATGCAGAAGGTCAATGCTGTAAACAGAGAAGCATTTATACAACGCTTTCCTGGACAGATGGAACACCATATGCGACTGGTGTCAGAACGCTTGCAATGGTGTCTGTCAAAGCCAGATGGCACAGACCTTATGCGTCCGGACACCTGGTTGGCCACACCGGACGATATCTTTGCTCTAAGCCAGGCCCTACGCTGCCTAAATGAGATCCGCCGAGACTGGCCCATTGAAGCAGAATGATCGACACTGCATTACTAATGCGCCGTGCGCTGCGCAGTGCCTTGGACACACATGAGATTGCGCCCGAAGCCTGGAGCACGTTGCCACGTGACACACAACTGCTGTTGGAAGATCTGGTGATTGGTATTGCAGATGACATGCAGTATAATCAACTCCGATACTTTAGACCATTTGATCACCAACGCAGTTTCTTTGTGACCACTACAGACCGTAGAGGTATCTTGGCTGCCAACCGAATTGGTAAAACAGTTTCAACCTGTTATGAAACTGCCATGCACCTTACAGGTGTTTATCCCGACTGGTGGCAGGGTCGACGTTTCGATCGTCCCATCACTGCCATGGTTGCGGGTGAAGGCTGGAGTCAAGTGGCTTTGGTGCTACAGAATGAACTGTTGGGCACACCCGATGTCAAACTGCGTGATAGTTTAGGCACAGGTGCCATACCTCGTCACTGCATTGTGCCAGACACCATGCGATCAGATGGTGCCAATGCAATCGGCGTAGAGATCCTACATGCGTCCGGTGGCAAGAGTTATCTGCTGTTTGCCAACTACACTCAAGAGGTTAGACAACTACAGGGATTCAAATTAAATTTAGCCGTTTTTGATGAACAACCGCCAGATGATTTCTTCAGTGAAATTGTCACAAGAACTGCCACTACACAGGGCATGGTCATGTGCAGTTTTACACCACTCAAAGGTCTTAACGGCTTGGTATCAAAGTTCTGGAATAGAGAACAGGGCTACGACTACATTCGTGTGGCCTGGGATGACGTGCCGGAATATGATCCTTGGGGTGAACCATTCCTGCTGAACAGCACCCGTGAACAACTGGCCCGTGACTACCTGCCACACGAACGTGAAGCACGTATGCAGGGCAAGCCCATTCAAGGCAAAGGTGCTGTGTTTTCAATACGCGATTGGCCCACCTACCAGCCTTCGGAGTTTGACTTCCGTTCAATGCCCAACATACAAAGAATCATTGCCTTGGACCTGGGCTTGGTCAATGACAAAACAGTTATAACCCTACTTTACTGGGATCCATACGAACGCACTGCCTGGCTGCACAAACAGATTGCAGTGCAGGGTGTGGAAGAAGCAGTGCCCACACAGTATATCAATCATCTACTGCGTCCTGAAGTGTTTGGCACACCCATTGTGCTGCCACCGGATGCATCAACGCCGGGTCGCTACACAATGAGTGCATCAAGCATAAGAGAACTGTTTGAGCAGTATGAACTCAACGTGTTGCCCAAACCCATTATGAATCCACCAGACTCAGAAGGCCGTGTGACCAACCACAAGAGTTATGGCATAAACCAAATGCGACAGATGTTGGAAGTGGGCAGCCTAATGGTAAATGAAAACTGCACAGGCTTTCTCAACGAAGCACGTAATTACTTTGTGGATGGACAAGGTCGCTTTAGTGACCCAGATGATCATATTGATTCAGCCCGATATGCCATCCTGGGTGTGCTGAACGGATTTGCTGAACCCTGGGACAACAGAACACCACAACAGCGAATGGCCGCACAGCGAGATAGATATATCCGACGAGACGAATCACGACTACCTGCGTGGAAGCGAAGTTATTCTCCGGATGCGTGATTTAGTTTGCCAAAAACACTTGTATGCTAAATACAATTGTGTTATAATAACAACACAGCACGATAGGCGTGTTGTATAAGTGTGCTACTCATAAGGAGAAACGAAATGACACTAAATCAACCAAAGCCGAGCCTACTGTTCGGCACAGACCACAACACCGAAACCGAAATTTGGGTCGAAATAGATAACAACAATTTATTCTTACTGGCAGAACTCATCGCCGATGACTCTACGCTAAGAGACCGAAAGGCTTTCTACAAACTATATCCCGGAGCCTGGGACAGCGAAGAACTATATGAGCACGAGTTTGCCGCTGACTATGATAGAGTGCGTGAGTTCGCAGATACTCATAACCTTGCTATGGCAATCGTAGAAGCATAACACTCCAAAGCCCCTTAGGGGGCTTTCTTACGATATTTGCTACAAAGGAAACAAAATGAAATATCAAATCTTACAGGGCGACAATCGTGAGACCCTAAAAAACTTACCCGACAACAGCGTAGACGCCATTGTGACAGATCCACCCTACGGCATAGGCTTCCTGGGCAAAGACTGGGACAGTCGGAAGGCCACGGAAACAACCAGCAAGATGGTGGCAGTTCAAAACTTGCCCAGCGGAATGAAACATACCAGCCTGGCTGATGATCTTGAGTTTCAATATTGGATGCGTGATCTTTGGCTTGAATGCTATCGTGTGCTCAAGCCCGGCGGACATGTGCTTGCGTTCTCTGCAGCCAGAACCTATCATCATATGGCAATGAGCCTACAAACAGCCGGCTTTGAGATTCGTGATCAGATCATGTGGATCTACAGTTCAGGCTTTCCCAAGAGCCAAGATGTTGGCAAGAGCATTGATCGTCAGAGTGGTAAAGCCGCACATAAAACTGAACTGTCTGAAGTCAAAGCCATACTGCGACAACTGTATGAAGAATCTGGTAAAAGCACAGCAGAGATCGCTCGTGAGTGTGGATTCAATGCTGGTGGATATCTCAAGACAGACTTCAAAGACAAAGGCTGGGCCAACAACTTGCCCAAAGACGACAAGTGGCTCACGCTGAAATCAGTGTTGGGCTGTGGTGATGAATATGATGATTACTTTGTGACCACACCACAGGTCAAAATAGGTGAGAAAGAATCTGGTTGCTTTGATCAGGAGTTTGACAACTATACTATTGGTGCTCGTAGCAAGACCGTAGATGTCACTCAGAGTCAGACTGAAGATGGCAAAACTTGGTCAGGTTGGGGCACAGCATTGAAACCAGCACATGAACCCATAGCATTGGCCCGCAAGCCTATCAAACTATCAATAGCCCGCAACTGTCAACAGTGGGGCACAGGTGCTCTCAACATTGATGCTACGAGAGTGCCGTATGAAGATGCGTATGATGCCAAACATCAAGATGATATAGCAAGAGGACAAGAAAATGCTACAAATGGCACTAACTTCTTTGGCAGTGGAAAAAGTAAAAGTAATAAGCCAACAGCAGGCAAACGCACAGCCAGTTTCCATAATGCCACAGGCGGTGGGGAAACACAATCAGGTGGTGATGGTAGTCCGCAATTTGTAGCAAATGATCAAGGACGCTTCCCTTCTAATGTCCTCGGTGAGATAGCAGAACCATATCAAAAGTATTTCTACTGCCCCAAGGTCAGCCGTCGAGAGAGACACATTGGGTTTGAGGATCCAGGAGCACAAACACGCAGAGCAAGAGATGAACACGGTAATGTGTTGGATCACGCAGAAAAAGTAGCAGGTGCAAGTCCAACTATGTTGGCAGAAAGACTTGCTAATAGTCCAGGCAACAATCACCCCACAGTAAAGCCCATTGAGTTGATGAAGTATCTTATCAAACTTGTCACACCCAAGGGCGGTGTAGTATTAGATCCATTCAACGGTTCTGGAAGCACAGGCTGTGCTGCTGTGGAACTGGGCCATGAATACATTGGCTGTGAACTGGATCCTGCTTATGTGGAAATAGCACTCAAACGCATTGCTGCCTGGAATTCTGATAGCACAACATTTGGCAAGTTGTTTGAATGAACTGGCCCGAGATAACCAATCAATATCCTGCTGGTGTCACAGCCCAAGGTAAACCGGCCACTGCAAATGTGCAGTTGTATCCACCTGTGTGGGTGTTTGCAGGCAGACCCTGCACAGTGGCTCAGTTTGCAGATCACGTCTGGCCTGAACCCTGTGCAGACAAAACACACTTTGTATTGAAGTGGGAAGGAAGAACTCCATGAGTGAAGAAATCACAGTGCCAGTGGCTGAATGTGAAGTGCATATGGCCGGACGTGCCATGTTGCTGTGTCACAAGCACACCATTGCACTATTAGAACTGGCAGATGGCAATGGTGTCCGACTGGAAATATTCCCGTTGAACCCGGATTTTGATGAACCCTGTTCAGCCTGTTGGGCCGCTGCCGAAGCCGGCTATCCCATGATCATCTTGCCGGACTAATACCCAGTTTTGCAGATGCCGCTAAATACTTGATCCAAAGGAAAGCCCAATGCTGGACATAAAGAACATACCTGTTGACAAGATCAATCAGAACAAGAAACAAAATGCCACATTTGTGCGCATGAAAAATCAGATGGATGTCAAAATGGCATCCTATCTACGCTATCTTGGCACAAAGAACGCAGTAAATCGAGCATCGGATTACCATTACTTGGTGCTGGCAGTGACCGACTCAACAGCACCCGTCAACGGCATTGACTATATCCACCCTTCAGTAAAGCCTGCTGTGGACTATGCCACTGCGGTGATCACCAAGGGGCTGATTCCCAATTCAGAAGTGAACTTTGAATTTGTGCCGGATTCAGAAGAAGACGAAGCAGCCGCCAGGCAAGCCACTGATATGGTTTCAAAAGTTGTAAATCAAATGAACGAGCCACACTTCATAATGGAACGTTGGGTGATGGATGCCGCAATGCACAAGAATGGTATGATGATGATCAAGCCTGTGCGTGAACCCATCACACGCTATGTGGAAACTGCCGGCACAGCAGACGAACTACGTGCATTTGAACAGCAGGCAGCAGAGTCTGGCCTCACAGCACTGCGTCAAAGTCGTCGCAGAACCACAGTAAAGATGGAACAGGTCTTGGCTGAAGTGCAACAACTGCTGGGCGGGCTTGAAGAACAATCTGCACAGGCACGTGTGGATGCAATGATGGGCCGTCTGGGTGCTGCGGAAGAACAAGATCCAGATGCCATGGCCGCAGAAGAAGCAGAACTGGCTCAAGGCCAGTTAGAAGGCGAAGAAGAAATTCTCAGTGCAGCCATTGCCAGAAACACTGTGTATACTGCCAAGTATAAACTCACTGGCTACAACATCAACATCAAGTTTCACCCGATCGCACAGCATTACTGGATCTGTGATCCCACTGTGCCAGAAATGCGTGACCAACCTTTCTGCGGCTACTACGATCCAATGACCATTCAAGAAGCCATGGAACTGTATCCGGGCATTGTGCTGGATGAGTTTGAACGCTTTGCCGAATACAATATGAACGGTGCCTATCAAGCCGGATCTGTGCTGAACAACTTGGCCATCCACGCACGTGACTCAGTTCCTGTGATGGGTATTCCTGTATCATCAGCAGCCTCAGCAGATCCAGACAGCCGACAAGTAAGTATCGTCACAGTTTGGAACAAGTATGACATCGATGGTGATGGTGAATTGGAACTGGTAGAACTAATCTATTCCGGCTCATACATCATCTCTGCAAGAGAAGTAGAATTTATTCCGGTGGCCAACATGTGCCCCAAACCTTTACCTGGCAACTTCTACGGCATGAGCATCGCCGAGTCAGTGATTCCTATGCAAGAGTATGCAACATCTGCCGCAAGAGCAGAGATACAGTTGGGCCTGCTGACAGCAACGCCAAGATTGGGTGTCAAACCCGACAAACTGGATTTTGAAATGCTACAGGATGGAGAAGCGGCCATTTTTATTCTGGATAGCAAATTTGATCCAGCCACAGACGTGTATCAGATCCCACCACCAAGTGGCAATCTGCAGTTCTTAGAAGTGGCCATGCAGCGTATCCAACAAGACACCATGAGCATGATTGGTATGACCACTCCGGCTGATGTGTTCAATCCCGAAGTGATGGCACCCGGCAACTCTGGTATCAAATTGCAAATGGCCCTGACGCCCAATCAAATCATACAGGACAACACAGTGCGCAACTGTGCAGAAGGACTGAAAGAAGCCCTGTGGCTCACGTGGAGAACACTGATTCAGTATGGTGATGACTACGGTGTAAAGAAATTGGCAGCCAGTTGCCACCCAGATCGGCAGCCGGTATTTTTAGACTACCTGGCCTGGGACGACATGAACTTCTGCGATCGCAAACAGGTGCACATTGAACTGGCATTAGGCATGATGAGTGAAGAGAACGCCTTGGCCCGCACACAGATCATACAGAAGTGTCAACAAGAACTGTATCAAACAGTGCAGGCAATGGTGCAATCTGGCACACTGACACCGGACATGTTTAAGAAAGTCAAAAAGCCCTTTGCAGATACCCTGTATCAGTTGGGTGTAAAAGACTGCGACACTTACTTGCCAAGTGATGAAGAAGTTGTGGCTATGATCACAGCAGGACAAGAAGCACAAAAGAATCGCGAACCCAGCCCAGATGACAAAAAGAAGTTGGCAGATGCTAACCTGGCAGATGTGCGTGCCCGACAGATACAGGCCGAAGTGGCCGGAGAAGATGCAGAAAGCCAATTGGACTTTATGAGTATGGCAGCAGGAGATCCCAAAGTATACTCGTAATAGATTTTATAAGGAACAGAAATGATTGATGAAGATGCAGTAGCGGCCTTTAACAGCCGTGTCACAGTGGATTTGAACAACTACAAAAAGTTTACACCCGCACAACGCGACAGAGCCAAGACGTATGGATCGGATGCAGAAGCACTGCTGAAGAATCGTGACCTGGCCCTGTTTGTGCATCACTTTAGATTTGAACTGGCCGACAGCCTGATCACCATTACAGGACACACCGCCGACGACAACAGCCGACGTGTGGCCATGGCCAATCAACTAAGTGGTATGGATGCATTCATTGCCAGTTTAAAGCGTGCAGTGATCATGAAAAACAGAATCATTGAATGGGAAGCAGATCCCCGACAAAACCAATAATCCGCCTTTTCTACCGCATTGACTAAATATCTCACGCTGGTAAGGCATTGCCCCCGGCTTTAAAAGGAACAAAATGAACACAACGATCACGCCTAACAGCACCGACCCAGTCGGCACTGCGGCCAATGTCAACCCAGCAGTCCCAAGCCTGGACTCAATTGCCGAAAAGATGGCCGTTATGCGTCAACAGACCGAACGTAACCTGATTCGTGCAACCGAGCAGACTGCAACAGGACCAGAAGAGGAATCTTTGAAGCCTGTGGCCCACGCGAGTGTAGAGCCAGAAGTTGCTGATGCCAGCGACACAGATATAGACAGCGACAATTATGAAGCAGACGCCCAGGACACACCAGATGAACCTGTAAGCCCTGACAGTAATAATTCTACAGCAGATGATTTAATTGATTTCGTGGAGTTTGCAGAAACAAACCCCAACGCCCGATTCAAATTTATGAAGAATGGCCGAGAAATTGTTATTGATGCCAAGAAAGCCGCGTCCATATTAGGTCAAGGTGGAGCAATACACGAAGAAGCACGCCAGTTAAAGGTTGAAAAAGCCGAGTTCGATGAATTTGTAAAAGACAGTCGAGCCAAGCAAGAAGGACTAACACTGGCCATGGAGTTTACGGTTCAGCCCAAGTTACAGGCAGCGTATGATGAAATTCTCAAAACGCAAAACTACCAGACAACTTTCCATCAGCAACTTGCGCAGACGCAAGATCCCGGTCAACGTGCCAGGATTCAAGCATCAATGCAGCAGAATGAGCAATACATTCGCCAGCAGCAAGCAATGATTGGTGAGTTAAAACCGGCAGTGGATCAGTTTAGAGAAGTTCGTCGACAGCAGGTAACAGAACGCTTAGATCTCAACCGTCGAGCATTCACAGACAAGGAGTTGCGAAACGAATATGTCTACAATGAACTGCGCGAACGTGTTGCCAAGATATGGCCCGACGCACATGGCGAGATTATTCCTGGTGTTAGAAATATTGATTTGATATCAAGTGATGAAAATTTGTTGGCACTTGTCCGAGACGGTTTAAAATACCGCGGCAAGCCCACCACACGGTCAGCAGGCAGCAGTATCGCTGCATTGACCAGTCGCAAAGGATCAACTCAAACCACTCGAGACCAATCAGAAGGCATGAATAAACTTCGTGAACAAGCCAAATCCGGTGATAAAAAAGCCGGCGACAACTTGTTGATGCAACGACTCACACAGATTCGTTCAGCATCAAGAAGTAGTAGATAACTTAGCCTACATTCAAGGAGAATAACATGGCAGAAATTACAACAAGTCAAATTGGTAACGGAACTACAGCGTATGGCGCTGACATCGTTGTCAAAGATTTAGATTTAGACGTGAGCAATCGCGTAAAAGATGATACACCTGTTCTGAACATGTGTATGAGTAAAAAACGCAAGGTCAATAGCACTTTGCCTTTGTGGACAGACGACATCTATCGCTTGCCA
>Ga0164293_10006034_pt1 | contig 10307 bp, 9 predicted proteins | sample GEODES118metaG_FD_111487 | JGI IMG/M metagenome (GOLD analysis project Ga0164293, IMG submission 111487) | Eutrophic lake water microbial communities from Lake Mendota, Wisconsin, USA - GEODES118 metaG | ecosystem: Environmental > Aquatic > Freshwater > Lake | place: USA: Lake Mendota, Wisconsin...
CATACATGGTTACCAGACGCTCACGTGCAAGCTCCTACCCTCGGCTCAGTATTTCTGGCCGCGGTACTTCTTAAGATGGGTACCTACGGCATCATTCGTATCTCACTGCCACTCTTTCCCGCTGCAAGCCTTTGGGCAGCTCCTGTTCTACAAATCCTAGGGTGTGTCGGTATTCTCTATGGTGCATTCTGTGCGATGGCGCAGAATGATTTTAAAAAATTAGTCGCTTATTCCTCCGTCTCACACATGGGTTATATCGTCGTGGGTCTCTTTTCGTTTAATACACTGGCGATTGCCGGGTCACTTTATCAAATGGTGAATCACGGAATTGCCGCCGCCGGACTCTTTATTGTTGTGGGCATGCTTTATGAAAGATTACATACGCGTGACCTAAATAAGTTTGGGCAAATAGCCAAGTCCGCCCCCATGATGGCAGTGGCCTTCATGATCATGACACTCTCATCGGTCGCCCTGCCCGGCACGAACGGTTTCGTGGGTGAGTTTACGATTCTTTTAGGTACCTTCCAGCAGTCAATGGTGTTGGCGGGAATATGCGGTTTAGGAGTTATCTTTGGCGCGGTCTATTCTTTGAAGGCGTACCAGAAAGTGATGCTTGGCCCGTCCAGCGTTGAGACCCATGGTGCTCTTCACGCTGACCATCACGCTGACCATCACTCAGATCATCATGACGGCCACGGTGAAGAAACTTTTGCCGTTGTTACTCATGACATGACGACCAAAGAGATTATTGCCATGTCTCTACTAAGTATTTTCATTTTTGTAGTTGGTTTTTTCCCAGAAACATTCTTCGGTGCTTCTAAAGTATCTCTTGAAGCACTGGCCACTGCTCTAGGAGCGAAATGATATGACTATCACCGAACTATTCCCTTACACACCCTTTTCGGATGATGGCATGTTGGCCCTCGTACCGTTCATTATTATGGGATGTGGGGCCACTCTTTCACTCGTCCTCGCGCCTCTAAAAAATGGCTCCACCTTAGCTCGCCTTGTGGGCACTCTTACACTCATTCTTTCTGCAGCTGCGCTTTATCAGCAATCTTCGGTCGAACAAATTGTCGGCAACGTACTGCAGGTAGGTGCTAAGACAACCGCTCTTATGTTGGTACTGCATGTTGTTGCGGCCCTCGCCCTATTCTCATTGAGTAGTGAAGATAAAAAAGAAGCCTTACCTGCTGAATCATCTCCTCTGATCATCTATGCCTTGGCCGGTATGTGTTTGTTAGTCTCGTCCCACCACCTGCTATTCCAATTTATTGTTTTAGAGGTCATGTCATTGGCCATCTATGTTTTAGTGGCCATGCGCCGCACTCATCGAACCTCGGCCGAAGCAGGCATGAAGTATTTCATCTTGGGTGGATTGGCCTCAGCCACTTTTCTCTATGGCTCGGCGATCATTTACGGGGCAACAGGTGCTTTCACACTTCCTGAGATCGCAGCTGCGCCTAGCCTGCCACTTAAAACGGCTGGCTTTGTCCTAGTTGTTGCTGGCCTACTCTTCAAAGTGGGCGCTGTACCATTTCACAGCTGGGTTCCTGATGTGTACCAAGGCTCAGCATTACCCATCACCGGCTTTATGGCGGCGGCGGTTAAGTTTGCTGCTTTTACTGTTCTGGCCGATGTGGTGTCGACCAGCTTTGCCGACGATACCGGGTCGATTATTAAGTGGATTCTTATTATCTCGGCTGTCCTCACCATGGCGTGGGGCAACCTGGCTGCTCTCACGCAAAGAAGCCTCAAGCGCCTGCTGGCCTACTCCTCGGTCGCTCACACAGGCTATCTCATGATAGGTGTCATCGCAGGGGGCACATCACCATCTATTGCCGTTTCTTTGTATTTAATTTTTTATGCTTTCGCGACTCTCGGCTCCTTTGCATGTTTGCAAATTTTAGCGCCAGGTAGTGATGATGTGCCTATTGAGGCCTTGGCGGGAAGAGGATTAACTCACCCACTTACTTCGGCAGGACTCACACTCTTCTTATTTGCTATGGCCGGAATACCTATGACGGCGGGATTCATTGGCAAATACCTCGTCTTTGGTTCGGGTGTGAGTGGCGGCCATATTCCACTCGTGGTACTGGGTGTCCTGACGAGTGTGGTGGCCGTTTATTACTATTTAAGAATCGTCGTTTCTCTTTACATGAAGCCAGTAGAATCTCAGTACCCAGCGCCTATTCTGAAGCTTGGCACCGCGCTAGTAACAATTTTATGCATGATCACCACCCTTTATTATGGGCTGGCACCAGCAAACATTATTTCATTCTTTGAGAAACTTTAGTCATGGTCGGCCCCTTTAAAGGGGCCTCATGCTTTAGCGATAAAAATCTAAACCCTGGTAGTTCTTGAAAGGGGACGGGATCACACTCTTTTGCAGCCCTTTGAGCTTACTTTCCACCTGGTGCTGAATTAGTTTGATCATCGAAGGATCGCCTTCTAGATCAAGCTCTATAGTACCTGGGGTAGTAAAGTGGATCTCTCCAGTAATCTCGATCTTGCGTACAATATCGTAGATCGATTCAGCTGCTGATACATCCAGAGGGCCAGTATAGGTAATTTTTCGTGCAATCATGCCCCTAGATTCACCCTAAGTTTGGATTTTGTAAACCCATGCTTATGGTAAACTAGGCCTATGCAAAACATAGAAAAAATCTTCGAAGGAACCTACCAGTACTTCCAGAGTGGTCAGAATTACTCGCAAGAGAATTTTAGCGTAAGTAAAATTGAAGCGACGCAAAATTTAATGTTCGAAGCAGAAATCTTAAGTCGGGTTGAAACCGGCGAATTTTTTAAGATGCAGGTTATTTACATTGTGAATCAATTCTATGCTCCACAAACAGTGATTGTTGAAAAATCATTGGGTGAAAAAACCGCCAAAGAAGTTTTTGATGTCGACTACACGACTCAAACCCTTCGCTATACCTTCAAATCAAATACCAGCGTAGAAACTGTCGAGCGTCCCTTTAGCTCTAAGCACCATATCATCGCACCTTGTTTTCTCACTTCAGGTCTGTTTACTCTCACAAAAAAAATCGATACCACTGCACGTACTCCGGTGACATTCATCACGACCGCCAATGCGTGGGAATTTCACGGCGCTCCTGTTGATAAAATTTTATGGATTGAATTGAAGGCTCACGAAACCGAAGAACTTTTAATCTCCGGTGCTCCTCTCACCGCTAGCAAATACGAAATCCACGAAGAAGATGCCCTAACTGGTGAAGCTAAGTCTGGTGCTCAATTGTGGGTCAGCAAACACTACGGCGTTCCTTACCAGCTCGAAGAAAAAGACGGCGCCAAGATCGTGGTGAGAAAACTCAAAAAACTAAAGCAGGAAATGGGGAAGATGTTTTAATCTTTCACCAAAAACTTCTCCATCTCCTTACATGCAACATCTAAAGTCGATACTTCCACTCTGTATGGCTCCATCAATTTGGCGAACTGCTTAAGTGTGTTGCCTTTCCATTTTTTGATCCGTTGATCAGCGATGATCACACCGCCGAAGTCGTCTTCACGACGTAAAAGCCTTCCACATTTTTGATGGAGCGCTCGCGCTCGATTAGCAAGGAAGTAATCTTGGAATTCATTACCAAAACTAGAGTCGTACCATTCACGACGGCGATCAATGACAAGTTCTCTTCTCACATCAGGTATTTTATCAATGATGATGAGTTGCAATTGTTCACCTGGAACATCGATACCTTCACCAAAACTCTCCATTCCGATCAAAATACCCGAAGGAGATTTTTTGAATTCTTCCACGACATTTTTTCCCATGCCTTGGACGAACACTGGAAGATGACCTTCAAATTCTTTTAAAAGCAAATCAACCGCTAACTCAAAACGCGCACGAGCGGAGAATAAGAAAAGTGTTCTACCATGGAGTGCTTTTACGAGTGGGATGATGGGTTTTAAGAGATCCGGCACAAACATCATGTCACTGATGGCGCGGGTATCATTCACCAACATGACTTTCGCTTTATTGGCGTAATCAAAGGTTGCCGGCAGATACATACCACTCTTAAAGCGCTTTTCTTGGGGAAGATAAGAGTACCCCGTCATCCACTCAACACCCTGAGTGCCGGCATCACCTTTATCATTGGCGAGTGTGGCCGAAGTATAAACAACAGATGTAGCAGATTCTAAAAGACCTTTATGCAAAGTCATTCCTACATCAATCGGAGCGCTCTCAATTTGCCACCCCTGCTCTTCGCTAAACTTTAAGGCCGTCACCCACAGAGAAGGCGGTTTTAAAAAATGCGTAAGCCCCATGACATGTTTTTCCAGCTGACCCCAGAAACTTTCAAACAGCGCCCAGGCCTTCATTTTATTTTTATCATCGCCAAAATCTTTTTTCTGCCAGCGTTCAAAATGCGGCATCAAGGCGGAATAAAGATCGCCCCAGATTTGCAGAAGACTCTCTAAGTGATTTAACAACTGAATGGTAAGCGCATCATTAGCGCGTGCGCGTTCAGGGAACGGAAGTTCATTGGTGTGAACCGGATGATAGCCAGGAAGTTTTTTAAACAGACTCTCTAAAACTTGTAACAGTGGCGCCACATGATCGCGTGCCATGCGTGAGGCGAATTGGCCGGCGTCTCGAAGTTTTGTAAATTCCGCTTCCATCGCTGGCGTAATTTCATTCGTTGAAAGGAGATACAAAAGTGCTCCCACTCCTTGTGGCTGCACTTTGAGAAGAGCTTCTACTGAGCGATCAGAAATCTCAACAGCAAAAGCGCGCGTCGCCTCCCCTTCGATTTTGTGGGCCTCATCCACCACCACATGCGTGGGTCTTGGAAAACTCCGTGGCCACGCCAACAGCATAGCGTGATTACCCACAATGAGTTGCGCTTCTTTGGCTTCTCTGAGGCCCTGCACATAACTGCAATTCAATACAAAGGGACATTGCGATCCGACACAAGCGCGATAATCCACCGCTAGTTCTTCATCACGATCACGTACATCGGGCATCAGCTTTTTGAGAATGAAAGGCACTTGTTCGCGAGTAATTTTCTTAGCGTAAGGCGCTTCTTCGTTGTGATAAAACAACATGTCAAAATAAGCACGAGCAAAAGTGGCTGAAAAAGATGAGCCTTCGAGGAGATTCTTTTGGTTTTCATCATCTCTAAATAGTAATTCGCAGAGATGGTTATTCGAACCCACCAGACGAGTGATTTTAAATTCTGATTCCGACAACTGCAGCATTTGGCGCAACTGAGGAACATCTTTATCCATCACCTGGTCTTGCAGGGTTTTCGTTCCCGTCGTTACGAGCACTTGTTCACGACTTTCCATTGAGAAAAGCGTCGACGGCAAAAGATAGCCAAGTGTTTTACCCGTTCCTGTAGGAGCTTGAATGAGCGCATGAATGCCGTTTTTAAAAGATTGCCCCACTCGCAAGGCCATATCTATTTGCGCCTGACGAGCGCGATAACCAGGAGCTTCTTGCTGGCGATCTTCAGCATTACCTAGAAAGTCCCGAATGACATCGCCTGAGAATTTGCGCGGCATTTTGTTGGCCTTAGGATAGTCACGACTGGCAAGTTCCGGACGCTCACTGGCAAGATAGGTCTCGACACAGGCACCGACATCCATTTCGCAGACTTCACCTAAATCCATCAACTCTTCCCAAGACAAGAGGAAGAAATGCTTAAACCAAAAATCATCAGGAAATGCGCGAAAGACTTCAGTGAGCTTCATGCGCCAAGCACGCTTTTTCCAAGTGAGCGCGGTGGCGGCGACCAGAACTTTTAAAAGATCACGGGAATCAGCTTCCCCACGATGCTCTTCCTTGTCGGCAATACCAAATTTTTGAATAAAGCTTTCTAGATTGAGCTGGCCTGCTCCCGGAAACAAGAGACCTAGATACAAAATCGAATCTTGAAAGGATTCACGATCTGAGCTTTTGTCGACTTTATCAAAGTAACGTTGCAGAAATTTCTCTTCAAATCCTGCGTTATGTGCGATCAAGGCATGCTTTTCTAGCTCTAAAAGATCCGGCTCAACTTGTGCCCAAAGGGGAGCTTTTTTAAGCATCGAAGTGCTAATGCCGGTCAGTTTTTGAATAAAAGGAGAAATGGGGCGCTCAGAACGCACCAGGCTAGTAAATTTGCGTTCAAGTTTTGTTCCATCAAATTGCCAATAACCCAGATCAATAATCTCGTCGTCCGAGGGATTAATGCCCGTAGTTTCAATATCAATGACGGCCCATTTACCTAAACCCATTTTGTGCTCCGTCCCATCGAGGACATTTAGAAAACCGTATGTTAACTTTTCCCTCTAAAAAAGGAAAACCCTATGCCTACGTGGCTGATGCAAACTCAATCTTTTTTGATTGTGGCCTTGATGATTTACGGCATCACTCAACATCGTCATCGACTTAAGCATGTGAAAATCATGTCAACGGCAATGATTTGGGATGTTTTGCTCATTTTGCAAATTGAACTATCACGCAGTGCCATCTTAAAAGCTTCTAAGGCCGTGACCAATCCCTTACTCTTAAACATTCACGTTTCGATCGCCGTCTCGACGGTTGTTCTATACGGGTTTATGGTGTGGACGGGAAGAAAAGTTCTCGCGGGAGATGCGGAAATTCAGAAACGACACAAACTTTTAGGTTGGATTACCATGACGATGCGAGTGCTTACATTCGTCACAAGTTTTCTGGCCGTTGCGGAGAAAGTCTAATGGATAATTTAACTCTTGTTGCTGACTTGATTAAAGCGCAACTCACCGATGCCAAAGTTCAGGTCAGTGATATGACTGGCACACGTGATCATCTCGAGATCACGATCGCGAGCGATGCCTTCAAGGGCAAAATGCTTTTGCAACAGCACCGCATGATTATGGATATTTTAAAAGAGGCGCTCTCAGGCCCTGTGCACGCAGTGAAACTTAATACTATGACACTCGATAAATATTCAGGAGAATAATATGTTTAACGTTCTTCAAACCGCCGCCAATGAAATCGCAACTGCAGATAAAACGAAACCTCTCAAAGAGCAAATCGAAGGCCTATTGAAAGCAGACAAAGTTGTGCTTTTCATGAAAGGCAACTCAGATATGCCTCAGTGTGGTTTTTCGGCTAACACCTCTGGCATCCTAAAGCAGTTGGGAGTTGGCTTTAAGACTTTCAATATTTTGAACGATGCCGATATTCGCCAAGGCTTGAAAGAGTATTCTAACTGGCCAACCTATCCTCAGCTCTATATCGACGGCCAACTTGTGGGTGGTAACGATATCGTGACTGAAATGTTTAAAAACGGTGAGCTTCAAACGCTCTTAAAGTAATGAAAACTCCAGTGGGTCAATTGAATCCGGCCATCCGTGACGTCCATATTTGGGGCGGCGGGGTTTCCGGACTTCTGATGGCCCACCACCTCTCCAAAGAGGGATACAAAATTCATCTTTATGAGAGAGCGGAGCGCCTAGGTGGCAAAATCCATAGCCATCAGTTGGCCAGTGGAGTGATTGAAGAAGGCCCGAATGCTATTTTCGCCACTCCTGAAATTGAGAGTTGGCTCAAAAGTCTGGGTCTTGTAGTCATAGCAGCCACTCCCAAACTAAAACGCCGCATCTGGAATCAAAAACCCTACGCCCCACTCTCGCTTTCGCGTGTTATTAAATTAGTCACTCGACTGTGGATGAAAACTCCCGCGTTCACGGATGAAACGACGGTCGCCGATTTCTTTCGCCCACTTTTGGATAAAGATGTCGAAGAATTACTCTCACCAGCTTTGCAAGGCATCTATGGCAGCGGCGCTCATGAACTGACAGTTACTTCCCTTTGGCCCCACCTCCCAAAAGGTGTCAGCTACTTTGAGGCGTTTAAAAGTATCAAAGGTCCCCGAGCGCGCTCAGTTAGCTTTACAGGCGGCATGCAAGAGTTCATCAACGCTCTCGCGCAAAGCTTTCAAGGTGAAATTCACTTAAATTACCAAGACACTTTCGTTTTAAGACCCAATACTATAATTTGTACCGATGCTCATACTGCCGGCGAACTCTTGCAAACAAGCTGGCCCTCAGGTGCAAGACTTTTAAGTGAAGTGCAGTACCTTCCTTTGCAAAGTGTGGCCGTACTCAATACACCACCCACAGAAACATATCGCACATTTGGTTATCTCTTTCCGCGAACGAGTGGCATTCATTCGCTTGGCGTTCTCTTCAATCAAGAAATTTTCGCTGGCCGAACTGGTATGACATTTATTGTGCCCGGACTTGAGTCTGCTGATTCGCGTGTCTCAACAGATCTACAAAGACTTGGCTGGTCATCAGGAGAGATGAAAATTCACTCTTGGAAGAAAGCTCTTCCACGCTATAACCACGCCCGAACTCAAACCATTAAAAAACTTCATTCTGATAAAACTAGACCCGATGGTCTGGTGCTTTTTGGAAATTATGTTGCCGGAATTTCTTTACGTGACATGATTCAGGTCAGCGCCTCTTTTGCCTCTCTCAAACGACTTCACTAGGAGCACTCTTATGGCCGATAATTTTCCTTACCTCCACGGTTTCTCTGAAAAAGAACAGTCCCGCTTAAGAGCTCAAGCGGCTTTCGCTGAACAAACCGTTTACGGCGGTCTCTCTCTTGGTGAAGGAAAAAATATTTTAGAAGTTGGCTGCGGTGTAGGTGCGCAGAGTGAAATCTTGCTGCGACGTTTTCCCAAAATTCATATCACCGGGATTGATCTCAATCCTAAGCAATTGGCGGCTGCTCAAAAGAATTTGGAGAAGCACACTTGGGCGAAAGATCGCTGGGAACTCAAACAAATGTCGGCCGACGATATGACTTTTGAAAATCAAAGTTTTGATGGGGCCTTCATCTGTTGGCTCCTCGAACATGTACCAAGTCCTGCTAAAGTATTGGCTGAAGTTCGTCGCGTTTTGCGTCCAGGTGGCCGCGTGGTAATCACTGAAGTAATGAATTCATCCTTCTTTCTTGATCCCTACTCACCAAATGTTTGGAAATACTGGATGGCGTTTAACGATTATCAACATGACCAAGCTGGCGACCCATTTGTCGGTGTGAAACTAGGTAATCTGCTGACTGCTGGTGGATTTAGAGATGTCCGCACAGAAGTAAAGACCTGGCATTTTGACAACCGAGTTCCTGGCCAGCGCAAAGAAGCGATTGAATATTGGACTGAGCTTCTTCTCTCCGGAGCAGATGCTCTGGTCGAAGCAAAGTATGTAGATAAAGAGGTTGTAACTGCTGCAGAGAAAGAACTTAAAACAGTCGCACGAGATCCTAACGCCGTCTTTTTCTATTCATTTATTCAAGCGTCAGCACTAGCGAGCTAATACTCACTTTCCTCTTCTTCCACGCGAAGAAGTTCTTCTAGACGTACGTGGGCGCCAAGGCGTCCGCTACCGTCTGAACTAAAATTGACGGTCTCTAAACCTAGCCCTGAGAATTCAGGATAGTTCAAAGAGAGCACATCTTTACCCAAGAACTTATTCAACTTCTGCTTGATCGTTTTGAGAATTTTCCCTTTGAATCGAGGAACATCCTGAATAGTACTTTCAAGGTTAAGTGCTGGAATGCCGTTTCGCAAAATATGATCACTTAAATCGGCATCCACCATTTTGACGAGTAGAACAGGGATATTTCCGGCTTTCTTTTCAATTCTCATTGAACATTTAAGCACTAATGGAAAGCGAATTTTACTTTGACCAACGGCAAGCCTCTGAAGACCTTTGATATCATAAATAACATCTGCGTAGAGAGTTGCTGTTTCGCCTTTTTCATCTAAGCGAATAAACACTTTTCTAGGTCCTAAGGCTGCATCCGCCTCCGCTAACATTTCACTATAAAGTCCTGCATCAAAAGTCGCTCCCAGCAATTTGTTGAGATAGTCTTCTGAAATACTTGCTACCAAATTCACATCACCTGACAAAGAATCTTTAATCGCATCCATCGAATTCTGATGATCTTCTAGAGTAATTAACGATGAAGGAGTCTTGGTCTCTTTTAAATTTACACAATTTTTATTAAATGACTTGAAACGGCTATTTGTACAAAAGTCGGCCGGTAAACTCACTTCTAAGTTCTTATCAAAGCGTCCAGAGGAAATCTTTCCAATAGTAAACTGGCTTGAAACTGAATTAGTACTGAGCCAGTGCTCACGAGGAATGACCACTTCTTCCAAAACTTTTACCATTGGAGCTGCTGCCCCTTCTTGTAATTTTACTCGTAATTGATCAATCAGAAGCGATTTCAATTGGTCTTCACGAGCAGCAATAAAGTTTTTAACTTTTTCAGGCTCGATCACAACTGTTTTGCTGCCAATACG
>Ga0164293_10006036_pt1 | contig 10306 bp, 14 predicted proteins | sample GEODES118metaG_FD_111487 | JGI IMG/M metagenome (GOLD analysis project Ga0164293, IMG submission 111487) | Eutrophic lake water microbial communities from Lake Mendota, Wisconsin, USA - GEODES118 metaG | ecosystem: Environmental > Aquatic > Freshwater > Lake | place: USA: Lake Mendota...
AGGCTAAATGATATTGGCGGAAGTCTAGCTGTTCTTGGATCAAAGGCCGCTTGTGAATTACCTCAGATTAAGGGTCGAGGCATTTTTAAAAAAGGTGCGGACGAGTATGAAGTTCAAACTCCTTATCTTTCAGAGGAAGGTGTCAGAAAACTCATGGAGCCTCAAATGAAATCGGAGAAGACCAATGGTCCAACCATTAACGTTTGAGTTAAAAGGGCACAGAAAAGCTGTTACAATATCTGAGCGAGATCACCAGATGATTGAATTCTTGTGGCGTCATAGAGCTGCAACCTTTCGAACTCTACATACTTTATTTTATAAAAACATTAAAATGAGAACCTGTTACACCAGACTCGATAAGCTCAGACGGCAGGGATTTATTCTCACGCGCGGAATTGATGGTAGTCAAAATAGATATTGGGGTCTTGATCGGCGTGGAATGGCTTACTTGGTTCAGACGAATGGCGAAATTTTTAAAACAATGGGTTTTGTGCCTCAAAGCTTAAGCCACGACCATCTTGTCTCAAGTATTCTGCTTGGTGATTGGTTTATGAAACTTCCTAGAGGCGTGACCCTTATTACTGAGCAAGAGCTTTTGTCATTGGATCTTTCGGGCGTTGCTCCAGGACTTCAAAATGATAAAGGCCGCAGGCCCGATGGTTTGTGGCGCTTTGAAATTGGTCCGGAAAAAAAGTTTGTGGCTTTGGAAGTAGAGCTTCATGCCAAGAATGATGGTGACTATGTCGAGATCATCAAGTCTTATGACAACCACTACGGAATTCAAAAAATTATTTGGGTGGTTGAAGGTCCCAATTTGATTAAACGAATCTTTAGCTTGGTGCATGCGCACTCAACACTTAAGCCTCATGACCATTTATTCCTGCTTGCAAGTGAAGTTAAAAAAGAACTTTGGCATGCCAAATTTAAAAATGACCAACTTCGAGATGTGACTTTAGCAAAATATTTGTCAGGATTTCTCACTCATCCTGAAACAGCCCCCACGAGTTCCCTCAGTAATACCCTCACGAGTACGGGCAAAATTCATCAGGAGTGTTACCCAAAAAATGTATTGCTGAATTTTGCTAGTTGCTTCGTAAAATCAGACACTTATCAAAAAACACCAAAGGCCCCAAAAACCTAATTCTATACCCCCACAAGTTTCACTAGCCCCTTACTCAATCAGTCTCTCTCTTCTTCAGTCTCTTGCTCCTACATGTTTTACGGAGACGAAAAAAAATGAATTTAAAAATTAAATATATTTTGATGTCGATGATTTATTTTCTGACAGCTTGCTCAAGCATTCCGAAAGGAACCTTGCTCGGTGCCACAGTTGGCCTGGGAGTTGGCGGTGCTGTCGCAAATAACCAAGAGAACAATTCACAAAAGAATGCCACACTTGCTGCTGGCGCATTGATTGGCGGAGCCATTGGATACTTTCTAAGCAATGAGAAAATTAAAAAGGAACGAGAACTTAAAACCGGCCCTAATCAAAAAGATTTCGCACCGAAACTAAATCGCCCAGAAGTTAGAAGGGTTTGGGTGCCAGATCAAATATCAGGTGACGAATTTATTTCTGGCCATTGGAAGTATCTCATCGAGCGTCCTGCCGTTTGGTCAAAGGAGGATTAGTATGAATGATCAAAATGATGCGCAAAATACAGAAAATAAAAAGGACAAGAAAACATACAAAGCCTTGGAACGTGTGACAATTGAAGAGGACCTTAAAGAAAAGCTCAGCTTGTTGACGACTGCGGCTAATGAGTCTCTTCAAGGTATTACTGAAGTCAGCAAAAGTGACGTGGTAAATCTAATCTTAAAGCTTCACGACAATGGGCTTTCCAAGCTCGAAACAGATGAACTTCGAAAGATTCACTTTGATGTGCTGAAATGCCTGACCTGGCTTCAGAATCAGGCCAAAGCTGCCAAAGACAACGGGAATGAGGTTTCACTTAAAGACCTATTTGCGAAAAGCAGCGAATTCATGGCTGACTTAACAGGTCCTCCGGCCCAGAAAATTCGAAAACCCCGAAAGAGCAAAAATTCAGAAAGTAGCGGAGATCTTGAATCATCCCTTTCTGAAGAAAAAGATACTACATCAGGGTAAAGCCAGGCTCTCAAATCCAAGCCCCGTTTCTTAAAGACTCGTTTCGCAATTTTTTTTAATCGAGGATTTTGGCTAATGGCGAAACGAAAAAAATGGTCTGTCCAAAAAACCATCTTGATACCGAAAGTTATCAGAGATTCTGAATTTTCAGAAATACTTGCGGACTTAGGCCAACTTATATATGATGAACTCAGTAGTCAGCCAGGCTCTAATAAATCAATAGATTCTTCCGTCGCAACCATTTCCGTTGTTAGTCGCGCATCTAGCCACAACGAGAAAGAGAGTTGCAAATGACTAGCAAAGTCGCCTTTTACCTACGGTCTGCTACTGAGAACTTAAGCGATATCCAAAAACAAAACCGAAGTTTACAGAAAAATCTTGAGAGATTCGGTCTCACAAATTCCCGCATCAGTATCTACTGTGATGTAAAGCAATCTGGAATGGACTGTGGGCCAGAATTTTTACGATTAAAAAATGACATTTTAGCTGGGAATGTGGATGTCGTCTGTGTTGCAAGGCTCAACAGAATTTCTAGATCCATGAAAGGTCTATCAAACTTTTTAAATCTGGTGAGAGATTCGCGAGTCAGGTTTATCAGTCCTCACGAAAATATAGATTCAAATTTCTGGAATCTGAATGCATGTGAGGTGAAAAATGAAAACCTCTAAAGCACGCCGAATTTCTTTATACATAAGAGTTTCAACGGAAGAGCAGGCTTCAAATCCTGAAGGAAGTATTAAAAATCAAGAAGAGCGCCTTCGGATGGCCGTGAAACTTAAAAATATGGAAGGCCATTTTGGTGACATCGTGGCGGTTTACATTGACCGCGCCAAATCTGGAAAGGACACCAATCGTCCAGAGCTTCAAAAACTTTTGATGGCGATCAGAAAGCATGAAACGGATCTTGTGATGGTCAGTGAGCTATCTAGGATTTCAAGATCCATCAAAGACTTCTCCGATATCTGGCAAATGATGAAAGATAATGGCTGTGGTTTTCAATCATTACGTGAAAATTTTGACACGACAACTGCGGCTGGTGAGATGGTTCTATTTACGGTTGCAAATATTGCGCAATTTGAAAGACGCCAAATTTCAGAGAGGGTTTCAGCAAATTTTAATGTCAGAGCCCAGCGCGGACTTTTTAATGGCGGCGCCATTCCATTTGGCTACAGGCGAATTCAAGATAAGCCAGGATACCTAGAAATTGATGAAGAATGGGCGCCGTCAGTCCAAGCGGCATTCAAAGCCATTATTCGAGAGGGAACACTTGCAAGTGCGGCATCATGGCTTAATCAGCAACACTTTAGAGTAAAACCTGCTCGCGAAGGCGGCGGTCTTAGAACCCGCATGGGTTTTTATACAGTTAGAAACTTAGGTGAAATTATCAGGTCAAAATTTTATATCGGAGTCAAATCCTACACCCAAAATGGAGAACGTAAGGAAACGCAAGCCATGTGGCCTGCTCTTATTGACCGCGAAACTTTTGACCGTGCTAATGAAATTTTAAATAAAAATCATAGGAGACACAAAGAGTTTATGGAAGACAGATATCCTTATCAATTATCAGGACTCGTGTTTTGTAAAAAGTGTGGCGATAGAATGGTTGGCAAATCAGCCCACGGTTCCACTTGCAAAGTTGGGTACTACGAACACGCCTCAAACACCGTTCCAGGTGCTCATGTTCCAGAGCTTGAAAGAACTTGTTTCCCGATTAGGGTGCGGGCCAAACTTTTAGAGCCTGCCCTTTGGAACGAGATCATGAATCTTTTTAGTGAAGAAAAATTTGCCAAAGAGCTTTTAAATTCTGCAAAACGAGCCCATCAGCATAATCCAGGATCAAAAGAGGCAGAAAAATATAACCATATTGTTTTCAATGTGGATCGCCAGCTTGAAGTTTTGGCCGAGAGACTTTCATCGCTACCGCAAAGTATTTCTCCAACTCCAATTTATAAACAGATGGAGAAGCTAGAAGAGAAGAAAAAAGAGGCTCAAAGTAAACTGGCGAAAATGCAATCAGATGGCTTTGTAAAAGATGAGCCCTGCGAATTGCAGGACTTTCAGAGATTTTTAAAGGCCGTCAGTGAGATTTTAAGGCGAGATGATAATTTGAAGATCAGACAGAGGGTCATAAGGCTATTGGTCCATAAAATTAATATCATCCCTGACGGATTTGAGGTTCATTTCAAAGTGGGTGAATCCTATGTGAAGATATTTTTGATTAGACATGAAAGTGGAAAAATTCAGGAAAAAAAGGTACAATTAAATTCGTCATTGAAAGGGTCAGAATCGACCCTAGCCCCGCCCTCGTCAGGAGCTTTCGACGCTTCGCAATTTTTAGGGCATTTTAGTTCGAATACTTGTCAAAGTGGTGCCTCGGGCCGGAATCGAACCGGCACACCCGTTTAACCGAAGTCCAGGATTTTAAGTCCTATTCGAGACAATTGTTATAGTCATGAATTTATTAACATTTTTAAGTAATAGCAAGCAGTTAAGTCATTTTTTCAAAGTCCAGGACGTACCGTGATTTACCGGGAAAAGCCCGGTCTATGGTGGGTAGGTGTCGGGTTGAAAAGTGGTGGGTTTGCACCGCCACGAAAAATCCTGGGACACTCTCCCCTGTTTTTTGCTCTTCAATTTCTTCACCTCTTTTACTCGGGAAGGCTCATTTTTTTAAAGGAGTTTTGAAGATGTTGGGACTTTTGCGATTTTATTCTTTTATGATTTGGCTTGGGATTTCTTTGGCTCTGGTGGGTCAGTTGAAATCTTGTACTTTAGTCATGCTGGGACTTGCGGCTGAGAAATCTGAACGGGGGATTATTTCTTATTCTAAGTTCACTCGCCTACTGACTGAATAAAAAAGCCTTGATCTTTAAATAAATATTGTGTACACATATATGTACACATGTGAGGTGTTATATGGACTCGACTTCTCCCCGATCATTTAGAGCCAATTTAAAAGAATACATGGAAATGGCTCACGAAAAGCCAATTCGGATTCAAAAAAGAGAAGGAAATGCCTGCGTTTTGATGAGCGAAGAATACTATGAAGGTTTGCTTAAAGAAATATCATCGCTGCAAAGTAGTCTCTTGTCCTCGAACCAGGCCCTCAAAGGCGAAGTTTCTGAATATAAAATCGGAGACAAATCACGCTTGAAAAGATTTAAAAAATGAAAATTGTCAAAACTAGACAATTTGATGAAGACCAAACTCGCATCGAAGATCACATCTACAATTCAACTGAAGATATCAAATTAGTTGAGAGATTCTTAGATGAATTGGACAGTGCCGTCACTTGGATTCAGTCAAACGTAGCAACTCCAAAAGAGGATCATGTTGGCGATAGGTCTTGGCCTTTTTATCGAGACAACAAGGGCGAGCTAAGATATCGATTGAAATATCTATTTGTGGATATGAAGCCTCAAAAAGTATTTTTAAAACGTATCATTGATAACCGAGAACAGAATCTTGATATTTATCCTATGCACAAGCTTGATAGCTTTTCAGCCGATGATGAATGAAAATTTTAAACTAGACAGCACCAGGAATTAAAATGAAAAAAGAAACAAAATTATCGATGGACAATCCAATCAAAAATTTACGCGAACTCTACAATAAAAATCGTAAAAAAACTTTAAAGCGTGCAAAAGAAAAATCTACAAACAAAAAAATTAAAGACTCTGAGATTGATTATTCTGAAATCCCAAAATTTTCAGCAAAAGATTTAAAGAACTTTAAGCGTGTTGGCAGACCTATTATTGGTGAGTCTCCACGCAGAGCCATCTCAGTCAGAATTGAAGAAGACATCCTGGAAAAATTAAAAAATAAGGCCGAAAAAGCAGGAGTCGGCTATCAATCTTTGATCAATGATATTTTGAAAAAAGCGATTTAGTAGTTCCCGATACGATAATTAAGTCATTTTAAATTAATATTTACTTCAAAAGGCCCAAAGAATTTAACTTTGGGCCTTTTCTTTTTTGGAGGTTTGATGTCATCAAAGGTTTCCTGTCTTTACATTCGAGTTTCAACAATGGACCAAGTTGGAGGGGCTGAAAGTCAGACCCGAGCCCTCACCGATTGGGCTTCAAAAAACAATATTCAAAACTTTGAGATTTTTGCTGATCATGGGATTTCAGGTGCTAAAGAAAGCAGACCTGCACTGAATCGCATGATGCAAAAAGTGGAAGAGGGACTTGTTGAGCAAGTAGTCGTCTTTGCTTTCTCAAGATTTGCCCGAAGCACCACTCACCTACTTAAGGCTCTAGAAAAATTTCGTGAAAAATCTGTGAGGTTTCATTCAATAACTGAAGCACTTGACACAAATTCCCCGATGGGAATTGCATTATTCACGATTTTAGGATGCCTCAGTCAGCTAGAACGAGAATTAATTCGGGAAAGGGTCATTGCAGGGATGAAAAATGCTAAAGCCAAAGGCATCAGAATTGGCAGAATCCGCAAGAGAAACGATATTTTAATCCATTCACTTTTAGAGGCAGGACTCAGCTATCGAGAGGTAGCACGAATTGCCAAGTGTTCGCACGGATCAGTCCACGCGGCTCGAGTTGAATTAAAAAATAAAAAGATTGAGGAAGAAAAGAAAAAGTTTGCTGAAATGACAAAAGAGTTCTCGCAGAATCGTGTTTCAGATGCTGTCGAACAGATGAAAGCTATGAAGCTCTCAGACGATATGGTCTTGAAGGTTCAAACAAAGCTTGAAAATGATGCCAGAGAAAATGTTAGAAAAATTCAAGGCGACGTGACTTACGATACTGTTGATTAAACTTAAAGAGGCCAGATCCTGATAAGGGATCTGGCCTCTTTTTTTGGTCTTAAGTGATTAAAAAGCTAGACTTCAAATCAAACTGGAATAGTTCTTTGGGAACTACCCTCTTATTGCGCTTCGGCCATTGCCCTTTTTAAGAGTCAGTCAACGCCAAGGATAGAAGTGGTTACTTTACGAAAATTTTTCTGCTCGTTTCAAGCTGGCCAATGTAGAAATTGGCATCATCGCCACCAATTTTTCTTAGGGAGACAATTCCAGATTCAAAGATGGAAGTACCTTCAGTTTGATTTCCAGATGCAAGATATATGAGGCCTTTAAATCCTTCACCATATGCTAAAATAGTTTTGTCACCAGCCTCTGCAGCGTAAAGATTTGACTGATCTATTGAAGAATGACTTTCGGAAAAATTCTGAAGAGCTAGTTGCAGAGCACTTAAAAGCCAGTAGGCACCTGCTACCTTATCAGCCGGCTTCTTTAATTCTATTGCTAATCTCAGATTTAATTTGGCAGCTTCAAGACCTGCTTCCGTTTCAGATGCAGAAATTATGACCCCTTGGTCTCCCCAGCCTGGCCAAGAGTTTGCCGCTACATTATAGGCAACTGTTTTTGCTTGACCTAAAAATTTATCAGCTAACTCAGTGTTGGAATTTACATACAGATTGGCCTGCTCAAGGCAAAAAGAAATACCCCTTTTGCCAACAACAACCAGGTTTTTTGCGCCTTTATCCAACCAGTATAAATCTCTCACTGCTTGATCATAGATATCACAAACTTCTGATGGGGTGCCCTGAGCCTCAATCCAGGCAAATGCAGTCGCTGGATTGTTTTCGAGTCTAGTTTTCACTTCTGTTGCAAGACTTGGGATATCTTTTGCTGATGCCAAAGAAACTCCTAAAAAGAAAAGTAAAAAGAATTCTGAAAATTTCATTCGAAACATCTAACACAACGACAAGTCTAGGCGCAACTAAAGCTGCATTCCTTTATAAATCTCATTATCTTTGATTTCCATCCAGTAATTGGGAGTTTTTGTTATCTGGAATCCAAAGCCTTCGTATAAGCTATGAGCATCTTTGGTAGCTAAGCAAAATCTTCTTAAATTTTGAAGATCTGGATCTTGTTTGATTGTTTTTATAAGCCATTTCGAAAGCCCTTGTCCTCGGTATGCAGGCTCAATGTAGACATCACAAAGCCAAGCAAATGTCGCTTTGTCCGTAACAACGCGAGCGAAACCGATTTGCAGGTTAAATTTATCATCGTAAACACCAAAGCAAATTGAAGATGCAATGGCTTTTTCTAAAATGCTCTTTGGAATTCCGATACACCAGTAAGCTTCTTTTGAAAGAAAGTCGTATATTCTCTCGAGTTGAAGATCTTGTTTAATATCTGAAATAAAAAATTGGCCATCTTGAATTTTCATATGTCATCTCCATTCGATTAGTGCGAGTACATTAAGTTCGATAACTTAATGTACTCAATCCCCTTAATTGGTATCAAATGAATAGTAGGTACAATAATATTCGACCTGACGACCCTGCTCAACCAATGTAAATGTTTTCTTTGTTCCGAACTCAATAGATATCTTTTCTTGATTATGAAGTGACACAAAGGGAGTAGGCGTAAATAAAGAGCTGAGTCGATTTGCCCTGTAAATATCTACATTCAGTGTCTTACTAGCAGGCCAGCTTCTATAAAGAGTGATACGGTGAGAGTTGTTATTATATGACACAGAGATCATGGCAGGGCTTTGAAACGAAGTGCAGCCCGTAGCCCATTGAATTTCGGTCGCCTGAGCTTGCAATGCAAAGAGTCCTGCGAAAGCTAAAAACAGTAATTTGATTTTTGTTTGGTTGATGTTTTATCTCCTTTTGATTAAATTATTTATTCATTTGTTGCAAAATAGCCGAAATTAGAGATGTTATGAATTGCAAGTTTGGCACATTGACTTTGCGATAATCACAAGTTAAAAAATCATCTATGGAAACAGCATATATTCTTTCTAGTGATGAATCTGAATTACTTTTGGCATTTGAAACTGCTTCAAGTCTTGAAAAGCTTTCAAAGGTTCTGAGTAAAGATATTTCGAATCTTTCCAGGTCTTTAAACAAAATTGCTAATAAAATTCCTGTTGTTGAAAAGCAAAATAATCGCTGGCAACTCACCGAAATCGGTAAAAGACTGAATCAACACACCCGAGATTCAATTCAATTTCAGAAAACCCTTTTGAATCATCAGCAGTTTTTAAAAATAGGAACAAACCGAGAATTTGCATCTCGAATACTAGGTGCTTCATTAAAAGAATTGGAAGAACTTTTCCCCAAAACACAACTAAGGATTTGTGCTTTTGAGCAGGGAGTCGAACAGGCATTGACAGATGGTCTTGTGGATATAGGAATTGATTGCGAACGCCCATTTAATCCAGATATTTCTTATCGCCTCTGTCTTACTGAAGAGATTGTAGCCGTTTGCATCCCAGATTTTAAGAAAAGGTACCAACATGAATTAAAAAGTGGAGATTTCTTTGGCTTGCCTCATCTTTTATGTGATCGCCTTTATCCAGATAAAATTTTAAAGAAATCAGATAATCGACTTAATTTAAAAGCTTCATTTAATGATATCGCAACGACTCGCGCGGCTTGCTTGCAAGGCCTGGGATGGGCACTCCTTCCGCGTTACACGGTCAAATCTGAAATCGATCAAAAGAAGTTGGTCGTTATTGATTCCCAGTCATCAGGCACATCCAATTATGGGGTATGGTGGCTTAGAAATAGAAAATCAATCGAGCCTTTATCTCTAAAGCTAAAAAGTTGGCTTGAGGCGATTAAATTGTAATCCTTTGAAGCTCTCATTTAGCCAGCTTGAGTATATCCATGTTGAGCACTTTCAAACGGGGACGAAAAACTGTGATTTTCCTAAAAGCCATGAAAGCAGACCTTTTGAGCCGAATGGCACCATGAGGATTCTATTTGAACCAATAGGTGTTCTTGGCAATCCAATTGGAGAACTCTGAAAGCCCGGAGCGCAAACTGATTTCCCAGCCTGCAAGAAGCTCTGGCTTACGCCAAAGGCTGTTCGCCATGAATCTAGAGCCAAAGCCGCGGACGATGCAACTGTGGTCACGATATCTGCTACTAAAGCCAAGCGCTGACTAAAACTTTGAGCTTTTGCGACCAAATTAATTTTGATGTCCCCACGAGGGATTTTGAAATAATTATTTTGGAATCTCCACGGGTCACGGGGGCACGACGGGGAACAAAACAAAGCCTGTTATTTTGTAACAGGCTTGTGGTGTCAATCAACGTCTTGTTTAGAAGGGGCTTTCGAGTGCTTAGAAAAATGAGTGCATCTATATTCGAGTAGCCAACCTTTTTGAAAGTAGCAGTCCCACACTAGACCCAATTAACGAGCAACATATCCCAAAAACG
>Ga0164293_10006039_pt1 | contig 10302 bp, 8 predicted proteins | sample GEODES118metaG_FD_111487 | JGI IMG/M metagenome (GOLD analysis project Ga0164293, IMG submission 111487) | Eutrophic lake water microbial communities from Lake Mendota, Wisconsin, USA - GEODES118 metaG | ecosystem: Environmental > Aquatic > Freshwater > Lake | place: USA: Lake Mendota, Wisconsin...
AACGGCACCTTTGTGCTTGTGTCGCTGTCAAGATTGCGGACTTGTGCAGCTTGGACACTCGTACCAGCAGGAGTCTCTTTATGGAGAAACTTACGGATATGAATCACATTTAAACCCATCAATGGTTAGTCACTTGCAAGCAAAAGCTAAAATGCTTGAGCGTAAATACCTGGCAGGGAAATCTAAGTCTGTGGTTGTTGATATTGCATCCAATGACGGGACTCTGCTCGCAGGCTATACCAATCCAAACGCTCAACTAGTTGGAATTGATCCACTAATCCATGTTGTAACTGATCATTACCCAGCCACCGCCATTAAATTGCAAGAATTCTTCAGTGCTAGTGGGTACCTCTCGCGCATTAGTGAAAAAGCAGATCTGGTTACAAGTCTATCAGTTTTGTATGACCTGGATAATCCTCGAAAGTTTGTTCAAGATATTGCAGAAATTCTAAATGAAAATGGAATTTGGCATTTCGAGCAGAGCTATCTCCCGACCATGGTGGATACCTTGAGCTACGACACAATTTGCCACGAGCATCTTTTGTATTTAACGCTGTCGGATATTCAGAATTTGTTGGATGGAACTGAAATGGTAATTATCGATGCAAGTTTAAATTCAATTAATGGCGGAAGTATCACAGTAACGGCTCAAAAGAGTTCAGGGAAGACAAAATCTCCTTTCGTTGATTTCTTGCTCGATAAAGAGGTCAAAAGAGGTTATCGAACAAACGAACCCATTAGGAGATTTTCTGAAAAAGCATCACAACACAAAACGGATCTAAAAAATCTACTTCAAAAATACCTTGACTCAGGTTTTGATGTATATGCCCTTGGTGCTTCTACCAAAGGTAATGTTTTGCTGCAGTGGCTCGGAATAGATCAGAATATGATTAAAAGTATCGGCGATGTAAATCCAAGAAAATTTGGAAAGCAAACCCCTGGAACTTGCATTCCAATCATCTCGGAAGATGAAATTCTGAATTTGGCAAAAGAAAACGTTATTGCGGTTGTGCTGCCTTGGCATTTTAGACAGGGAATTGTCACAAAATCTCAACAATTTATGCAGTCTGGTGGCGCGCTATTGTTCCCATTGCCTCAGATAGAAGTAGTGTCTATTTAAGGTAAAGTTTTTTTTGAAATCGACGATACAAAGTCTGTAATGTGAATACTGACATGTTTTTGATGGCGGTATGACTTAGACTCTCTTGAAAAGCACGGTAGGCGATTTTTGAGGAAAGCGACTGGAATTTCGTGTTTTCAACCGCAGCTCTGAGTTCCAGTAAATGGATAATTCTTCGAACATCTGAGTGAGTTTCATCTAGGTAACTATTCTTCGCGGAATTGAATTTTTCTACCGCACTATCCAGGGAGAACGCATTCAAACCAACTTCATCTAGTAGTTGCATCCGCTTATTTCTCATCGCAATTGAATAAGAGGATGAAATAGATTTTGAAGATATTCGGTAGTCGAGTAGTAATTCTGGAATCGAGATAAGTGATCCATCACGCGACAGCCTAAGCCAAAGTGAAAGGTCTTCGGCAGGAAAATCTTCAACTCGATAGCCACCTACCGAGCGTGCAGCATGAACATTGAATATCACCCCAGGATGTGGAGTTCGTTGCGAGCGGATAAGCGAGATTGCAGTTTCATCAGGAAAAATTGGGCTAGGGATAAATCCCATTTTCCCTCCAGAGTCAGAAAAAATACTGTAGTCGCAAAACACCCCGACAACGCCGGGTTTAATTGCTGCAGATTGCAGGGCAATTCTTTTTGGATCATATCGATCATCCGCGTCAAATCTAGCAATAAAGTCAGACTGCACCTCAGAGATTGCTAAATTCAGCGCTTTCACTAGACCGACTCCAGAAGTCCTCATCAGTTGAGCCTTTGGATGATCTTGTATCCACGCTTGAAGAATTATTGACGAGGTATCTGTAGATCCATCGTCGACGATAATCACTTCATCAAGATAATCAATGTTTGCGGAAATTGACTCAAGCGAAGTCTTTAGAAAATTTGCCGCATTTCGAACGGGCATAATCGCTGCGATAGAGGGATGCTTGAATGTCATAAACCCCACAACCAACTTTTAAGTCTATAAAAAAACAGCATCAAGTTAAACATCCGATTTCTCCGTAGACCCATTTTATGCAAAACGGAACCATAATTCGTGAAGAGATAGTTGTAATAATCAGAAGAAAGAATTCCGCGAACGCCAAAGTTTTTTCGGAAATCTGCCCACATTATTTTCAATGCGACACTTCTGAATCTCGAATCATGAAAAATTTGTGGATACTTGACCCACTCTTGAAAATGAACTGACGAATTTAGAAAGCGCTCATCCCCAACTCGGCTTGTCCTTTGCATACTTAATGCATGAATTCTAATCAAGGTCGCATTCTCTCTCAATTGACAAGGAAGTTGATGTTGTGAGAGCTTGAGCCAAAAATCCCAATCTTCACCAAATTTCATCTCCTCATCAAAACCTCCTTCGGAGTGAGCGAGAACGCGATTTACGAAAACACTAGAGCCTGAGCCGTAAATTCGAAACTCTTGCAGTAACATGGCGTTGAAAGTAGGCTCCTCCGAGTTAAAGCCTTGCAATTCAGCCAAATTTGAGTCCGAATGAAATTCTGAAGCGAGCGTGAAGGAAAAACGACAATTTAAGTGTTTTTCTAAATGACTCAAATGGGCTTCAATTTTGTAGGGGAGCCAAAGATCATCACTATCGAGAAACGCTACGTTTTGAGCAGTGGACAGTCTTAGACCGTAATTTCGAGCGGCACTTAAGCCTCTGGGCCCAGTCGAATGCAACTCCACGCCTCGCCCTTGCTTCACATAATCCTCTACAACACCAACGGTGTTATCTGTAGAGCCATCGTTAATAACAATGATTCTCGAGAGGTGAGTTATCGCAGACTGCTTTAGAACCGAATCCAGACACTCGGAGATGAAAGCCTCACCATTCCTCACTGGAATAATGACATCAACGCTCATGTGCGAATCCAAGCTACGAGTGAGTGAGCTAAAGTCTTACCTGCATAGAATGGAATTCTTAATCGACGGACGCCCACATTCAAAGGCATAAAGAGACCTACTCGAACGCGAACATGGATTTGCGTGATTCCGAGGAACCAAAGAAGTTGTACTTTTGTAGTCTGCAATACCACTCTAAGTGTCTTTGATTTTGTGAACTGGTTTTGATGAATTCTGTACTCAGTTAGCACTTCGTCCAAATTGACCAACTCACCAACTTTGGAAAGGCGCAACCACAAGTGATAGTCCTCCGCACCATCAATTTTTCCACAATATCCGCCTACCTTAAGTGCTGAACTTCGTTTGAATGCGACAGATGGATGTGCAAATGCATTCCCAAACTGCATAGATCGACAGATATCAGCGTGTGATAATGGATAAGAATTGGGTGAGAAGTTGACCTCACCATCCCCAAAAAGTCTTATCTGCGTACCGCACAAAACAAGCTTGTTGTCTGAAACTAGTGCTCTGACTTGTTTCTCAACGCGGTCAGGTAACATCCGATCGTCCGCATCCAGACGCACGATAAATTCTGCATTGGAGTAAAGGAGTCCGGTCTGAAGCGCATTCCCAACACCTACACCGTCGTTCTGCAAAATTTTCACCCTAGAATCCCTATTTGAAAATTTCTGCAAAATCTCAATAGTGCCATCAGTAGAAGAGTCGTTAACCACGAGAATCTCAAAAGCGATGGAAGTCCTCTGGTCTAAACAGCTGGCGATTGCATCAGAAATGAACAATTCACCATTTCTCACCGGAATGATAATTGATACTAATGCCTGCGGCTCACTATTCCCATTCTCCACAAGGATAGATCTTACGCTGGTAAACTCTCAACGAGGCTCAAATAACGGAATAGGTGTTGCCCACTTGAATCCACATAGAAAGTCAATCAATGTTCAGTTGCAGGGTGGTTTAGGAAATCAGTTATTTGGATGGGCAACCGGATTTGCTTTATCCAGGAAATTGAATTTAAGCCTATCACTCGATACCAGCAACCTGGTTTTTCGACCCTATGAGCTAGGTGCGTTCAAACTTTCTGAGCAAGTTCAATCCACTTATACAAAAAAAAGAATCATTAGACGGTTGAACCCCATCGATACTTCGTTTAAAGAAAAATCTTTTCAGTATGACAAACGTTTCGAGAAAGTCATGAAGCCAACAAGTCTAAAAGGCTATTTTCAATCTTGGAAGTATTTCGATTCTTACCAAAGTGAAATCCAATCACTATTGAGCTTGAAACAAGAATCAAATGATCTTCGCCTGCTCTCTGAAATAACCACGGAATATCAAGTTCTCGCAGTTCACATTCGTCGTGGAGACTACGTCGGCTTAGAAAATTATCATGGGATCACGTCGACCACGTACTTCAAAAATGCGGTGGAAACGATCCGAATGTTGTCGCGTTTTGAAAAAATCATGGTGTTCTCCGATGACATAGTTGTCGCACGAGAGGTATTTCCAGGAGCTGATTATTATATATCCTCCCAAGAACTAGGCTCTTCGCCCGAAACCTTAATACTGATGTCACGTTGTAAATCACTTATTGGCTCAAACAGCTCTTTCAGTTGGTGGGCTGGTTATATCGGATCTAGTCAATCCGAATTTTGCATCTTTCCTCGTCCGTGGTTTACAGATACTTCTATTGATTCGCGCGACCTGCTTCCACCAAATTGGATAACTCTAGGCATATGAAGTATTCACATACTATCGTGGTGTGCTCAAGAGATCGAAGTCATGAACTATTAGAATTTCTCGAAGCAATCAGCAACGTAACATATTTCTCAAACGTAAAAATCATTCTTGTTGAGAATAGTGCTTCGGCTGAGAACTACCAGGCAGTTAAAGTGAAAATTGATAACGACTCGAAGTTTCGCGAAATAACACTGATTCAATCTCCACCTGGCTTGGCGCGCGCCCGGAATGCGGCATTGCCGTTAATCAGTGGTGACATTGTCCATTTCATGGATGACGACATTTGTCTTCCAACAAACTATTTTGAAGTTGTAGACCAAACTTTTTCTAATAACCCTCAAACAGGTGGCCTGGCACCCTTTATTCAGACTTCCGCAATACTCAGTGAATCAATAATTAAAAGGTTGTTGAGACATATTTTCCAGCGTGATGGAAAACTATTAAGGTCTGGTCGCGCAAGATGGCTTTCTAGATCTGGAAAAAATTATCAAGTGAATTGGCTTCCAGGTTGCTGCATGGTCTACAGAACTAGCAAGATTCAAGGACTTAGGTTTGAAACAAAACTAGAAAAGGGACCACTTGGTGGATACGCACTGGGTGAAGACTTGGACTTTTCGCATCGTGTATCGAAACACACCAAACTACTTGGCCTGGGTGAAATTTCTATTTTTCATAAGTTGGCACCTAACGACCGAACAAACTGGATTAAAATGGATGAGGGCATCGGACGCCTAAGAGCATTCTTACTGGTGCGCTTTCCTGAGGAAGTTAAAATTTCAAGAGTTCTTCTCAGTCTTTCGCTCGAGGGTTTAATTGACTTAATGCGAATCAGAATTACAAAAAGCAAAACTGTTAGCCCTAACTACAGACAATTCGCTCGGCTACGTTCCTTTTTTGAAGAACTAGATACCCCTAAACTGGGCAATTTGGAAAATGCTCATGAAGATTAAGCATCGTCTCCGGCTGGTAGTTCTTAACCACGCTCATAAATTGAAAATCCATAGGTGGGCTCAACTTAAATTGCTGCGTGAGGAAAATCTGATTACTCAATTTAAACCCTTTGCTTATCGCGAAAGGGAGTTCCTTGAATCCTGTCTACCGATAGATTTTAAACCTGAAGAAGCGACGAAAGTGACTGCCTGCATAGTTTCTAGCACTCAAGAAATTGATTTGTTGCCACTTTCCACAGGGGCCATTTTAGCTTCACAAGAAAGTTCCATAGACAGATGTTTTCTCGTTGCGCCATCGGAACAGATCATGGCAATTAAAAGAGTAATCCCTAGTGAGTTTTCCGTCGTAGCCGACGAAGACCTTATGGACATTGAGCTACGTCTATTCATAGATCAAAATTTCCCTAAAGATCGTCGTGGATGGATAAAGCAACAGATACTCAAAATTCTAGCTGCAAAGAAATTAGGAGGCGAGGGAACTCTGCTTGTTGATGCAGACACAATTTTGCTTCGACCTCAGAATTGGTTGAGTTCCACCGGCGTTCAAAACTTGCAAGTGAGCATCGAGTATCACTCGCCATATCAAGAGCATTACGAAAGATTTATGCTCTCGAGTTCAAATGTGAATAAGAATTTAATAGCTAGGACAAAAGTGTCATTTGTTACCCATCATCAACTCATGCAAGCCAGCATTCTTGATGAGATTTTTGGCTCCAGTGAAAAAGACTTTCATGAAGGACTTCAAAGATGGCTTAAAAGTATTGAATTTTCGAAATCAAATTCACCAGCTTGCGAATGGCACACGTATGGTACTTTTATGGCGACTAATTTTCCAAGCCGAATCCACTTAACCCAATGGAGAAATGTAGGACTGTCACGGTTCAGCCAATTGCCAAAGAGAAGTCGTCAAATCGTGGAACTTTCTGTCGAGAACATACTTAGTGATTTTTCCGGTTTGAACTCTTTATCATTGCATCACTATATAGAGCGCCCATGAGGACATTGGAGGAATAGATTGCGATTCTTGCTGGGGAAGTTAAACACAATATTGAGAACAATCGGATTGCGCGTTATAACTACTAGAGGTTGGTCCAGCATTACCAGACTAGCTCTTGAGCGAGATGACTTGGTAGAAAACCAGTTGAAAACACAAATAGATCTAGGGGTTGTACGGGCTGTTATAGAAAGGCAAATTGGCCTTACAGAAGTAGATTTAGATCAATATTTGCAAAATGTTGATGAGTCGAATTCTGCCTTTCGACAGGACCTAATCGCACTAATGTTCAATAATTTTAAGACCCATGGAACCTTCATTGAAGTTGGCGCGTGCGACGGCGTCGCGACATCAAACACTCTACTGCTAGAACAAAAATATTCTTGGAGCGGCCTACTGGTTGAACCTGCGCGCATTTGGCATGCAGACTTATTTAGAAATAGAACCGCCCAAATTGAAACACGGTGTGCTTGGAAATCTAACGGTGAGCGGCTTCAATTTGTTGAAAAATTAAGCCCAGGTAGATCCGGAATTCTAGAGACTTCAACTGATGACACAGTTGCGAATGAATTTTATTCAGTCGATACAGTAACGCTAGATATGCTACTTTCTGAAAATACTGAATTAGAAAATGTTGATTTTCTTAGTGTCGATACAGAGGGATCTGAACTGGAAGTGCTGCAAGGTTTTCCGTTTGAAAAAATCAAACCCAGGTTTATCTGTGTTGAGCACAATTTTAATGAAATCAAGCGAGCACAAGTGCGTTCCTTGCTGGGAGATTATGGTTACCGAGTGTTCCTAGAATCCCTCAGTCATGTAGATGATTGGTTCTATAAGTATTAGACGAGCCTGTTCCTAAAAGCGACTCAATACTTCAGAGAGTTTGAATTTCGCAATTGATGACCCAACAATTGAACTAAATTCATGTGGGTTATTAATTGAATATGAATAGCTCATCGCAATCACGTCGTCTTCAATTTGAATACCGAAAGGATCAACAAGTAGACCTGGCTTTAATGAGGTTAGAAATACATGTGTATAGGTAAAATTTTTTGCGTTGAATAGAAGTGCACCAGCTTGGTGCGAGAATTTCAGTACTCCGGCAGGTGTCACGTGTGTGAAAGCCAAGTATTCATGATCACCTAATTCAATTAGTTGTGACCCTCCACGAATGCTTCCAAAAAACCCTAGGTTATCGCCCCAAACCAAGTTATTAGGGGATCTGTTTTCAGGTGAGTGGACAAGCTCAAGATCTAGACCTTCATCAGTCCATTCAGTGGTCCGTAGAACAATCAAAGGCTCTAAGGAATAGACAAAGTTTAGACATCCCTCGTATTCGTACGGAATCCAATTCTTTCCATTGAACGGGAATGGTGAAAGTATCGGCAGGCTAATAGATTGAATTGGATCGAACAAAAAAATGTCGCAATCTAAAGAATTGTCTTCTTTTTGAACCGCAACTTGATAGTAGATATAAAGTAAATCTCCAAATTGAAATACGCGAGCATCCTCTGCAAGAGGAATCACTCCCGTTGTGGTTGTTTTTCCATTCTCATATATCCACACCGTTAGAGGTGGAGTGTTCCCGGAACGGTCGATAATTCGATAGGTGGTGAGAGTCAACTGACCAATACTTGACCTCGAAAGCGCAAAGGGCACCAAAGATGAATTTTCTGCCACAAAAAAATCAATATCTGCAGAAGATGAAATCAGCCAAGGTCTTTGGACAAGGAATTTATTGAAACTCTTGGGCAAAAATCCTGAAATTCTACTTAAACGCTGTCGAAGCCAAACTTGGCGTGACTTGCTTAGCTCGACGGCAGCCTTCAACATAAAGGAAATGATACTGGTTTAGTGGACCTTAACTCCTGCTTAGCCTGGCTAGAGTCTACAATTGAAGAATGTTTGACCATCAGAAATTTCAAAGAAACGTTATTTGGAAGTCTTTACAGGTGCTTCCAAAATCTGACCGTCGAAAAATGCCATTGGTTTTCTTGGCTCAACTTTTATTAAGTCTTATGGATTTAGTAGGTGTTGCCATTATTGGCATTGTTGGCGCTCTGGCGGTTAATGGAATCAAATCTAGCGCTCCCGGAAATAGAGTCAGCAGCGTTCTGGAGTTATTTAATCTTGATAAACTCGCAATTCAGCAACAGGTGAGCATTCTAGGAATTGTCGCCGCTGCAATATTAATTATCAAAACTTTGATTTCAGCTTTGCTTGTAAGAAAAATTACCTATTATCTCTCACGTCGGGGTGCCGTTATTTCCGCGGATCTTGCACACAAAATCTTCTCTTCAGACCCGGAAGTAATTCGACGCAGAACTCCGCAAGAAAATCTTTTTGCATTAACCACGGGCGTTGTAACTATTGCAATAGGGATTGTTGCCACGATGATAAGTGCGTTAGCTGATATCTTTCTACTACTCGTATTATTCTCTGGCTTATTGTTCGTAGATTATAAAATGGCTCTTTTAACCTTCTGCATTTTTGGAACCACATCGATACTTCTTTACAAAATTATGCATAAGCGGGCGAGACAGTACGGAGAGATAAGTGCAAAAGTCAGTATCGCGAGCAATCAAACGATTCTAGAAGCTTTTTACTCATTTCGAGAGATCTTTGTTCGAAACCAGCAAGGTTACTATGTCAGAAAAATTTCACAGCAACGAATGGAAATTGCGAATGTATCCGCAGGATTAGCGAATATGCCAAATTTAAGCAAGTATTCAGTCGAAATTACGATGGTAGTTGGTGCAGTATTCTTAAGCGCAATTCAATTTCTCACCCAAGACGCAGTTCGGGCTATCGCAGTGCTGTCTATTTTCTTGGCTGCAAGTAGCCGTATCGCACCCGCTTTGTTGCGAATTCAGCAAGGGGCAATTCAGATCCGTGGCCATGCTGGCACCGTAGAACAGACCCTACTTCTGATTGAAGAATTAGAGGATGTCGATGTGGTTGAAATCAATTCAGAACCAAATGATTTCACCCACACAGGTTTTATGCCAACCGTTCAAATCAAAGATGTCTGCTTTAAATATGAGGATTCAAATTCGCAGACCCTATCCGATATAGAATTTCAGGTTTTTGAAGGGGAAACGGTTGCAATAGTTGGACCATCTGGCGCTGGGAAGAGCACCCTCGTTGATATCATTCTTGGCATTCTCAAGCCTGACAGTGGTTCAGTTACTATCGCGGGAGTTGATTCACAAGCAGCCATTAAGCGTTGGCCGGGAGCGATTTCTTATTTGCCGCAAGATATTTTTCTGACAGTCGGAACTGTTCAATCGAATATCGCTTTCGGTTTTGAGGAGACAACTCTCAATTCAAAATATTTTGAAAATGCACTAAAAATTGCGCAGTTAGATTCGATTCTGCAGTCCCTCCCGCTTGGCTCACTAACACCAGTTAGCGACAGGGGAGAAAATTTCAGTGGTGGACAACGACAAAGGATAGGAATCGCAAGAGCTTTGTATACCAATCCGAAGTTAATCGTCTTTGACGAAGTTACGAGCGCCCTGGACAGTGAAACCGAAAACGCATTCACCGATGCCTTACAAGAGCTCAAAGGAAAAGTGACGATAATAATGATCGCCCATCGATTATCTAGTGTCTTACAGGCGAAT
>Ga0164293_10006040_pt1 | contig 10301 bp, 4 predicted proteins | sample GEODES118metaG_FD_111487 | JGI IMG/M metagenome (GOLD analysis project Ga0164293, IMG submission 111487) | Eutrophic lake water microbial communities from Lake Mendota, Wisconsin, USA - GEODES118 metaG | ecosystem: Environmental > Aquatic > Freshwater > Lake | place: USA: Lake Mendota, Wisconsin...
ATCAGTCGCCTCCCTGGCGTAGTCGACATCAACCGGATCAGGAGGTCGGTCATCGCTTAACGGGGCCTGCCCCGCATCACCACTACCGGAACCGACACCCCCATTCCCCCCGGCCGCACCGCCAGATGGATTCGGCGAGCCACGCATCCCTTCACCATTCGGGTTCGATGACGGGTCTTGGTTACCCTTCCCACCTTGGCCACCCCCAGGCAGACCAATTCCGGGCAGGCCACTTCCGGCAGACGATTCTTCGCCCGGGTCACTCGCGGCATCCGACTCAGCGGGATTTGTAGGAGCATTAGGCTTAACCTTTCCGTTTGGCCCCTTTTCACCTAGCCCCTGTGAACCGCGCGAAGAATCAGACCCTTGGGAATTTCCACCCGGGCTATCGGCATCGGCCGGCGATCCCGCGTTATCGCTCGAATCGCCGCCGTTCTTTCCGGGCTCAGCGTTCGCTTTCGGGTCTCCGGCGGGGTTGCCCCCCTCGGGTGCCGCCGACTGCCCCGGACTGGGCTTGCCGGCTTGCGGCTTTTGCCCTTGGGGCACGCCCGATTTCGGGTCAGCCGCAGCAGCCCCGTCCTTTTGTCCTTGTCCCTGCGACTCTCCTTGCCCCTGCGACATCGAAGGATCGGAGGGTGCGTTACCTTGATTCGCCCCCTTGGGACCATTCTCCCCGGAACCGTCTTTTTCACCACCATTTTGCGATTCGGGATCGTTGCCTCCAGGGGGTTGCTTTGAACCGGGAGGGCCGTTAGCAGGGTCGGATTTCGACACCCCTTGGCCCGCCGAACCGGCCGATTCACCAGCACCCTGTCCCGATGACCCTTCCCGCTGACCTAACTCGGCACGTTTCTGTTCGAGGAAATCGCGAATCCTTTCGAACGCGTCCCCGTCGTGCGAAGGGGGCTCGAGGGAGCGCGACGCATCGTTGCCAGCGCCCCCTTCGGACTCGGACGCATCCTCGGGCTGACCGGCACCTTGGTCTTTACCCTGGGCGTCTTTCCCCTGGGCACCTTTTTCACCCCCGGTCGACGAACCGTCCTGCTCGGACGAATCGCCAGCCGTTTGCGAAGGGTCGGTCTGACCCGGCTGATCGGACGATGGTTCGCCCATCGCGTTGGGGTCATCCGGTCGGGACGCGGAAGGATCGGCGTTGTCACCCCCCTCGGCGTTTCCTTCTCCGGGCTGATTCCCGTCTTTCGACCCTTGGCCTGAGCCGTCTTCACCATCCGGGGGCGCCTGCGAACCGTCCTGACCCTCGCCACCACCTTTGGCGCCCGTCCGATTTTCGGCCTGGGCGTCTTCGGCATCCTGGGCGTCCCCTTGCGAACCACCGGAACCGTCGTTGCCGGGTTGCTGCGATTCCTTTTTGCCGGGCTCACCCTGCGAACCTTCTTGATCACCGTTGGGGATCCCATCCGGTTGGCTCAAGCCCGCTTCGGGCGCCGTTGGCGGTGGCAGGGCCGCTGGGGAAACGATTTTCAATTCGATCGGCTTGGTGACCGTCCGATTCGGCTCGGGCTGGCCGTCGACACCTTCGCGGTTATCGAGTGCCGCCGCCGCGACCTGGATCGTATCGCCGGCGCGAAAACCGAGCTCCGCGGGTCGCAACCGGTACTCGATCGTCTGGCTTTCGGTCACCCCGTTTTCGACCGACCAGATCACCGCCGACGTCGGCGGCTCGACGCCGCGGCGCATCAGCCATTCGATCCGCTTCAAACCGTGATCGGGGTCGACCGCGACGATTTCGAAAAGGAGCTGTCCGTTGATCGGAACCTCGCGCGACGTCTCGACCGGCGAAGCGAAACGGACTTCGGGGGCTAGGTCCGGATCGATCCGGATCGGGTAGACCACCGCATCGTAATTCTCGTTCCCTTCGGCGTCCCAAGCGACGATGCGATACGAATCGATGTTGGCCCCAGCCGCTTCGGACCTCGGGATCCGGGTCTGAAACGCGACGCTCCCTGACATCCCATCGGGGGCGAGCTTCAGATCGATCACCCCGGCGTTGGCCGGCCCCTGAGCGGCCTCCGTTTGGTTGGCGGCATTCTTCACCCTTGGGTTGAATTCGAGTTTGGCCCGAACGATCGGACGGTTCGTCTCGACGCTCAATTCCACTTGCGAATTTTCCATCGCCAAGATCGGCCCCCCCATGCTCGTCGCGGCGGGGAGCCCCGTGTAGGGCGGAGGCGTGACCGTCTTCGATCGGATCGAAACGACAGGGATCTCATCCACCGTGATGCGGTACGACTCGCTCTGGGCGTCGCCGGCGACGATACGATAATCGGTCGAGTCATCGATGGTGATCGAACCGCCGTACAAGCCTGTCGCGGGGTCGAGGGTCATCGGCTCGCTCATCGCCCCCCTGGAACTAAAGACGATCAGCGGTTGGTCCTCGGAACGCAAACCTTCGACCTTCGCGCGGATTTCGACCGCCTTGACCGGGACCGTCCGGCAATCGCCGGGGGTGACATCGTTGATCGCGACCCGGGTCGGCGGCGCGATGCGAGCCATCGGCAACAGCAACCGCTGCGCCGAACGCAGCGTGCTCTTGGGAGAAAACAACATGTAACCCAGCACGACGACGAGCGACGCCGCTAGGACCAGCCACCACCGCAGGATGCTGTCCGCCTCCGATGGCGTTTCGACCCGTTGCCGCTTGATCTCACCGGCGGCGCGGGCCCCGATCGTCCGCAACACCGCGGCACGGACGCCATCCGCGTTCCCCGTTTCGCGCAGCGCCACGTAACTCGATAGCGAATGCCGAAGCTCCGGCAGATCGGCCTCAAGGCTCTGGGCGGCGTAATCGGGCCGCACGCGACTCTGCAACAACCTGATGATCCGGGTCCAAAACCACCAGATGGCTACCGCCGCGATCACGCCCAAGGATAACGTCCGGCCGATCACCCCCAACGGCCAAAGCCACTGGTCGACGACGAACCATCCGAGCAAAATGCCCATCCCGCCGATCAACCCCTTGAGCAACCGCTGGGAAAGCTCGGCACGCCATAACGCCGCTTGGGTCTGCGAAATCGCCTCAACGATGATTTCTTCGCTCCCCACGCGAGGGGCGGCCTGATCCGCGGACGGTTGCGATTGAACAGGGGCGGCGATAGTCATGGCGTGACAACAAGCCGATACGATGGGTGCGTTAAAATCATCCGGTCGGGAAATCCTTCCCGATTATACCCGCGGTGCCGGCCGCTCGATGGACAGCAGGGCCGTTTTCCGTAAACTGCCGCAGGGCAACTTGCTCTTGATCGTCGCACCGGCGGCCTACCTTGAGGACAGATCTTCGAATGTTCCATTACGATTCCGGCGGGGCTCTCCTGGGGACCAACCTTCCGTTTCCAAGACGCAGTGGCAAGGTTCGCGACGTCTACGACCTCGGCGATCGGCTGATGATCGTCAGCACCGATCGCATCAGCGCCTTCGATCACGTCTTGCCCAACGGGATCCCTGACAAAGGGCGTGTCCTGACCGCGACGAGCGAATTCTGGTTCGGCCATTTGCGGGGCATCCGACACCATTGGTTGACCGGCGAACTCCCCCCCAACATCCTCCCTGACTTCATCGACCCCCGGCCGCTGGTCGGCCGCACGATGCTGGTCCGCAAAGCCCAGGTCGTCCCCTACGAATGCGTGGTCCGCGGCTACCTCGAAGGGAGCGGGCTCAAAGAATACCGCGAAACCGGGTCGGTCTGCGGGATCCCCTTGCCCCCGGGGCTGAAACAATGCGACCGCTTGCCCGAACCGATCTTCACCCCTGCGACCAAGGCCGAGACCGGGCATGACATGAACGTCTCCTGGGATCACATGGCCAAAGAGATCGGCACCATGCTGGCCCAGCGGCTCCGCGACCTGAGCCTCGATATCTTTCGCCAGGCTTCCCGGTATGCCGAAACACGCGGCATCCTGATCGCCGATACGAAATTCGAATTCGGCCTGGCCGACGACGACTTGATCCTGGTCGACGAGGCGTTGACCCCCGACAGCTCGCGGTTCTGGCCCGCCGAACATTACTCCCCCGGACACCCCCAACCCTCGTTCGACAAACAGTTCGTCCGCGAATGGCTGATGGCCAGCGGTTGGGACCGTGAAAGCGCACCCCCAACCCTGCCGATCGACGTCGTCTTACGGACCCGCGAAAAATACCTCGAGGCCTACCAACTCCTTACCGGCCGAACCGTCCCGTCGATCCCGTCCGCCAGGGCCTAGGTGTGATCATGGGCGTAAGCATGATCATGGGCGTGGGCACTCACCGCGGCGGTTTCGTCGCTCGGTCACCCCACGCGGTTTTCATCGCCGCGATCGCGCTGCTCCTGACACATGTTTTAACCGACGAATCCAACGCCCACGGCGACGCCCCCTCGAGACGGCCCAACGTCATCCTGATCCTTGCCGATGACCTCGGCTGGACCGATTTACGCTGCTACGGGAGCGACCTGCACGACACGCCGCGTCTCGATCGGCTCGCCGCAGAGGGGGTCCGTTTCACACAGAATTATTCCGCCTGCACCGTCTGCTCCCCGACCCGCGCGGCGCTGCTGACCGGAAAATACCCCGCGCGGCTGCACATCACCGATTGGATCCCAGGCCTGATGCCGGACAATCCCAAGCTCCTCGTCCCCGATTGGACGAAGCACCTCCCGGCCGAAGAGGTGACGCTGGGATCGCTCTTCAAATCGGCCGGCTACCGGACCGCGACGATCGGCAAGTGGCACCTCGGCGGACCCGAACATTACCCCGATCGGCATGGCTTCGACGTCAACATCGCCGGCACCGACAAGGCGGCCCCCCCGTCCTTCATCGCCCCCTGGGGGATCCCGAACCTCCCCGAAGGCAAACCCGGCGAATACCTGACCGATCGGCTCGGCGAAGAAGCGGCCCAGTTCGTGCGCGATTCCCGCGACCAACCCTTTTTTCTTTACCTCCCACACTTCGCCGTCCACACCCCGATCCAAGGGCGTGAAGACCTCGTCAAAAAATATCGCGCCCGCGACCGTTCCAAGCTGCGACACCGCAACGCCCATTACGCCGCGATGACCGAAAGCCTCGATGCCGCGGTCGGCAGGGTCCTCGATGCCGTCGACCAGTGCGGCCTCACCGACAACACCGTCGTGATCTTCACGTCGGACAACGGCGGCCGGATCACCAAACAGACGACGACCAACGCGCCGCTCCGTTACGGCAAGGCCTCTGCTTACGAAGGGGGCGTCCGCGTCCCGCTGATCATCCGGTGGCCCGGAAAGGCGCGCACCGGCAGCGTCTGTACTACACCTGTAGTCACGATGGATCTCTTCCCGACCCTCGTCGAAATCGCCGCGCTCGCTCCCCCACAATCGACATCACCGACCGGCCCCCCAGGCCGCGACGGCATCAGCCTCGTCCCGCTCTTGCTCGGCACGGCGCCCACTTCGCGACAAGAACTGTTTTGGCACTACCCCCATCACCAACACTACCAACTCGGCGGGACGATGCCCTACGGCGCGATCCGCTCGGGTGACTTCAAGCTGATCGAGTTCTACGACGAAATGCGGGTCGAACTCTATGATTTGAAAAACGATATCGGCGAACAAAACGACCTCGCGGCGGCCCAACCCGATCGCGCCATCGCGTTGCGGGCCAGACTCCATGCCTGGCGATCGGAGGTCGGCGCCCAAATGCCTACCCCCAACCCCGCTTACGACCCGGCCCGACCCCAAGCCGCCCAAACCCAATGACCGAACTTTGATCGGCGCCGAAGCTTGTTGCTAACCGGGGCTTTTCGCATCTGGCATAGCCGCCGGTCATGGCAGGGTTAGAATGTCAGCATGCCTCGCTGTTCGGTGTCGATGGTTGATCGCCGGTAACCACCGGCAAGCACTCTCTTCCTGGCCGATCCGCCCCGTCGTCCGACACCGAAGGACGGGACGAAAGTGTCGGGGCATGATCCCCGACCCCAGCGTCGGTTCATCGCTTGCCCGGGTGTCGGAGTCGGAGATTCACGTATGTCGAAACTACTCCCCCTGGCCGCTTTGGCTGTCGTCGCCGGCGGGGCCGGGCTCTACCTCTACCAACAAAAGCTGCAGCTCCAAAACGCCTTGCCACCGGGGATCGCTTCGGGGAACGGCCGCGTCGAGGCGAAACAGGTCGACATCGCCGCCCGCGAAGCGCTGCGGGTAAAAGAAATCCTGGTCAATGAAGGGGACCTCGTCCAAAAGGGGCAAGTCCTCGTGAAGATGGACACCTCCACCCTCGAATCGCAACGGCTCGAAGCCGAAGCGAGCGTCGCCGCCTCGGAAGAACGCGTCGCCGTTGCCAAAGCATCGATCGCCCGCCAAAAGACCCTCGTCGCAAGCGCCAAAATCGAAGAAGAACGGACCCGAAAGCTGGTCGAACAGAACGCCGCTTCTGACCAGGAATACGAACAACGCAAAACCCAGCTCGACGCGTCTCTGGCTGGCCTCGGTGAAGAAGAAGCGAAACTCAAGACGGCCCAACAAGAGGTCCTCGTCGCCAAAGCCAACGTCAACACCATCCGTACCCGGATCGACGACGCCACCCTCGTCGCACCGGTCCAAGGCCGCGTCCTCTACCGCCTCGCCGAAAACGGAGAAGTCCTCGCGGCCGGCGGCAAGGCACTGACACTGGTTAACCTCGAAGACGTCTACATGGAAATCTTCCTCCCGGCCCCCGCGGCCGGCAAGCTCAAGGTCGGTTCCGAAGCACGTTTGACCGCCGACCACACCCCCGATCGCTGCGTCGCCGGCCGCGTCTCGTTCGTCTCCCCCGAAGCCCAATTCACCCCCAAACAGGTCGAGACGAAAAGCGAACGCGACAAGCTGATGTTTCGCGTCAAAATCCAAGTCCCCGAAGAACTGGTCAAGGCCTACCTCGAACGGGTCAAAACCGGGGTCCGCGGCGTCGGCTATGTCAAAGTCGATGACACCGCCCAGTGGCCCGATTGGCTCGCCTCTCCCGTCGGCCCCCCGCCGGAATTGCCCCCACCATCGGCCCAAGACGCCGCTACCCCTGCACCCACAGCCGCAACCCCACCAGCCGCCACCGAAGCAAACGCTACCCCCCCAAACGGCACCGCACCGAAAGTTGACGCACCAAGCGGTAACGTTCCGGCCGCCGGCACCGTGAGCCCGACGAAGTGACCGCCGGCCTTCCCCGGCATCCGCCAAGCCCCCCGCGAGAGCACTGAGTCAGCACCCCATGGCACCCGATCACGCCGCCGCGGATGGCGACCCGAACCCCGTCGTCTCGGTCCGAACCGTGACCCATCGTTACGGCAAGGCGGTGGCGCTCAACGACATCTCGATCGACATCCCCCCGGGCAAGATGGTCGGGATCATCGGCCCCGATGGCGTCGGCAAATCGACGCTGCTGGGCCTGATCGCCGGCGCCAAAAAAATGCAATCGGGGTCGATCCGCGTCCTCGCCGGTGACATCGCCGATCCCGGACATCGCCGACGCGCCTGCCCCCAAATCGCCTACATGCCGCAAGGGCTAGGCAAAAACCTCTATCTCGAACTGAGCGTTCACGACAACGTCGACTTCATGGCCCGGCTCTTCGGCCTCTCGGCGTCACAGCGGTCAGCAAAGGTCAAAGAACTGCTCGAAGCGACCGGCCTTGGCCCCTTCGCCGCTCGCCCGGCAGGCAAACTCTCCGGCGGGATGAAACAAAAGGTCGGCCTCTGCGGCGCCCTGGTGCACGAACCCGACCTGTTGATCCTCGACGAACCGACGACCGGGGTCGACCCCCTCTCACGCCGCCAATTCTGGTCGCTGATCGAAGACATCCGGCATGGGCGACCCGAGATGAGCGTCTTGATCTCGACGGCTTACATGGACGAAGCCCAACAGTGGGATTGGATCGTCGCGATGGATGCCGGAAAGGTGCTGGCGACCGGGACCCCCAACGAACTGATGACCCAGACCGGGACCGCCGATCTGGAACGCTGCTTCGTCAAACTGCTCCCCGAAGAAAAGACCTCCGGGCATCAGGAATTGACGATCCCGCCCCGCGACCCCAACTCCGAAATCGCGATCGAGTCCCAAGGCCTGACCCGCCGCTTCGGCGATTTCGTCGCCGTCGACCACGTGACCCTCTCCATCCAACGGGGCGAAATCTTCGGCTTCCTCGGCTCCAACGGCTGCGGCAAGTCGACGACGATGAAAATGCTGACCGGGCTGCTCCCGCCGACCGAAGGGACCGCGCGGATCTTCGGCAAAAGCGTCGAGGCCGGGAGCATGGAGGTTCGCGAAAACCTCGGCTACATGACGCAAGCCTTTTCGCTCTACGGCGAATTGACCGTCCGCCAAAATCTCGTCCTCGACGCAAGGCTCTACCACATCCCCGCCGACCAAGCCAAAACGAGGATCGATGGGCTCGTCGAAAGGTTCGGCCTCGAACCCTACCTCGATGCCCTCGCCGATGACCTCCCGATGGGGCTCAAACAACGCCTGTCTCTCGCCGTCGCCGTGCTGCACGAACCCGAAATCCTGATCCTCGATGAACCCACGTCGGGGGTCGACCCCGTCGCCCGCGACAGCTTCTGGGAATTGCTGATCGACCTCTCCCGCCGACAAGGGGTCACGATCTTCGTCACCACCCACTTCATGAACGAAGGGATGCGCTGCGACCGAATCTCGCTGATGCACGCCGGACGCGTCTTGGCTTGCGACGCCCCCCAGAAACTGATCGATGCCCGCGGGGCCGCTAACCTCGAAGACGCCTTCATCGGCTACATGGAAGACGCGATCGCACAGGCCCAACCTCAACCGTCCCAAACCTCAACGCCTCAACCCCAACAGCCACACTCGCCAACCTCAATCCCGGGCCTGACCCCAGCCCCAGCGACCGACACGCCGCTCCCCGCGGCGACGGCCCAACCCGCACCCCAAACACACCACGCCCCGACATCGGGCCTCGGCCTCGGCCGGCTGTTGGCCTACGCCGCGAACGAGACGAACCAAATCCGTCGCGACCCGGTCCGACTCGCCTTCGCCTTCATCGGCTCCGCGGTCCTGATGATCGTCTTCGGCTTCGGCATCACGACAGACATCGAGAACATCCGCTTCGCCGCGGTCGACGAAGACCGCTCGCCCGAAAGCCGCGCCTACATCGAACAATTCCGCGGCGCCTCGACCTACTTCGTCCCGACCCCCGACCCGCGATCCGCCGACGAAGCGTTCCAACGCCTGCAGGCCGACGAAATCTCGCTGGTCCTCGAAATCCCCCCCAATTTCGGCCGCGACCTGCGGCGTGGGGCCCGCCCCGAAGTCCTCGGCGACGTCGACGCCGCGATGACCTTCCGCGGCGAAACCGTCGCCCAGTACGTCCAGGGCGTCCACAACAAAATGCTCAAGGATGCCGGCAGCATCTTCGCCTCGGCCACCCCCAAGTACACCGCCAAGATCGAAGACCGCTTCATGTACAACCCGACCTTCGAGAGCATCTACTCGATGGTCCCCAGCGTCCCCGCTCTGCTGCTCGTCCTGATCCCCGCGATCCTGATGACGGTCAGCATCGTTCGCGAAAAAGAACTCGGGTCGATGATCAATTTCTATGTCACACCGACCCGCAAACTCGAATACCTCATCGGCAAACAACTCCCCTACATCGCGATCGGGATGATCAACTTCTTCGTGTTGGCCGCGATGGCGATGTTCGTCTTCGGCGTCCCGGTCAAAGGGAGCTTCCTCACCCTCACGATCTGCACCTTCTTTTATGTCGCCGCAACGACCGGGATCGGGATGATCATCTCGACCTTCACCAGCAGCCAAGTCGCGGCGGTCTTCGTGACCGCGATCATCACGATGGTCCCCACGATCCAGTTCTCGGGGCTAATGCAACCCGTCTCGACCCTCGAAGGGAGCGCGCGGCTGATCGGTTCCGTCTGGCCGACGACCTATTACATGCATTCCAGCGTCGGCGCTTACACCAAAGGGATCGACCCCCAATTGATGATCCCCGACATCCTCTTCCTGGCCGCTTGCGTCCCCGTCTTCTGGGCCGTGAGCTGGTTGGGGCTGCGGAAACAGGAGCTTTGAACCGATGCGCTCGCTGTTGAATATCTGGTGGCTGGGCCTCAAGGAATTGCGGAGCCTCTGCAGCGACTTCGTGATGGTCCTCTTCGTCGCCTACGCCTTCACCATGGCGATCTATGTCCAAGCGACCGGGACGTCGAACGAGGTCAACAACGCCTCGATCGCTTTCGTCGATGAGGACGATTCGGCCCTCTCGTTGGAAATGATGAACGCCTTCTACCCGCCCCGCTTCCAACGCCCCGCCCTGATCGCGGCCGAAGA
>Ga0164293_10006042_pt1 | contig 10299 bp, 21 predicted proteins | sample GEODES118metaG_FD_111487 | JGI IMG/M metagenome (GOLD analysis project Ga0164293, IMG submission 111487) | Eutrophic lake water microbial communities from Lake Mendota, Wisconsin, USA - GEODES118 metaG | ecosystem: Environmental > Aquatic > Freshwater > Lake | place: USA: Lake Mendota...
AAATAAATGGCACATATAATTGATAAAACATTTGAATTCTGTTATGGACACAGAGTTTGGACACAGAAACTAAATGGTGAATACGCGGCAGACTTAAAGTGTGCTTGCCGTCACCTACATGGACATGAAGGCAAACTACAGGTTTATCTAAAGAGCTTAGATGGCAAATTAGATCCAACTGGTATGGTCACAGACTTCCGTCATTTGGAATGGTTAAAGAAGTGGATCAACACTTACATCGATCATCAGTTTATACTAGATCGATCAGATCCATTATATGGTCAAATCATCGGTGAGCCTAAATTAATTCCAGCACTTATTCCAGACACAACTCATGTAGCAGGCTATAACGTCTACTTAGGGGACTTAGAACCTGACACACCAGAATATGAATACTATGAAGGATTCTTCATTGTAGACTTTGTTCCAACAAGTGAAAACTTATCTAGTTGGATGGCAGAACTAGTAGACATTAAAATGAAACCGTTAAACGTAACCGTTGACCACATTGATTGGTGGGAAACTCCTAAGAGCCGTAGCGTATATTACAAATGACAGCAACAGTTTTTATCCTACTAGCCTTATTTGGCATTAAGCATTTTATTTGTGACTTTGTGCTACAATTTTCTTACATGGTTAGAGAAAAAAGGACATATGGTGCCGCAGGTGGCATACATCATGCAGCATTACATGCCAGCTTTACTCTGCTGATCTGTATATTTTTTGCCAACAACGGGCATGATGCTGTAACGGTGGCAGCATTTGATGGTCTAGTACACTATCATATAGACTACATCAAACAAAAACTTAACTACGGGTTAACTCCAAATGATCGAAAATTTTGGATTTGGCTAGGTGCTGATCAAGCTCTGCATTATCTAACCTATGTAGGAATCATTGCTTATCTTTTAATATGAAAAAATTTATAGAAGAATGGAAACCAGCAATATTCAATACGTTTGTCTACGTATTGTTTATTATTAGTTTATTTTATCTATCAATTTGGCAAATGATAGTATTATTTTTAGCTGGAATGATCTGTAGCGTCTTAGGCAATGCTATTTTACTACACAGATTTTATACACATCGACAATTTGGTCTATCAAAATTTACTGAATATCTATTATTACCTATAGCACTGCTGTTAGGGATTGGTAGTCCACTGATGTATGCTACCATGCACAGACAACATCACAGAGTCTGTGACTCTAAAGAAGATCCACACAGTCCTATGCAGTTAGGCAAACTAAAAGTGTTTTTAGGTCTATGGGAATTTTTTCCTGTTAGTTATTTTAAAAATCTAAATGCTCCTCTGGCACGAGACTTATTTGTTAATCCATTACAGAAATTTATTCATATCCATTATTATCGTATTTGGCTAGCGGCATTTATAATAGTTGCCAGCATCAATTTGCCTGTAGCCATAGCAGTGTTTGGATGGATTCCAGTATTTCAAAAGGTATTTGAAAATTCCATAGTGAATGGTATTTGTCATCCTGGTCCTGCTATAGCAGATTGGCCAGCTTTTGGTATATTAACCGGCGGTGAAAGTATGCAACGACTACATCACGAACAACCTAATTTATCTAAGTATTCCAATAATTGGTGGGTTGATCCTGCTAGTCCTATTATCGAGGTAATTAAAAAATGACATTACTTGCTAAACCAGTGGTTAAAAATAAGTGTTGGGTAGTAGAAGAGGATAGTGGTCGACAAGTAGCTACTATTTTGTCAACCCCCAATGGTGTTACTCTAGTGCATGACGGGCAAAGAGAAAAATTTACCAGCTTTAAGTTACTCAGTGACCGTTACAATATTGTTTTAGATAAAACTAAAACAGTTAAGAAAGAACCATTGGAAACTCATGACGTCTATGGATTTCCCTGCGACTATCATGCCAACAACATCTTATGGGACGTACAACATAGATTGCCTATCTTTACTAAAGGAACAAAAAGTAAAAGTTTCTTCTGTGCTGGTTATTATATTGTACAGTTCAACAACGGTTGGGTTAAATCATACTGTCCTAAACTAATTACATTGAATAGATATCCGTTTCAAGGTCCTTATAAGACCAAAGAAGACATGCAGATACAGTTAAGAATTGCCAACAGCAACAGTAGAGGATAACATGGAAAATCTCAGTTTACATATTAAAAATTTTAACAATCGAGTTAAGGTAATGAATCAAACCAACGCCAAAGAACTCACTCTTTCGGCATTGGACGCAAGAAATCTACACAACGATATATTTGATTTGTTGACAAAAATCAACGACCTGACTATAAGCAAAGGCAATGCTGATGCAGACATTTCTGTTGAGTTTGATGGCGGTGATTTTTAGTTATCTGCGTAGTTAATAGGCATAAATAATATAGTGAGAGAACTATATTATGAGTAGACCTAAACCAAAGATATTATTAGAGCACGTAAACAAGGCCAACTACAAAAGCGACCAAATTTTGGACAGCGAAGGTATTTGGGCAGTGTACTATGATAATCAACCAATTAATCTTAAGACACAAAATGTTTTAATCAGTTATCCTGGCCCCAAGTATAAAAAAGTTAGTTTTAGTAATCCTGGGCATGCAATCAACCTAGCTAAAAAACTCAATGTCTTATTTAAAACAGATAAGTTCACTGTAGTCCTACTTAAACAGGGCGATCAGATCTATCCTTAATCATGGCACGCACTGCTGACTCATTGCAGAATGTATGGCAGGCTCAGTTCCAAGAACATACCCTAAATCCGTTTACCAACGATCCTAAACTTGGTATACGATATCAACGCTACGATAATCCAGCCAGTTGGTGGCATAATCCAGTTAATCCAGATAGCCTACGCTTGACTCGTCCAGCATTTAACATGCTGAGTAAAAATCCAGAAATCAAAAATTGGCACTTTAAACTGCCTACAGAACTGGTTAATCGCAGTTATATCCAATTGGAAAAACACTTTACCAGCCCATATTATATATCTGGTCCAAAATCCATCTACGTATTCAGTGAGCAGGATTCAATCATGCTGGCCTTACATGGCAGTAACCTACAGCAATATCTTGACAATCTAGCCAGTTGATGCTATACTAGTTTTATGTTTGAATATCTAGGCACACTGATTGGTATGCATCAAGTAGATGGAATTATATCATCTGCCCAAGCAGAACAATCCTCACAAAAACCTCAAGTAGTCCAAATGGGCCCACCTAGGCCTGCGTATCGTGTTCCACGTGATCAACGTTTTGAAGCAATCCGCAAGCGTTTTGAACGGCAGTTAGAGGCGGATAAAACTACCCTAGATCCCCATGCAGATATGTGGGATAAAGACTGGATTAATAAGCCCTAAAATTGGTTGACAGATTAACCAAAAGGTGCTATAATGTTTTTGAAAGTGACAGAGTTTCCGTTAGTTTGAACTCCGATCAAACAACAATTTTATGGAGAATACGATGCCAAAATTAGACTATAATTTAGTAGCTAATATCGTTGTGGCTTGGGTAGTAATCCAAATCATCGGTAAAATCGTTGGTTTGCTCGGATAATTCCAGCAGATTAACAAAAATAGGGCAGAAATGCCCTATTTTTTTATTCAAAATCAATGACTTATAAAGCCTATTTTTTGGTTGACTTTTTGGTAAATTGGTGCTATAATGTTTACATACAATAAGAAAACGGAGCAATAAATGACAACGAAAACAACAGATTTACAGTGGGAAATACAAGCCTACGGTATGACAAAAGCAGAGTTAAACCGTATGGTAAAAACGCAGGCTTTTCCAGGTCAGGAACTTATGTTTGCCGCAGGTATGTTAAGTGATGCCCAACAGGTTTTAGACCCAGAGTTTAATGCTGATGGTTGGGTTAGTCCTGACGTTGCTAACCAAGCACGTCAATATATCAACTGTGCCAAGGCTATCATGTTTGATGTCATGGACCCATCACGTCGTGGTGCAATGAAGGAGACTGTATAATGCAAACTCAATTAGATCAACTGTTAGATGCTATCAAAGCCGACTACGGTCGTTGGAGCAAGAACTTGACATCACCTCGCCAAGAGATGATTGATGAGTTTAATGCTCGTATCCGTGTTACGGAAGGTAAGAAGTATATCAAGGTCATCCAAGGTACCAGTGTTTGGGGTTTCATCGTTAAAGAAGATGGTGGCAAGTTCCGCAAAGGTGACATCTTAAAAGCCGCAGGGTGGAATGCTCCAGCAATGAATCAAGCCCGTGGTAACATCCTAGACGGTGGTTATACAATACAATGGACAGGCCCTTTATACCTATGACACCACAAGAACAAGAAATCATCGATGCTATCTGGGGCGAGGACGCTTTAGAAGTAGACAAGGATGAAGCCGCCCAAGTAGTAGAAGGTATCTTTGCCATGGCTGACCTTATGAAGGCCCGCATGGAAGAGGGTAAGATAGCAGTGGTTCCTTTATCAGATTACCTACACTAAATTCAACTTGACAAAAAATTGTAGTGAATGTATAATAGTTTTTAGTAGTTAATTTTTTAGTTCATTCAGTTAGGAGCAGACAATGGCAATTACAGAAAATCGCACAGTTACCGCAACAGAAGCCAAAAGTGCCATTCTAAGATGTTTCAATAAACAACGTCCACTATTTTTATGGGGTCCTCCAGGTATTGGTAAGTCAGATTTGATATCTGGTATTACTAAAGAATTAAACGGTAAAATGTACGATTTACGTTTAGCTCAAATGGATCCAACAGACATCCGTGGTATTCCTTACTACAATAAAGAAAAAGGTCTTATGGATTGGGCACCACCAATCGATTTACCTAGCGAAGAAGACGCTAGTAAATATCCAGTGGTAGTATTATTCCTAGATGAAATGAACAGTGCCGCACCAAGTGTACAAGCGGCGGCTTACCAATTGATTCTGAATCGCCGCATTGGTAAGTATGAATTACCCGACAACGTAGTTATGGTTGCCGCGGGTAACCGTGAAGGTGATCGTGGTGTTACCTATCGTATGCCTGCTCCGTTGGCCAATCGTTTCGTGCATTTAGAAATGCGTGTGGATTTTGACAGTTGGTTACAATGGGCGGCTAATAATAACATTCATAAAGACGTTATTGGTTATATTTCATTTGCCAAACAAGACTTGTACGACTTTGATCCAAAATCAGCTAGTCGTTCATTTGCAACACCGCGTAGTTGGACCTTTGTTAGTGATTTGCTAGAAGATGACTTAACTGAGAGCACTGTTACAGATTTGGTAGCAGGTACTATTGGAGATGGCGTTGCTGTGAAATTTATGGCACATCGTAAAATTGCTAGTCGTATGCCAAAACCCAGCGAGATTCTAGCAGGTAAAGTTAAAGACTTAGATGTTAAAGAAGTTTCTGCTATGTATTCATTGACTATTAGTATGTGTTATGAGCTCAAAGATGCTTATGCTAAGATGGGCAAAGAACGTGCTGAAGATTGGCATAAAATGGCAGACAATTTCTTTGAGTACATGATGAAAAACTTTACTACAGAAGTTACAGTTATGGGTGCTAGGGTTGCACTTACTACCTATAACCTACCTTTGGTACCAAGTAAACTTAAATCATTCGATGAGTTCCATAAACGTTTTGGTAAGTATATTGTAGCGGCAGTAGCCTAATTGGATGGGCGGGTTAACCGCCTATCTTACTTGACTTTTGGTAAGATTGCGTGTATAATATACATATTAAAGTTAGAAAGAGACTAGACAATGTCAAAGACAACTACACAAAAAACCAAAACAGGAATTAAAACAGATCCGCAAACAGACGCACTGGTACGTGATAAATTAATCACTGCTCGTATTGCACTGTTACTCAAAGCACCATTTTTTGGTAATCTAGCAACTAGGCTACAGTTAGTCAATGCTGACGAATGGTGTCCAACTGCCGCAACAGACGGACGTAAATTCTACTATAACAGTGAATTCCTTAAGAAAATGCCAGCTAAACAAGTAGAATTTTTGGTAGGACATGAAGTGTTACACGTGGTATATGATCACATGGGTCGTCGAGAACACAGAGATCCAATGTTGTCCAATATTGCCGCAGACTACTGCGTTAATCAGGACCTTGTTGACCAAAAAATTGGTGAAAAAATTACCTGTGTGCCAATCTTATATGATCGTCAATATGCAGGAATGAGTTATGAAGAAGTCTATGACAAACTCTACGAAAACGCAGAAAAGATTGATGTTAATGATCTCATGGATCAATTACTAGACGAACACTTAGATGACGATTCTGATAACGATGCAGATGGTAACGATGGTAAAGGTGAAGGCAAAGAACGCGAAGGCAAAGGTCCTGCCAAACTTAGTAAAGAAGAACGCAAACAACTACGTGATGAAATTCGTGAAGCTGTGTTACAAGCGGCAGAAGCGGCTGGCGCAGGTAATTTACCAGCAGGTGTTCGCCGTATGATCAAAGCATTAACCAATCCTCAACTTAATTGGAGAGAATTAATTAGACAACAAATACAAAGTTTGGTTAAAACTGACTATACTTGGATGCGTCCGTCAAGACGTGCTTGGCATCTGGATGCTGTATTTCCAGGTAGTAATTTTGCAGACACCATTGATGTTAGTGTAGCGATTGATGCATCAGGCTCAATGAGCGACCATATGTTACGTGATATACTTAGTGAAATCAAAGGTATTATGCAGTCGTTTGATGATTTCAAATTGGATATTTGGAGTTTTGATACTGAAGTTTATGGATATCAACGTTTTACTTCTGACAATATTGATGACATCGACAACTATAAAATTGAAGGTGGTGGTGGTACAGATTTTACAGCCAACTGGGAGTTTATGAAACAACAAGAATTAACTCCCAAATTGTTTATAATGTTTACAGATGGTTATCCATTTGACAGTTGGGGTGACCCAGATTATTGTGATACCATGTTTGTCGTACACGGTAATACTACAATTCAAGCACCATTTGGTATCACAACCTACTATGAATTAAGTAAGGAACCTGCGTAATAAAAAAGATTATATCAAGGAGATATTAAATAATGTTAAAATGCACACCGGTACATGACAGAGTCGTTGTTAAACCAGACGATAGAAATACTAAAACATCCAGTGGGTTAATCGTTTTAGAAGACGCATTTGATCAACCTGATCAGGGCACAGTAGTAGCTGTTGGGGAAGGGTCTAGAACAAAGACAGGAACACTTATTCCGCTTACATTAGAAGTCAATAATCGTGTAATGTATACCAAAGGAACAGGGCAAAAAGTTAAAATTGAAGGGGTAGCGTATCTTATTTTTAAAGAAGGTGAAATTTTAGCTACATTAGGAGAATAAACAATGCCATTATATGAAGGAACGGTCAGGACAGCAGAAGGCGAACGCAAAGAAAGAGTCTATGCCGACAATCCAATGGAGGCCAAACGTCTACTAGAACAACTCTATGGTGGCCCTAGAGCTGTGCCTTATATTCCACACGCTATTCCCAGCTAATGATTAGACACGGTGATCCTAACCCGTTAAATGTTCACGGCCTTCGTGAGCTCAAGTGGTGCCCTCCACATTTTACCCGTGTACAGTTTGAACCTTATGTAGATAAAAAACAAATAGCCGATTGGTTATATGAAAATCTTGAAGGTCGATTCTATGTAGGTGACATAGATATAGCTCGTACACCTGGTGGTAAACCCATTGACCGTAACCTATTAGTAGCATTTGAGTTGGCTAGCGAAGCCAGTTATTTTTCACTGATGCTACCTCAAATCAACACTTTTTCCTACTAAGAAATTTTACCATCGACTTTCTAAGACTTAAATAAAATTGTCCCCAATGGAGAATTTTAAATGGCCAAGAAAGCAACAAAACAAACTGAGGCAATTACACAACCTCAACAAACCGAACAAGCAATAGCACCAAATCTTACCGTTCAAGATTTAATTATTGTTGCACAAATCATTCAACTCAGTTCGCAACGAGGCGCTTTCCGTGCCGAAGAATTAGAGAATATTGGTGGTTTATATAATAAATTAATTGCATTTTTAGAAAGCGTTGGTGCAATTACTAAGCCCGAAAACGCACCACAGGAGAAATAAAAATGATTAAACACATAGGTAAGTATAATAATCGTAAACTGATTATTGTTTATAGAACTGTACCAAGTGAAGACCATATGGCTTTGGTAGTATTTACAGAAACATTACCAAGTCTTGTTCATGACGCATGTATGAAAGTTGTAGAAAGTGCAGAAGGTCAAAATGCTAAAGAACTAGCAGATGCATTATTCCGTTACATAATGGCTGATGGCACAAACTGCCTCGAATCATTACACAAAAGCGGGCACATGAAAAAAATACCAACTAAACAGATTATTGTTACTGTGAATGCATCAAGTGCTTGTCGTTTAGATGAACTTAACGAAATTATGCAAAAACTAGAAGATGGTGGCGAAGCTGCAACTAAACTTGCTGATTTAGATGCTAATGCTGGGTTTGCCAGAGGTATTAAAACACGAGATGTAGGAGAGCCTGCACAGGTAAATAATAGTACAGAAGTTCTATTAGATGAAGATTTAGCTGTTTTAAATATCAACCAAGCTAAAAAATTAAAGGCAGAAGCTGACATATTACTTACTGAAGCAAAGCGTTTAGAAAAAGAAGCAAAACAATTTACTACTACAAAGAGTACAAATGTCAGAAAATCAGCAACCGCCAAAAAAGCCACAGCGTAATACCGGAAAAAAACTGGTACTTAGTAATAAAAAACGCTGGCAAGATATTGTTAACAACGTTGACAAAAAAGAAGTTCCTATAGAAATTCTACAACAGATTGTAGTTAAATTAATAGATGGTACAAACATCACAATTAATATTAAAGATCTGATAAAGGACGGACAAGATCCAACAGAAATTGAAACTATGTTAAATGAAAAATTTAACGATCTTGATCCTTACATTGAAAATGTAGATTTTTTTGTAGATATTGACAAAGTTGTTGACACAGTTCAACCAGAAACAGACAAGGTACTGAAAGGTCTATGATCAAAGCTATTTTAGCCTCTACTAGTATAGGCGGCATAGGCAATAGAGGTACCTTACCCTGGCCAAAACATGCACAAGATCTTGCTTGGTTCAAAGAGCACACAGAAAACAATATAGTTGTAATGGGTAGAAACACTTGGGAAGATCCTAAATTACCAAAACCATTACCAAATAGAATTAATTATATTGTGAGTTCAACACACGTAGATACCAAATATCAACATTTGGTTCGATGGATTCCCAATAATCCAGTAGAAACCATTCTACGTATTCAAAAAGAAAATCCTGACAAAGATGTTTATATAATTGGTGGTAAACAACTATATGAATCAACTCAGGATATAGTACAAGAAATATATCTAACAAGAATGAAAGGATCGTGGTTTACTGATACTCGAATGAATTTGGATAAATGGTTTGCTTGTTTTCGAATTTACGGAGTAAGACCAGGAAATAATTGTACCTACGAAATTTGGAAAAGACAGTTCTTTATTTGACATATTGAACTAATACAGTTATAATAGCGTAATGAAAAATTATCTTGACGCATTACAGTTTGTTTTAGACAAAGGCACTGTGCGAGAAGATCGTACGGGTGTAGGTACCATTGGTGTCTTTGGTATGCAAAGTCGTTACGATCTTACCCAAGGATTTCCAGCAGTGACAACCAAAAAGCTAGCATTCCGTGCCTGCCTTAGTGAACTACTTTGGTTCCTTGAAGGCACTGGTGATGAACGTAGGCTAGCAGAAATCCTACACGGTACCCGCGATGCAGACAAACGTACTATTTGGACAGACAATGCTACTAGTGACTATTGGATACCAAAAGCCAAATATGATGGTGACCTAGGTCGTGTATACGGAGTACAGTGGAGGCATTGGCGTAAACCTACTGAAATGGAAAGTTACTATACTTGGGAAAATACCGAACATGGCATGCAGGCCAAGGAAAAGAAAGAACTAGTAGTGGATCAGGTTCAACAATTAATTGATGGTATCAAGAAAGATCCATATGGTCGTAGGCACATCTTAACTGCTTGGAATCCAGGCGAGTTAACAGAAATGGCCTTACCACCCTGTCACTGTTTTGCGCAGTTTTATGTCAGCGCAGACGGTAAGTTAAGTTGTCAGATGTACCAGCGTTCCTGCGATATGTTCTTGGGTGTGCCCTTTAACATAGCATCCTATTCCTTGCTCACACATATAATCGCGCAGGTATGTGGGCTTGAGGCAGGTGAGTTTGTTCACGTACTCGGCGACGCACACA
>Ga0164293_10006044_pt1 | contig 10299 bp, 13 predicted proteins | sample GEODES118metaG_FD_111487 | JGI IMG/M metagenome (GOLD analysis project Ga0164293, IMG submission 111487) | Eutrophic lake water microbial communities from Lake Mendota, Wisconsin, USA - GEODES118 metaG | ecosystem: Environmental > Aquatic > Freshwater > Lake | place: USA: Lake Mendota...
ATCAAGAGCGTACCAGTAATTACCTTTCATATCATCAAGTGGTATTGCAGCTGAGTCAATTTCGTAGTGCTGCGGAACTTTGGAGTTAATTCTAACTTCACCGGGTTCCATCAGTATCAAAACCTCATCGATTTCTGTAAAAGGGTTGAACTTAAATTCGCCTGTATAGTCGTTCTTTTTTCCAAAAGACATTCTGCTAGATTTTGCAACAGAAAAATCTTGGGAAAATGTAAGTAAGAAACTAAAAAGTAATGTAAGGGTTATAAGTATTTTTTTCATATTGCAAATATATGGTTAAACTTCCATCATTCCAAATTTGTTAGATGATACCTGATGACATAATTTTGGTTCTCGATTTCCAAATAAGTTAGACCATCGTTTTCAGTATAAATGTAAATTACACATTCTTTCCCTTCTGGCGTATAAGAATAATAGTAATATCCTTTAACTTCACTTAGTTCATATCTTAAACTTTTAAAGAAATATTGTTGGAATTTTTCTGTATGTATTTTCAAATTTCTTGAACCCATTGAAACTAAAGCCGGGTCCATCTTAACCTTATCACTCCAATCAACTTCTTGTGTTAATGTATCCACAAAACCAAATTCATAATAAGTGGCTCTTGCAAAATTTTGTCCAAATGAAAACAGGGTGAATGTTATAAAAATTAATGTAATTAAAAATCTCATATATATCTTATTTTGTTTTTACAAACTTTTTAAATTTATTGTCTTTTCCTTTGATAATCATCATCTGTAAATCACTGTTGGGAAGTATTGATTGCCAGTCAACTACAATTTCCGTACAAGGACCAAGATAGTCTCCGTGATTTAGGTGAGCCTGAACCGCATTTTGACTTACATAAATTGTATGATAGTCCCCATTTCCTGTTCCGTGACAAATGGCAACTCTGCGATAGTCATGCTTATCATCCTCGTCATCATCATCATCTTCATCTTCATCATCCTCGTCGTCATCATCATCATCATCTTCATCATCCTCGTCATCATCATCTTCATCTTCATCATCCTCGTCATCATCATCCTCATCTTCATCATCACCTGGAGGTATAACTGAGTTAATACCAATTATTTGCTCAAACTCAGAAACATTACCACAAGCATCAGTTGCGGTATAAATTCTGATAACATTATTACCTGAAAATTCGGTATCAACATATGTTAAAAATACTTCAGAGCAATTATCAGATGTATTAACAAATACACTATCGAGTTCACCAATATTATTAACTTCAAGATAGATGGGTCCCATAATCGAAGGTGGTGTTAAGTCAATTGATGTAATTGTCTGAGACCTTGTTGAGGCATTCCCACAAAAATCAATCGCTTGCCAAACTCTTATATAGTTAGTCGTACAACTATCTATTTGGGATATAATGTCATAACTTGTTAAAGCAAAATCACTACAATTATCCGTTACTTGGGGGTCATCAAAAACTATTGTATCATCACAATCTACTGTAAGATTTTCAAATGGAGTAAAAAGTGGTGAAGTCTCGTCAACAACGTGAATCATTTGACTCTCCACTGACTGATTTCCAAAGTTATCAAAAGCCCTGTATACTCTAAAAATATCATAATTGTTTTCACATATACCAGGAGAAACTTCTTCATACCAAGCAACCTCTACACTGTCATCACATTCATCCAAAGCAACAGGAAAGATAACACTCAGGTCAACATCACAAGAAACTGTAATCTCAGGTTCGAAATTAACAAAGTAAGGGTTAATCGAATCATTCTCACATTGTGAAAACGAAGTTAGGGAAACAAAAAGTGTAAATAAAGTTAAGAATAAATTTTTCATTTTAAAAGTTTTTAAGTTATACTATAAATAGTAAACAAGAAAAACTAAAAAGTAAAACTGGTCGTCAATTTTTTGTCTTTCGTCTCTTAGTTGTAGGTTCTGGTTTTTTGTCAATAATCTCAACTGATATTGGACCATTCTTGAATTTATCCAAGTCATAAGTCCAAATTGAGATTGTGTCTTCGGTTTCGTATTTTCTTGTTATTTTGTTCATACTACAAATATACGAAAAAATCCTAACATATGCCAAGATTTTAACAAATTTTAGTACTGAGAACGGGAATCGAACCCGTACGGACGCAATGTCCACACGATTTTAAGTCGTGGATGTCTACCTATTCCATCATCTCAGCATTTCAAATAACTTCTACAAATTTAAGGTAAAAACCTTAAATAAACAACTTACAAACCAAAATAATTAGATTTAAAGTTATGACAGTGATACCGAAGACCATCGCAAAACGGTACATAAATTCTTCGAAAGGTGTGTTGTTATTGTATTTCATTTTATATTAGTTTTTCAAATGGGAAGAAGGTTTCCCCTCTCCCCATTTTATTTTTTTACTTAACGATTTTTGTAACCCCATTAAAGTTTTCAGCTTCTACTTGGAGAAGGTAAATACCTGATGAAAGATTACGGGTGTCGATATCGATTGACCCATTGAAGTTTTGAGAATATACAACTTGACCTGAAGTTGTAAAAATCTGAACATTTGAATTACCTGTTGATGGAATGTTAATGTTTTCCATTACAGGGTTTGGAATATTCAATCTAACAGTTTCAGTGTTTGATACTGAGTTTGGTTGTTGTGGTACAAGAACCGCATCGATTACGTGGATTACACCATTACTAGTTACGATGTCAGCAACTGTAACTTGAGCGTTATTGATGAATACACCATCCGCATTAATAGTAACCGTTACAGCTTGTCCTTGTAGTGTGGCTACAGTCTGTCCGTTAGTCAAGTCAGTTGAAAGAGCTTGGGCTCCAACTACGTGATAAAGAAGAATCTGTGTGAGAGTACCTGTTGGGTCAGCAAGCAAGGTCTCTACTGTACCTGCAGGAAGAGCCGCAAATGCTGCGTCTGTTGGTGCAAATACCGTGAATGGTCCAGTACCACTAAGTGTTTCCACTAAACCTGCGGCAACAACAGCCGCTTCAAGTGTATTGTGAACATCACTATTAACAATTACATCTACAACAGTAGTTGTTGGTTGTGGAGCTGGTGGTAGAAGGACAGCATCAATTACGTGAACAACTCCGTTGGTAGCCGTGATGTCGGCAACAACAACTGTTGCGTTGTTAATCATCACACCATTCATTCCGATTGTTACTGTGATGTCCTCACCAAGCAATGTGGTAATAGTTTGACCGTCAGTCAAATCTGTAGAAAGAGCTTGACCACTAACTACGTGATACAAAAGAATCTGAGCCAAAGTACCAGTTGGGTCGGTCAATAGTGTTTCAATTGTACCAGAAGGAAGTGCCGCAAAGGCCGCATCTGTTGGTGCAAATACTGTGAATGGACCAGGTCCTGATAAATCATCGGCAAGTTCTGCAGCAATTACCGCAGCTTCCAATGTGTCGTGGTCAGCACTGTTGACAATAATGTCAACTACCGAATTCTGAGCAAAAGAAACCAAGCTCAAAACGGTTAAGATAAAAGAAAATAAAATTTTTTTCATAAAAAAGAAAAACGTGTTTAAATTTTAGTACAATTATTTATTTCACAAGAAGCTGTACTTATACCTCATGTGATTTTTTTAATTTTTTATTGAAGCTCTATCTCCATACCGTCCAAAATCTCACTAATAATATTTGACATTTCCTTATCAGTTGGAGATTCTACAATATTCTCAATTTCATTAGAGATACTCGCCGAATTAATTGATGTAACAATCATACTATCCACAAGTTCTAGTTCAATAAAGTCATTTGAAAACTCAATTTCCGAAATTTGTGAATTATTATATTCTGTAAAATTATCATAAAGTCGCTCAGAAAATTCCTTGAGTTGTTCTTGAGTGAAAGAATAGGTTTGTTCTCCCATAACTTCTTTCTTCAGTTCCTTAACTTGTTTTGCGATTAACATAGTTTGTTCATACAATGAATCAATCGAACTCTTTTTTTCTTTTGGCATATTTTATTCTTTTAAAAATTATTTTAAATTAAGTAGTCAAGGAAGGATTCGAACCTCCACGGGCTGCCATTATAGTGACCACACGCATTGTGCTTTTTTACCCCTAGTGCTATAACCATCTAGTACGTCTTCCTTGGGGGCATGTTTCCGGAGACCCCCATTATTCCGCCACTTGACTATATTTTTATAAATTCTTTGTAAATTTCCTCAGTAAAAAAACATTCTAACATTTCTTCTGAAGTTTTTGGAAATCTTTTCTTCCAACTTTTCTCACCACAGGGTTCGTAATTTTGAGCAATCCACTCACCGAATCTTATTGTGTGTACTCTGGTCATATCTGTTTTCTGTTCCATAATCTGATATTTATAATGATAAATAAATCTTTTAAAAAAGTCAAATGGTACAAAGAGAACAAATTTTAGGTTTAGTTAGACACGGTTTAACTTTTATCGGTGGTATTTTAGTTGCTAAAGGTTTAGCATCTGAAGGACAAATTATGGATATTGTTGGTATGACTGTAACTTTCGTAGGAACAGTATGGTCTATTTTGTCAAACAAATAAAATAGTCTAACCTAATTTTAAAGGTGGGGTGTCCGTATCGACACCCCACTTTGTTTTAATTAGATGAAGGTCTCAGCAAGTTCCCACAACTTTTGGTTAATCATTGTGTCCATGTTGAGTGAAGTAATTGGTTTCACTGTACGGACATTGCGACCTTGTTGTTTAACAAATCCCCCGCGAATCAACTTCTCCTGAACTACGTTGAATGTTGTCCACAAGTTACTTTCAACATCACCGTCACGGAGAGGGTTGATGATTGTCTCAAGTGTTAGAGTTGAGATGTCCTCTGTGTTTTTCCAACGGATGCCAAGTGCCTTGGTTGCGAAGTCAATCTTCTTCTCTGTGTCCATTTTCACGTCCATCATTCGGTTCACTGAACGCTCAATGATTGGTGATATCTGAATGAACTTCTCTGTGATTTGGTTAACCTCGTCCATCTGAATGTTCATATGACGTTGGTTAATATTAACCAATTCTTGCACCGGTACCACAAGACCGTTTGAACATACAAGTCGGTACAGTCCTGCTCCTACTTGGAGTTTGGTACGTCCGTCGTGAGAGTTGGTGATGATTGCCTCAAGTAGAGAGTCGCCTACCTTTGGGAGTTCTGAGTTACGGAGACGAACTGAGTGTTTTCCGTAAACACCTTGTCCTACTTGCTTTGCACTTGCCACTTCCCAACCTGCTTGCATAAATTGATTTACTACATCAATGGTTGGTACTACTGTGTACTTGTCAGAAAGCTTCTGAGCTTTTTGAGTGTTGAAAACTGAAGGGGTTACTGATTGGAGTTCTTGGAGTGTTATCATATGGGGTATTGTTTATTTGTGAGTACAAATATACGGCGAAATCCCAATCCTCCAAATTTTTTTTACAAATTCGATGAAAATCTTGAATAAAAAACTCCAAGTTGGTCATGATGTGAAGTACTCTTACAAATAATCTTACCCTTACTTTCTTTTTCGTGACTACAATACTCAGATAGATTACTCTTATAATTTGGAATACTTCCCCAGTTATTTGGGTTACAAACTAATACTGTATTTTTTCCAAAGTCATCAAACTTATTTTCGTATGAATATTTTTCAGGAGTGGATGGGTCTATAAGTCCTATAATCTTATACGATAGATTCCCCGCTTCGGGCCATACCTTTAATCCGCCAGCTGAAAATCCAGCAATGGATGTTACCTCAGCGTCGAATTTATTATTAATCCAAGATTCTGCAGCTGATATACTATTTTTATAATCAGTCATAACAAAAATCATATCTGATGGCTTTCTTATGTTTGACTTATAATTTTCATTAGTTGGTCTTGAAGCCGTTGTATCATTTCCACAAATCAAAAGGTGAGCCTTATAACCTCTGTAACCATCTGGTATATAATAACAATATCGTCCCTCAGTAACCCATTTTCCGCTTTCTGAACTTTTCTCTTTTTTAGATGACTTTCTTTCATCTTTATATCCAACTTCTTTTTTAAACTCTTCCTTTTCTTTGTCATCCATATCTGACATCTTCTTTTTGATGTCATCATCACTTAAATCTTTACCATCTTTACTAGTAAAGTAACTTTTGATTTTCTTTCCTGCCTTTTTTATAAAACCAACTACATCATCAATCCAGTCCTCGTTAAGGTTGTACATATCCTTGATGTCTTTTTTTTCTTGTTCAGAAATAACAATTCTTTTCCCCATTTTTTAATAAATTACGGATTAATTAATTATTGGCCAACACCTTAACTTATTTTACTAGCACATTCCAAAATTTTAGGTCCATTAGTAATTAAAATACCGGTAGCATCCATTCCACAATCCGTCATTTCACCAAATGTTGGTGATTGTTTGGCCATAAGTTTATTAACAACTGCAATACAACCTGCGGGAACATCTATTGGTGGCTCCTGTGATGCTAAACAAGTAATTACTTGGTCAACTGGATTAGTTTCTTGTTCCATTAATACTCTTTTAACTATTCTAGTTAAGTCTGATTCTGTTAGTCTGATTACTTTTTTCATAATTTGTTTTTTTTAATAAATATTACTAACAATAAAAAAACCCGCCATAAAGACGGGTTCTTTAAATTGATTTTTTTGATTACTTGGCTTCAACTTCTTCGAAGTCAACATCTGTTACCTCACTGTCCTCTGTTACTTCTTCAGTTTGAGCCGATGATTGAGACTCAGTGTACAATCTCATTGATACTGCTTGGAAACTTTCATTAACTTTTTCCATAGTCTCTTTGATTTTTCCCACATCTTTAGAAGAATGAGCTTCCTTCAACTCTGAAAGTTCAGAAGTAATGTTTGTTTTTTCTTCTTCAGTCATTTTCTCTTCCATTTCTTTCATTGATTTCTCAATGTTAAAGATTGTTGAGTCAGCCTGATTAATTGTTTCAACATCTTCTTTTGCTTTCTTGTCAGCGTCAGCATTCATTTCAGCTTCTTGTTTCATACGTTCAATTTCTTCTTTTGAAAGTCCTGAAGATGATTCAATTCTAATTGATTGTTGTTTGTTGGTAGCCTTATCCATTGCTGATACATTAATGATACCGTTTGCATCAATGTCAAAGGTTACTTCAATCTGAGGAATACCTCTCATCGCTGGTGGAATACTATCCAACATAAATCTTCCAATTGAACGGTTGTCTTTCGCCATTGAACGCTCTCCTTGGAGTACGTGGATTTCAACCGATGGTTGATTGTCAACTGCGGTTGAGAACACTTGTGACTGCTTGGTTGGAATTGTGGTATTAGCATTGATGAGCTTTGTGAATACTCCACCCATCGTTTCAATACCAAGTGAAAGTGGTGTTACATCCAAAAGAAGAACATCTTTTACATCACCACCGAGTACACCACCTTGGATTGCCGCCCCGAGTGCTACAACTTCATCAGGGTTTACACCTTTGGATGGGTCCTTACCAAAGAACTTCTTAACTGCTTCTTGAATTGCTGGAATTCGTGTTGAACCTCCAACCAAGATTACTTCGTCAATGTCAGAAGTGTTGAGTCCAGCATTTTTCAATGCCGTTTTACAAGGAGCAATTGTTCTTTGTACAAGACTATCAACAAGTTGTTCAAACTTAGCCTTAGTCAAGTTACGAACCAAGTGTTTTGGAATACCATCAACTGGCATAATGTAAGGGAGGTTAATCTCAGTCGAAGGTGAAGATGACAACTCAATTTTAGCCTTCTCAGCCCCTTCACGAAGACGCTGAAGAGCCATTGGGTCTTGAGTCAAATCCAAACCATTTTCATCTTTAAACTCACTTACAAGCCAGTCAATAATTGCTTGGTCAAAGTCATCACCACCGAGGTGAGTATCACCATCAGTTGAGAGTACTTCAAATACACCGTCACCGAGTTCAAGTACTGATACATCGTGAGTACCACCACCACAGTCAAACACTACAATCTTCATGTCTTGAGTCTTCTTGTCAAGACCGTAAGCAAGTGCTGCAGCGGTTGGTTCATTAATGATACGCTTTACAGTAAGACCTGCAATTTCACCCGCTTCTTTTGTCGCCTGACGCTGAGCATCGTTGAAGTATGCCGGTACTGTAATTACCGCTTCTGTTACTTCCTCTCCGAGGTAGTCCTCTGCGGTTTGTTTCATCTTCTGAAGTACCATCGCAGAAATTTCTTGCGGTGAATACTTTTTATCGTTGATTTGAACTCGTGGTGTCCCACCGTCACCCTTCACAACTTTGTAAGGAACTCGCTTACCTTCTTTCTTTGTTTCATCGTAAGTACTTCCCATGAAACGCTTTATGGAGTGTACGGTTTTGTCGGGGTTTGTAACCGCCTGACGCTTTGCCGGGTCTCCAATTTTTCTGTCCCCATCACCTGTAAACCCAATGATTGATGGTGTTGTTCTCTTACCCTCGCTGTTTGTGATAACGATGGGTTCTCCATTTTCCATGACTGCCACACATGAATTTGTGGTTCCCAAGTCAATGCCTATAATTTTTCCCATAAATTTTAAATAATTTTTTTTAAATATAAAAGTTTATTTTAATGGAATCAAGTTCCGTGTGCCAAAAAGTTAAAAAATATGCCAAATGTTAATAACTGACAAAATGTCAGATAATTTTTTTAAATACTGACAATAATTGTAACAAATATTATTTGGCAAGTCAAGATATTTATCGTATATTTGTATTCTAATAAAAGATATATGACAAACTTCTCAGTTAAAAATAGATACACCAAAGAGATGTCGGACAAATTTTTGTCTGAATACAAATCTTCAGGTAAGTGCTCAGTTGAGAATCCTGACTTCTTAGGTAGTTGGAATTGGAAGAAGTATGGTACTGAGGAATACAAAACAGCCTTCAGTAAAAAATGCAATTAAGAGAAAAGATAAAACAAATTTTAAGGGAGATTGATTTTTCGGTAGACCCTGAAGAATTTGGTTGGAGATACGTTCAATCGAAGGACCCCAAGTCTTCTGAAAAATTTACTAAGAGGCACATCTATACATTTAAAACTCCTAAGTTTAAGTATGTTGTATATTCGGATGAATATGATTATCAACTTTTCATAATCTCATTCTTTCCAAAATTACAAGATGATTTTTTTGCCAAACAACAAAAACTTGCAAGTGCCGGTCAAAAACATTATGATGAATATAGTTTTCAGACAAAGGAACAAATACCACTTAAAGTTTTTGGATTACTACAAAATTACATTAAACAAATTATTTCAGAAAAACCTAACGCTTCTTTTGGTTACTTTGGAGCAGCAGACTTTAAACAGTTAGGAGATGCTGACTTATTTAACACTAAGAGAGTTAGAATTTATAATGAAATGTTGAATAAGGAATTTGGTTCAACTCACGAATTAATTAGTGATGAAAGATTTAGTGGTTCTTTATTCTTAAACAAAGAAGTTCTTGCTGAATATCCTGAGATTGTTGATTATGGAAGAGATGTATTAATATCTCATTTATAAAAACTAATTTGACTCAAAGACATAATGGTGTCATTCGAAAGGGTGATACCATTTTTTGTTTCATAGGAAACATAACTTACAGATAGAACTTCTTCTTCTGTTGGTATGAATACTTCTCCATCCAAATTTGAATAATAAATTCCCTGGTTAGTTTGCACTTTAACACCTGTTAGGGTTACCTCCGTTTGTGAATCTAAAAATAGTATTCTAAAAAATACCGTAATAAGAATTGTCTTCATACAGCAATATGTATGTTAAATTTTTCAATTATCGAAATTGATAATATTACTTAACATTTCCTTAATGTATTTATAATATATCCTTAATACTATGAAACAGATTATATTTTTGGTGTTTATGTTCTTACAGGTTGTAGGACATTCACAAGTAGAAGAAGTTGTGTTTAAAAATGACAAAGGTCAAATCGAACAGAGGGGTCATATATCAAATAATCTAAAAACGGGTGAGTGGATTGCTTATTATGAAAATGGAAGTGTATTTTCTGTAGGTCATTATGATAAAGGCAGAAAAGATGGAATCTGGACTACATATTCACCAGTTGGTATTAAAGTGTCTCAAGTAAAATATTTTAAGGGTAAAAAATATGAAGGTTGGATGTATGATATGGAAGGTAATCTTGTTGAGAAGAGAATTTTTAAGGATTACATCACTAATGATTAATTCTTCTTTGGTTTTTCTGATGCATATTTAACGCCCATTATCGTTCCAACTATACTAAAAGCATTAGTAAGTAAGATACCAAACATATTACTCCAAGTTGAACCTATTATTTGAGTATCTTGGTCTGTAAATAAA
>Ga0164293_10006045_pt1 | contig 10299 bp, 9 predicted proteins | sample GEODES118metaG_FD_111487 | JGI IMG/M metagenome (GOLD analysis project Ga0164293, IMG submission 111487) | Eutrophic lake water microbial communities from Lake Mendota, Wisconsin, USA - GEODES118 metaG | ecosystem: Environmental > Aquatic > Freshwater > Lake | place: USA: Lake Mendota, Wisconsin...
GTGGTGGGCAGTTCGATGTCGTCAATGATGAGTCGCGCTATGTACCCGTCGACGAAGTCGACAATCACTTGGGACTGACGTAATACCCGTGCATCGTCTGCTGGCGAGATGCCTTCGATTGCGTCGGGGAGATTGGACGCATCACGTCCGGTTAGGCCGGTACGGAAACCAAAGATGATGATCGTCAAACCGAGTGCCATGCCGATACTCGCGAGAAAGAGTTTCTTGTCGAAGGCCCGGCGAGGTTTCGTTGTCACCTGTCTATTCTCGCCGATTTGATCGTGTTCGCGACAGTCGGAGGCCGGTATGTGGCGACTAGTTTTAGTGACGAGATGGCTGATCCTTCTGCCTTGATCGGCACGCTCCTCGCGAACCGGTATCGATTAGATGAAGCGCGCAGTGGCGGCTCTGGTTCGTCGACGGTGTTCGACGCCACCGACATCCGACTCGACACTCGTGTGGTGGTGCGCGTGTCGGGGGCGTCGTCGCTCCTCGATCTCGACGCTGGCGTCGTCACCATCCCTGATGCGTTAGAAGTGTTTCGCACGCAGACCCAGCGTCTGGCAGCACTTTCACACTCGGCGCTCGCGCCGATCGATGACTGGGGTGTCGAGGAGGTGGATGGAGAGTCCTATGCCTTCACGATCCTTGAATACTTTCCAGGAGGCTCGTTACGAGAGTTACTCGACCGCGGAAGGCGTCTGACACCATCTCAAGCACTCGTTGTGGGACTCGACGTGTGCCGCGCCCTGCACTATCTCCACGGCAACGGGTGGGTGCACGGCGATGTGCGTCCGGCGAACCTTTTCCTTGGTGAAGACAATCGCGTGCGCCTCGCTGGCCTTGGTATCAAGCGTGTCGCCAAGGTGGAGTTGATGAGTAACGAGCAGGCGGGATACGCGGCGCCTGAGGTGGCAACAGGAAGTGATCCATCCGAGCGCTCCGATGTGTATTCGCTTGCTACAACGGTGCTGGAGCTGATCACTGGTGTAGTGCCGTTCTTGGGTGAAACCGCAGGCATCACACTGGCCGCACGCGTGGGCAAGCTGCTCCCCGTCTCTGCCGAGTTGGGACCGATCGCACCGTTACTTGAACGAGCTGGGAGGCCCGAGGCCGAGGAACGGTTTAGTGCACTGGAGTTTGGACAGGCGCTTGCTTCTATTGCCGGCAAAATGCCGTTACCTGAACCCATTGAGTCACTTGCGCCGGCGTCGTTCGAGGAAGTCATCGAGCAGCGCGAGGCCGAACGTACCGCCGACCTGCTGCGGCCCGAGATTCCCGCTGAGTTGGACGAGACCCAGGCGGTGGTGCGCGACGCAACAGGTTCGCGTTTGGTGATTGCCGACTCTGCCGAGCCAATTGTCGTTGCGCCAGTGTCTGAGGTGCGTCGCCATAAACGTTTGTGGATTGCGGCAGGCGTTGTCGTTGCGCTCATTGTGGGGTTTGTGGGATTTCGGTTGTTCGTCAAGCAGTCGCACGAGGTGCCGAATGTGGTCGGGCTGCTCGAGAGTGAGGCTCTCAATTTGGTGACCCCGTTTGATTGGGAAGTGGTCTTTCGCGCAGAGCGCAGTGATTCCGCTCCAGCGGGCACCGTGTTGGCCACCGACCCGGCCGTAGGCGTGATGTTGCGCGAGGGAGAAACATTGGTGCTCATCGTTTCGGAGGGTGAAACGCTTGCCCAATTGCCCGACGTGAGTGGCATGGATGCCGGCGAGGCGACCACACTGCTCGAATCGCGCGGTCTTGTTGTGACGCAAACTCAGGCCGAGAGCGAAGAGATCGAATCGGGCAAGGCGATCTCGTGGGTGGTGCCTGAGCAGACGGGGTTGAAGCCCGGCGACGAGGTCCTCAAGGGGACGTCGATTCAACTGTTGATCTCCACCGGCCCCGCGTTGCGCGAAGTGCCATCAATCATTGGTCTGACACTCGACCAGGCCAAGGAGTTGCTCGACCCCTTGCGCCTCGACCTCCTCGAAACGCCACCGAGCAACAGCAACGCTGCCGCCGAAGGTTTAATTGGCGCGCAGTCTCCGCCTCCGGGCGAGAAGGTGGCGCGCGATTCGGGAATTGCCTTTTCGATCTCGCTTGGCCCCGATCTTGTGGAGTTACCCAACATCATCGGCAACAACTATTCGATTGTTGAACCACGACTGCAAGAGGCGGGTTTTGTGATCGGCGAGGTAACAGGTCGCAAGCAAAATCGTTTGCAGAAGGCGCTGATCGTTGGGCAAGAGGTTGCCAACGGTGACCTCGTGGCGCGCGGTTCGACCGTCGACCTCATCTTCCCTTAGAACGTGTCAGCGGAGGGTGTGATGGGCATGACCCATCGCAAACTGACACTCGCGGTGCTGCTCGTGAGCGTGTTTGCCGTGACGGTGGCGACCACGATCCTCGTTATCTCGCTGCCGCAGATTGCCCGCTACTTCGACACGTCGGTGGCGGTTGTGAGTTGGACAGTGACGGGGCCGCTGTTGTCGTTTGGCGTACTCGGCCCCGCGTTCGGCAAAGCCGGTGACTTGTGGGGGCACAAGCGTGTGTTCGTCTACGGGCTCCTGCTGTCGGGAATCTTCTCGTTGGTTGGCGCTTTCGCCTGGGATGCAGTGAGTTTGATCGTCTTTCGTACGTTGTCGGCGGGATTCGGCGCGGCGACCGGACCAGCAGCAATGGCGTACATCAATCGACTCTTTGCCCCGCAGGAGCGCGTGCGGCCGCTCGGGTACTGGAGCTTTGTCAACGCATTCGCACCGGTGATTGGCGTCGTTGCCGGCGCGCCGCTTGTCGTGGTGTTTGGTTGGCGATTGATCTTCGTCGTACAGGCGCTGTTGTGCATTGTGGCGGCACTGATCTCAACGCGTCTGCTTGATGAAACGGAACGACAGGACGACGTGCGTTTCGATGTGGCGGGATCGGTGACACTCGGTGTTGGCTCTGTTCTGTTTTTGCTCGTGATCAATCGCGGCAGCACGTGGGGATGGGTGAGTCCGTGGATCGTCACCATGGCGATCGCAAGCCTGATTGCCTTTGTCGGCTTCTATTTCATTGAACTACGCGTGACCGATCCGCTGATGCCCGTGCGGTGGCTGCGCACACGCAACATCGTGTTCCCCGTACTCACCCAAGGATTGATCAACTTCGCCTACATGGGCAGTTTTCTGCTCGTGCCCCAGATGCTGCAGGACGGACTCGGATATTCGGCGCAACGCGTGAGTTGGCTCATCGTGGCGAGGCCCCTGGCGTTTTCCCTTGTTGCGCCGTTCGCGGGCAGGATCACCGCCGCAATTGGCGTGCGACGCAGCGGCATCATCGGTGCGGTATCGACCGTGGTGGGTATGACGGCGTTGATGGCTGTCACTGACCCCGGCATGGACACACTGGTGATCATCGGTCTTGCGCTCACCGGCGTGTCGCTCGCCATGGCCTCGCCGTCGTTGACTGCACTGCTTACCTCGTCGGTGGATGTGTCTGACGTCGGTGTTGCGAGCGCGATGCAGCAACTCGTCGTGCAAATGGCCGGCGTTTTCGGCGCCGCGACGATGATTGCCATTCACGAAAGCACGGTTGGCTACGGCAACCAAACCAGCTACAGCATCGGGTTGTCGATCGGCGTGGTCGTCGGACTTGCTGCAATCGTTATGGCCCGCGGCATACGGGCACCCGCTACGCGGTGATTGCCTGAATTTCTGCGGCGATCTGCTTGGCGAGTTCGTCGTCAGGTTGCTGTGTGGTTTGCATCAGCATCATCTTGGTCATGTCGCCTTGCACCTTGACCTTGCCTGAGAGGAAGGCCTGCATGCCGGCCTGCGGGTCCTGGCCGATGAAGATCGTGCGGGCAGTCTCGTAGTCGGTCGTCACGACGAGATCGGGGTTCTCGAGGTGACCCAGATCCATGACGATTTCGCCACTTGACGTATCAAGGTGGCTGTGGATGGTGCCGTCGCCGAAGGGCACCTTCGTGACCACTTGGTTCATGCGCACAACAAACGGCACCTTGGGTGCGCGGCCTTCATACTTTTCGCGCACCTTGCGGGCCTCGGCAATCCACGCTTCAGACAAGAACGGGTGGGGCATGGCGGGAAGGCTACGAGTTGGCAGCCCGAATCGCATCGCGCGTGGCGATTGCCACGGCGCGGGCGCCGTGCGCGAATTCGTGACTGTCATCGGCGTACAACACTGCACGTGATGAGTTGATAATGAGTCCGCGGCCGTTGCGCGTGCGTCCGGCTTTAACGACCGCCTCCACGTCGCCACCCTGCGCGCCGACACCGGGAACGAGAATGGGCATGTCGCCGACGATCGAGCGCACGCGTGCAAGTTCGTTGGGGTAGGTGGCGCCCACCACGAGGGCGCAGTCGCCCATTTCGCTCCAGGTGGTGGCCGCCGTACGCGCAACTCGTTCGAACAGCGGCTCACCGTCGATGAGTTGCGACTGAAATTCGCCACTGCCCCGATTCGAGGTACGACACAACACGATGGTGCCCTTGCCGGGTGTAGTGAGAAATGGCGCGAGTGAGTCGGTGCCGAGGTAGGGGTTGACAGTGACGGCGTCCGCGCCGTAGCGCTCGAAGGCTTCGCGGGCGTACAGGCTGGCCGTGTCGCCAATGTCGCCGCGCTTGGCGTCCAGAATCAACACAAGGTGCGGGTGGCGGAGCCGGATGTGTTCGCATACGACTTCGAGGACACTTTCCGCACCAATAGCGGAGAAATAGGCGATTTGCGGTTTGATTGCGCACACGACATCGGCAACGGCGTCAACGATGTCGATGCAGAAGCGCTGCACCGACTCGAACCCCATGCCAAGGTGCGCGGGAATGCGTGTGGGATCGGGGTCGAGCCCGACGCACAGCATTGAATCGGTGGTGTCCCACGCTGTCGCGAGTTTGTCGGCGAAACCCACCTGGCTAGTCCTCAACGGTGATCGCCCCAGTGGGGCACAGTTCTTCGGCGCGCAGCACGGCTACACGCAACGATTCGTCGGGTGATTCCTGGAGAATTCGCAACATGCCGTCGTCACCCAAAGAAAATACCTCAGGTGCCTGGTGGACGCAGCCGCCCGTGGCTGCGCACGCGTCGAAGTCGACGACGATTCGCATCATGTCGACGTTACTCATGTCTCTAGTGGGCTCGTCGAGCAGTGGTCTGACGCTCGAACCCACTCAACACCGCGCGCAACGACGCAGTGATGGTGTTGGGGTCGATGCCCACGCCCCACCTGGTATTGCCCGCCGCATCGGCGGTTTCCACGTAGGCAACCGCTGTGGCTTGCGAACCTTGGCCGAGGGCATGCTCGGTGTAGTCGCGTACATCGACTGCGCCGCCGAACTCATCGCGGATCGCGCGAACAAATGCATCGATGGGGCCGTTGCCCGAACCAACGAAGGTGCGTCGCGTGCCGTCGATGTCGATATGCGCGGTGATCTCGGTGTGGCCCGTAATTGATGCGCTTTTAAGCTCGTGGCTGACGAGGTTGTAGCGGGGGATCGCCGGTAGATACTCGCGCTCGAAGGTCTCCCACATCACCGCGGGCGAGATCTCCGTTCCCAAATCCTCAGTGATGTGTTGGATGCTCTGCGAGAACTCGATCTGCAGTCGTCGCGGCAGGTCGAAGCCATGTTCCGTCTTCATGACGTAGGCGACGCCGCCCTTGCCCGACTGGCTGTTGACGCGCACAACCGATTCGTAGGTGCGCCCCACATGTTTGGGGTCGATCGGTAAGTACGGCACACCCCACTGCGCGTAATCGGCGGGCAGCGCCTCGAAGCCTTTCTTGATCGCATCTTGGTGACTTCCGGAAAATGCCGTGTAGACGAGATCGCCCACGTAAGGGTGTCGCTCGGGAACCGGCAGACGGTTGCAGTACTCGGCGTCGCGTCGCAATGCGTCAATGTCGGAAATGTCGAGCCGTGGATCAACCCCGTTGGCGAACAGGTTCATCGCCAACGTCACAACATCAACGTTGCCAGTGCGCTCGCCGTTACCAAACAGCGTGCCCTCAACGCGGTCGGCTCCCGCCATGACGCCGAACTCCGCGGCGGCCACCGCACAGCCACGGTCGTTGTGTGGATGCAGCGAGATCGTCACGGTGTCGCGACGCGGCACATTGCGAATGAACCATTCGATGACATCGCCATACACGTTGGGCGAGTAACACTCGACGGTGGCTGGCAGGTTGAGGATCAACTTGTTATCGCGCGTCGGTTGGATGACATCCATTACGGCGGAGCAGATTTCGATGGCGAACTCAGGCTCGGTGAGCGTAAAGCTCTCCGGCGAGTACTCGTATCGGACTTCCGTACCCTCGAGCATCGGCTCCAACTGCTTGCACAGCGTTGCTGCCTTTACGGCGATGTCAACAATGCCGGCTTTCTCTAAGCCGAACACCACGCGTCGCTGCAGCGGATTCGTCGAATTGTAAAAGTGGACGATTGCCCGTGGCGCGCCTTGCAAGCATTCGTAGGTGCGACGCAACAAGTCCTCGCGACACTGCACGAGCACCTGAATCGTCACATCCTCGGGAATCAGGTCTTGCTCGATAAGCAGGCGGACGAAGTCGAAGTCGGGCTGGCTGGCTGACGGAAACCCGACCTCGATTTCCTTGAAGCCCATTTTGACGAGGGTGTTGAACATGCGCAGTTTGCGCTCGGGGTCCATGGGGTCGATGAGCGCCTGGTTGCCGTCACGCAGGTCGACGGAGCACCACTGGGGCGCCTTAGCGATCATCGTGTTCGGCCAGGTGCGGTCGTGGAGGACGATCGGAATGAATGGCGTGTACTTGTCGAACGGCATTGGTTTCGGTGTCACGTTTTGTGGAGGCATTTCGGTGTTCCTTCGGTAGTGAGTTCGGGGCAACAAAAAACCCCCTGGCCCGGTGGCTCAGAGGGTTTCGGCGGCAGCAGGTATGGGGCTGACGCCGCTAAATAAGTAGAAGGACGGTTGAGTTCGTCACGCCCACAACACTACCTCGGCTTTCGCCAATCGCTATTGCGGCGTGGGTGTAAGAAAATTGGCGAACTGCCAGGGGTCCGCAGTGTCGAGGCGGCTCAGGTCGTTACCGAACCCGGGGAACAGCTGTACTCGGTTCTTCAGCGGCGTCCAGTCCACCGGCTGCGACCAGATCGCGCCCACGTAGGGGCGCGTGGCGTCGAGCAGTTTCTTCCACGGCAGATCGTCGGGGACGCAGACGCCCTCGTTGGGGCAGTCGAGCAGCCACTGCACGGCGGCCACCACCGACCCGGCCACCTGCAACGTGGTGGCGCTTTGACCGCGAAGTATCTGGCGCGCCTCGTGAATCGACAACACCGAGCCGGTCCACCATGCGTTGTAGTCGTGGCCCATGAGCAGCACGCCGAGTTCGTCGCGGCCGTCAACGATTTCATCGTTGAGAATGCGTTCGCGCGGTTGCATCTCCCAGTTGCGCATGCGCAGTTCGAGCACGCTGTTGATGGCCACGTCGGACGGGTGATATGCGTAGTGCACGGTGGGGCGGTATGCGTCGGTGCCGTCGGCATTTTTCACCGTGAGGTGCTTGCACATCGTGTAGGCCTCACCGTGGCGAACGACCATGCCCAAGCTGTCGCCTGTGGGCACCCAGGTGTGCACCCATGTCTCCATGCCGGGTTGGGCGAGGCAGATCTGGTTGCGTGGGCCGTCGTCGTGGTGCGCGTGTGCGTTTGCGGGCATCCATTTTTCGTGCGTGCCCCATCCCAACTCGGCAGGCGCGAGGCCCTCCTCGTAGAACCCTTCCACCGACCATGTATTGCAGAACTCGTTGGTCTCCTTCGGTTTGTTGGTGATTTGGGTATCGCGTTCGGCGATGTGGACCACCTTTGTGCCGGTGAGCTGCGCGAGTTCATTGAATCGTTGGCCATCGAGAGCGGACTCGAGCGCCTGCGCACGCGAGCCTGCCTTGCCGTCGCGTAGCAGCGCGTTAGTGATGTCGGTGAGGCTCTGCTTGACGAGGTGGCTCACCATGCCCGGGTTGGCGCCGTGTTCAACGACGGCCGACGGGCCATCGTTGCGGCCCCATCGTTCAATCATCTTGCGAATGGATTGGTGGCGCACGTAGAGCGTGCGATCGGTGGGGTGCTGGGCAGCCATGTCGTCGTAGGGATCCCACAGTTCGACCGACGTGTTGAGGTAGCGCACGCCGTGATCGCGACACCACTCGAGGATGGTGGGGCAGTCGATGTTCCACGCGAGGTCGAGCAACACGTCACCAGCGCCGACGCGGGCAGAGAGAAATGCGTCCAGGTTGTCGCGGGTGACACGGTCCTGTTCGTAGGTTACGCCAAGCGCAAGCATGTCGGCCACGCGCGAGCGGTTGTCGCGGAAGTCGACGATGCGAATGGTTTTTGGATCAATGTTCAGATCACGAACAAGCAACGGAATGGTGCACTGGGACACGGAACCACAGCCCATCACCAGCACGCGCTGGGGATGAGTGGATTGCGTGGTGTTCGTCGCGCTCACGCCGACGCGATCGGCGAGGACTTCTCGCCTGCGTTGTCGGAGTTGAGCATGATTTCGAGCGAGGCTTCGATGACTGCCTCGTCGGGAATCAGTAACTGCTGCCAGTCGTAAGCGATGCCTTTGCGTCCGGTATACGAGGGTTCGATGCTTGTGTGGCGATTCTCGAGAAACGAGTGAACGAAGTCGTTCGTGAATTGATCAGGCATGAGCACCCCCTTGCAGTTGACAACGAGGTTCGACCATACAGAGTCGAGGGGGTGACGTCTACTATTTGTGACGATCGGCTCAGCAGCGCTCGATGGGTTGGTAACGTGAGGGCGCCAGTGAATATTCCTTCAGATGCCCCCCGAGTGACCGCGCCTACGGGTTTTGCCGACCTCGGAGTGCCGGCGAAGATTGACGAGGGGCTTGCTGCGAGCGGATTTGCGGGCCCCTTTGCCATTCAAACCGAAGCCATTCCCGTGGCGCTTGCCGGCGACGATGTCTGCGGCAGGGCGCGCACCGGCTCGGGCAAGACGCTCGCCTTCGGCATCCCGATGATCGCCCGCATCGACGCCCCGGCGGCGCCCGGCAAGCCGCACGGCCTTGTGCTCGTGCCCACGCGCGAGCTCGCCTTACAGGTGTCTGAAGTGATGGGCCCAATCGCCAAGCACTGTGGGGTCAACGTGCTTGCGGTGTATGGCGGCGCCGATCGTGCCAAGCAAGTCACGCAACTTGAGCGCGGCGCGGAAATCGTTGTCGCCACGCCGCTGCGATTGATCGACTTGATGAAGTCGTCGGAGTGTGACTTAAGCGCGATTCAAGTCGTGGCCATCGACGAGGCAGACCGGATGGCTGACGAAGGGTTCATGCCGCAGGTCGAATGGATTCTTCGTCACGTCACGGGCGAACACCAGACGATGCTGTTTTCCGCCACGCTCGATGGACAAGTGGCCAACCTGGTGAAGCGCTACATGCGCACACCGAAAGAGGTTTCCATCGATTCGCCAACCGACACGGTGGGCACGATGCGCCACCTGTTTCTTGCGGTGCACCACATGGACAAAGACCGTGTGATCAACTCGATCGCCACAGCAGTGGGCCAGACGGTGGTGTTCTGCGACACGAAGCGCAGCTGCGACAAGGTTGCCGAGGCGTTACAGAAGTTGGGGGCCAATGCTTCTGCGCTGCACGGCGATATGCCGCAGAGCGCGCGCGAGCGCGCGCTGGCAAAGTTCGAGAAGAACGAATTGTCGATTCTCGTTGCCACCGACGTGGCAGCTCGCGGTATTGACATCGATGACGTTGCTGCGGTCATTCACTATGTTCCACCCCTTGACGTAAAGACGTACTTGCACCGCTCGGGCCGTACGGCGCGCGCGGGTCGCGACGGTTGGGCGGTGACGTTGGCGGAATACAACCAACACACGACGTGCCGGATTATTCAGCGTGGGTTGCGCCTCGAGCCACAGGCACCTATCGAAGTGTTTTCGAACGACCCGCGATTAGCGAATCTGATGTCGTTCGTCGAAACGAACTAGCGCGTAGCAAGCCACGCGGGACGCGTGGCCTCGAAGGTGCTAATCGCATCAGCCTTGGCCAGCGTGATGCCGATGTCGTCCAACCCGTTGAGGAAGCGCTCTTGCGTGGAGGAATCCATGGGGAACGTCTCGGTGAAGTTGGCCGAGGGGATCTCGACGGTAAGGCGGTGCATGTCGATCGTGATCTCGCACGACGGGTCTGCCTCGATGGCTTCCCAGATGCGGGTGACTGCAGCGTCGCTCAACGTGACGGGCACCAGGCCGTTCTTCGTGCAGTTGTTGCGGAAGATGTCGGAGAACGACGGCGCGATTA
>Ga0164293_10006046_pt1 | contig 10298 bp, 9 predicted proteins | sample GEODES118metaG_FD_111487 | JGI IMG/M metagenome (GOLD analysis project Ga0164293, IMG submission 111487) | Eutrophic lake water microbial communities from Lake Mendota, Wisconsin, USA - GEODES118 metaG | ecosystem: Environmental > Aquatic > Freshwater > Lake | place: USA: Lake Mendota, Wisconsin...
AGACGCTGCGGGCCGAACAGAAAGCGCTTATGGAGCGCGTGCCGGTCGAGCCGGAGGACAATTGATTTGCAGGTTCGCTAACGCGAACCACTGACCTCCCGCACCGCCTCCGTCCGAGGGTGAAGAAAACGTCCGGGGGACGTTTTCGCCGAGGGGCCGGCCACCATAGCCTGATGGTGCCGCTGGTGGCCGGGTGGGGGGCGGGAGGTCTGAAGCAGATCAAGCCGCCGCCCGCCGCAACCTGTCATTGATCGCGCGGCCCACGCCCTCCTCGGGCACCGGAGCGACCGCGATGCGCGGCTGACCGGCGCGAGCGGCTTCGTGAAGGCAGGCATAGAGCCGCGTCGCTGCCTCGGTGACATCTCCGCTCGCTGACAGCGTGCAGTCACCTGCAAGCGCGCCGAACCCGATCCAGAACTCGCCCGCTTCGGCCCGTTCGGCATTCAGCCGCACTGGCTTGCCCGGCGCGTAGTGGCTGGCCAGCTGACCCGGTGCCTCGATGTTCTTTCCGCCCGCCGCCTGCGTCCCCAGCGACAGCGGGCCGGGGCGCAATTCCTCAAGGCTCCCGTCGGCACGCACCGCGACGATGGTCGATTCCACCCCCGCAAGGCACGCCCCGCCATCGAGCACCAGATCGATCCGCCCGTCGAGCGAGGCAAGCACGTGCGCCGCGGTGGTCGGGCTGATGAAACCGCTGCGGTTGGCAGACGGCGCGGCGAGCGGGAAGTCCACCGCCGCAAGCAGTTCGCGCATCACCCGATGGGCCGGCGCGCGCAAGGCGATGGTCGGCAAGCCCGCACTCACCGCCTCGGCCAGCGGTGCGTCGGCGCGGCGCGGCAACACCAGTGTCAAAGGCCCGGGCCAATGCGCTGCGGCCAGCGCCAGCGCAGCAGGCGCAAGGTCAGCATAGCGCGCAGCCTGCTCCAACCCGGCCACATGGACGATCAGCGGGTTGAAATCCGGACGGCCTTTCGCGGCATAGATCTTCGCTACCGCTTCGGCACTGTCAGCCCGCGCGGCGAGGCCATAGACCGTCTCGGTCGGCACGGCGACCAGCCCGCCCGATTCGAGGATCTGCGCCGCCCGCGCGATCCCTTCGGCGTCCGCCAGCCGCACTTCCGTAACGTTCTTGCCGCTCATGCTCCGGCGCTATATTCAAACCCCCGCCCTGCCAAGTGCGCAGCGCCAATGCCCATCCGAAGGACGCCTCCCACGTGACCCCCTATACCCCGCCGACCGCCGACCAGCTGCTTGCCATCCGTGTGAACGCGGGGATCGACGAGCTCGCGCAAAGCGAACGCTTCGCCCATGCCGAGCCCGATCTCATCGAAGCGATTGTCGAAGGCGTGGGCCAGTTCGCGGCCGGCGAATTCGCGCCCTTGAACCGGATCGGCGATCTCGAAGGCGCAAAGCTGGAGAACGGCGTGGTCCGCCTGCCCGACGGGTTCAACGCGGCCTATCGTGCCTATGTCGAGCAGGGCTGGAACGCGATTGCCTCGCCGGTGGAACATGGCGGGCAGGGCCTGCCCTTTACGCTCTCGTGCAATGTGCTGGAGAACCTCGGCGCGGCCAACATGGCCTTCACGCTGCTCCCGATGCTCTCGGTCGGCGCGATCGAGGCGCTCGAGCATCACGGCAGCAAGGATCAGCAGGCGATGTATCTGCCCAAGCTGGTGAGCGGGCAGTGGTCGGGCACGATGAACCTGACCGAGCCGGGCGCGGGCAGCGATGTCGGCGCGCTGCGCTCGACCGCTGTTCCTATCGAGGGCAGTCCGCACGCAGGCAAATACCTCATCACCGGCCAGAAGATCTACATCACCTGGGGCGAGCATGATCTGGCTGACAACATCATCCATCTGGTGCTCGCACGCCTGCCCGATGCGCCCGAAGGCTCGCGCGGTATCTCGCTGTTCGTGGTGCCCAAGTATCACGTCAACGACGATGGCTCGCTCGGGCCGAAGAATGACCTTCGCTGCGTGAGCCTCGAACACAAGCTCGGCATCAACGCCTCGCCCACCTGCGTGATGAGCTACGGCGACAATGGCGAATGCATCGGCGAACTCGTCGGCCACCCCAACAAGGGGCTCGCCGCGATGTTCACGATGATGAACAATGCGCGCATCAATGTCGGCAACCAGGGCAACCAGATCGCCGAACGCGCGACCCAGCAGGCGCTCGCCTATGCGCGCGACCGGATTCAGTCGGCACGCGCGGGTTCGCCCGACAAGTCTCCGGTGGCAATCATCGAGCACCCCGATGTGCGGCGCATGATCCTGCGCATGAAGGCGCTCACCGAAGGCTGCCGCGCGCTGCTCTATTTCTGCGCGGGCCAGGTCGATCGCGGCAATCTCGGCGACGAAGCCGCGAAGAACCGCGCCGAGATTATCGTCCCGCTGCTCAAGGCCTGGGGCACCGATATCGGCGTCGAAGTCGCCGGGCTCGGTATCCAGATCCACGGCGGGATGGGCTTTGTCGAGGAAACCGGCGCCGCCCAGCACTGGCGCGATTCGCGCATCGCGCCGATCTATGAAGGCACCAACGGGATTCAGGCCGCTGACCTCGTCACCCGCAAGCTCGGGCTGGACGGCGGCGAAGCGATGCTGGCGCTGTTTGCAGGCATCGCACGCGATGCGGCAGGCGAACCCGCCCTCGCCAGCCTCGCGCAGGATTGCGCTGCCATCGCCCGCTGGATGCGCGACGAAGCGAGCCTCGATGATCGCCTCGCGGGCAGCGTGCCGTTCTGCACCATGGCCGCCGTGACGGTCGCCGGGTGGCAGCTGATGAAGCAGGCGCAGGCGGTGGCCGCTGGCGCTGCGCCGTCGCTCGCCGCGACCAAGCCGGTAACGGTGCGCTTCTTCCTCGACCGGATCGTGCCCGAAGCCGCCGGCCTGCGCGCCGGAGCGACCGCGGGCGCGGATGGCCTCTATACCCTGCCTGCCGAAGCATTGGTCGGCTAACATGGCCGAGGGGGATGAGTTGGCGCGCATCGCCGCCGCGCTCGAGCGGCTCGCCCCCGCGCCCGTCCCGCCGACCGACTGGCTCGCCCATCCGGCCTATGTATGGGAAGGCGAGCGGGCGCGCGCTGTGCCGGTGATCGACGCATTGCCTTTGGAGGCGCTTCACGGGATCGACGCGCAGAAGGCCGCGCTGCTGGGCAATTGCACCCGCCTCGCGTCAGGGGCGGCGGCGCATGATGCGCTGCTGTGGGGCGCGCGCGGGATGGGCAAATCGGCGCTGGTGCGCGCCGCTGTCGCCGCTGTGCAGGCGGACAAGCCCGGGGCGCTCGCGCTGGTGCAGCTCGCCCCCGGCACGCTCCCCAGCTTCCCCGCGCTGATTGCGCAGCTTGCGAGCCAGCCCCGCGCCTTCCTGCTGTTCATCGACGATCTCGGCTTCGGCGCGGATGGGAGGGCGGAGATGCTCGCGCTCAGGAGCCTGCTCGACGGCGGTGTCGCCCCGCGCCCCGCGCATATCCGCCTCGCCGTGACCGCCAACCGCCGCGCCATCGTCGAGCGCGAGGATACGTCGGCGGCGCTCCACGAACGCGACGAGCGCGACGATGCACTGGCGCTGGCGGACCGCTTCGGGCTGACGCTGGGCTTCCACCCGGCGGACAAGGACGCCTATCTCGCGATCCTCAGCGCCTACACCGTGTCGCTGGGGCTCACCTTCGATCCGGAGGAAGCAATGGCTTTCGCCATCCAGCGCGGCAACCGGTCAGGCCGTACCGCGCTGCAATTCGCGACCGAACTCGCCGGTCGCGCCGGAAAACGGCTCTAGTTGACCTTCTGCCCCGCCTGCTGGCGCAGATAGTCTTCCTCGAAGGTCTTGCGCGGATCTTTCAGCTCGCGCAGCGGGGGCAGCTTCTCGCTCACCAACCGGGCAATTCCCGGCGCGGGCGAGGCCGAGGGCGAGCGCACCCGCCAGATGATCCCCGCCGTATCGTCCGACACCAGCAGCGCGCCATCCTTGGCCCATTCGACCCAGGTCGGCCGGCCACGCGTGGTGCCGTCCGCCTGCAGGAATTCGGTCAGCACCGGCACCGGCTTGCCCGCCGGATTGCCGAGCTTGTCGAAAGCGACATAGACCACGTCATAACCCGAAGCCGGCTTGCGGTTCCACGAGCCGTGCCGCGCGACAAAGGCCCCGCTGGCGAATGTCTCGCCCATCATGTGGCCTTCCCTGGCGAACACCAGCCCGAGCGCGGCTACGTGCGGCCCCATCGCGTAGACCGGCTTGCGGGTGTATTCCTGCATGAACTTGGGCATCGGTGCCTCGACCCGGCGATCGAAGTTGGTCTTGTAGTAGATCCACGGCCAGCCATATTGCGCGCCCACCGGCACATTGGTGAGGTAGTCGGGCACCAGATCCGAACCGAGCATGTCGCGCTCGTTCACCGTGGTCCACAACTCGCCCGTCCAGGGGCTGAAATCGAGGCCGTTGGGATTGCGCAGGCCAACGGCATATTGGCGCTGGCGCTTGGTTGCGAGATTATACTCCCAGATCATCGCGCGGCCTTCCTCGGCTGCCATCCCGCGCTCGCCGATATTGCTGGCCGAGCCGACGGCGACGAACAGGCTGGTGCCGTCGGGCGAAATTTCGATGTTGCGCATCCAGTGGTTGCCGCCGGCCGGCAGGTCCATCAGCTTACGCGGCGTTCCCGTCACCGCATCGCTACCCAGCGTATAGGGGAAGGCCAGCACGGCATTGTGATTGGCGACATAGAGCGTGTCGTCCAGCCAGCTGATGCCCGAGGGCGAATCGAGGCCTTCTGCGAGGATCACCTTGGTGGTTTCGGCCGAGCCATTGCCGTCCTCGTCGCGCAGCAGCACGATCTGGTTGGGCGATTCGCCCGCCGATCCCGCCTTTTCGAACAGCATCGCGGCGATCCAGCCCTCGATCGTGGCCATGATCCCGCCGCCGCCGCCGCCTTCCTGCTTGGGCGCGCGGGTGAGCGTCGCCAGCACATCGCCATTGGGCAGCGCATAGAGGATGCGCGGATGCTCCAGCCCTTCGGCAAAGCGCATCACCTCCAGCCCCTCGGCAGGGGTCGGGGCCTCGCCCGCCTTCCAGCCCACCGGCTCGGCGATCTGCACCGTCGGGAAGGACTGCGGATCGCCCTCCTGCAGCACGGGTTCGGTGCCCGCGACCTCCTCGACCGAGAGATCGGCGGTGTCTCCGCGCGCGAGGAACCAGAAGGCTCCTCCGGCAAGAACAAGAATGACACCAAGGGCGATTGCGATTTTGCGGAAAAGAGCCATGTGGGGGGAGATAGAGCCGCCTTGCCCGCGCGGCAACAGACAAGCTTGGAAGGCCCGCCTCCCGATGTATGATTTCAAGCCCGATGCGCCGCTCGCCGCAGAGGAACTCTACCGCGAATTGCTCGGAGCCGCCGATGCATTGACTGCCGGCGAACCCGATGCGGTCGCCAACATGGCCAATGTCGCCGCGCTCCTGTGGGAATTCCTGCCCGATCTGAACTGGGCCGGGTTCTACCGCGTCGCCCCGACCAGGGACGGCGCGGCAAGCGAGCTGGTGCTCGGGCCGTTTGTGGGCCGCCCGGCCTGCATCCGCATCCCCTTTGGCGTGGGCGTATGCGGCACCGCGGCGAAAAGTCGCGCCGCGCAACTTGTCGAGGATGTCCACGCCTTCCCCGGCCATATCGCCTGCGACGCGGCGAGCGCGAGCGAGCTGGTGGTTCCGGTGCTGCGCGACGGGGCCGTCATCGCGGTGATCGATCTCGACAGCCCCACGCCTGCGCGCTTCAGCCACGCCGATGCCGAGGGAATCACCGTGCTGGCGGCGCTGCTCGCGCACCGGATCTGACAGGGTCCCGCCGCTGACCGGCCCGAAACGGGACAGTCCCTTAGCATCGCTTGGGTGCGCGTGCGGCTCGATGGTAAGCTTTCGCCAACCATCAGCCGTGCCCGGCCGATCCAGGGGGAAACATGCCCGTGTTCAAGACGCCCAAGCTGCCGACAACCCTTTCGCTTGCCGCGCTCGCGCTCGCCCTGCCCGCGCTGGCAAATGCCCAGAATTACAGCGATTTGCCGCCGCTCGCCCCGATGAGCGAGGCCGAGGTGCAGTCGCTTCCTCCGGAATATCGCACCGCTCCGGTGGTGACCGAAACCACCGAGTCCACGATCGGACCGGACGGGGTGGAAACCATCACCCGCACCCGCCGGATCGATCTGCCCGCAACCCCGGCTTCGCAGGGCTACGCCCCGAACTACGCGCCTACCTATGCGCCGCAAGCCTACACCCCCGCCCCGGTGGTGTTGGAACGCGAGCAATGGCTCGAGGAATGCCGCCGCCGCACGGCCGGCCAGGACAAGGACGATACCGGCCTGATCATCGGCGGCTTGCTCGGCGCGATTGCGGGCGGGTTTATCGGCTACGAGATCGCAGGCGCGGGTGACCGCGTGCTCGGCACAGTGCTCGGCGTGGGCGGCGGCGGGCTGATCGGCGGCTTGCTGGGCAGCCTGTTCGACGGCGATGACGAAGAGGACCTTTACGACTGCGAAGCCGCGCTCGACACCTACGTCTCGCAATATGGCACGCCCACCACTCACGTTGCCAGCCGCACGATCCCCTACCCCGCCTATCAGCCCGCGCCGGCTTATGGCTACGGCTATCCGGCGACCTATGGCTACGCCTATGCCCCGCCGCCGCAGATGGTGATGGTGCCGGTGCGCAGCGAGGTGCAGCAGCAGGTGGTGGTGCGCGAGACCGAGCGTTACGAGACCTACACTGTCCCCGGCGCGGCGCGGATCATTCCGGCGCCCTCGCCCAAGATGATCAAGGGCGGCTACTAAGGCGCGCGGCGCTCTTCGGTTCCGGACGGGGATCTTTAGTGTGTGAAGCGTGCGTGGACGGCGATCAGAACTCGCCGCCGGTCAGCCGCTGGCACACCAGATCGAGCTGATCGAGCGTGGTGTAGCGGATCGTGATCGTCCCCTTGCGCGGATCGACCTCGGGCTTGATGCGGACGCCAAGCCCTAGAAATTCCTCAAGATGTTGCTGCACAGCGAGGATATCGGCGTTTTCGCCCGTCGCGTGCCGCGCCTGGCGGGTGATCGGCGGGGCGGCCGCATCATTGGCCTTGCGGGTCAGCATCTCCATATCGCGCACCGATAGGCCTTCGGACACAGCGATCTCGGCCAGCTGGGCGGCATCGCTGCGCCCGATCAGCGCGCGCACATGGCCGACGCCGAGCTTGCCCTGCTCCACATAGTCGAGCACCGCATCAGGCAGCGTGATCAGCCGCATCATGTTCGCGACATGGCTGCGCGATTTCTCGACCATCTTGGCGATGTCGACCTGGATCATCCCTTCCTCTTCGGAAAGGCGGTGATAGGCGCGTGCCTCCTCGACCGGATTGAGATCCTCGCGCTGGAGGTTCTCGATCAGCGCCAGCGCCATCACCTCGCGTTCGGACAGCTGGCGCACCAGCGCGGGAATCTCGTGCAGCCGCGCCTTCTGCGCCGCGCGCCAGCGGCGTTCGCCCGCGACCAGCTGATAGCCCTCGCCATTGGGGTGTGGGCGGACGATGATCGGCTGGATCACACCGCGGGTGGCAATCGAGGCGGCGAGCTCTTCGAGCGCGGCCTCGTCGAAATGCTTGCGCGGGTTGCCCGGCAGCGGCTTGATCGTGGCGAGCGCCAGCATCCGCAATGCGGTTCCGCCCGGCGCCGGTGCCTCGGTCACCGGTTCCTCGCGGCGCACCAGCGGCTCCTCGCGCCGGCTCTCGCCCATAAGCGCGCCAAGACCCTTGCCCAGCCGCCGCGGCTTCTCCGCAGGCTCACGCAAAGGTGTTTTCAATTCAAGCGGTTGGCTCATATCGTCGCTCATGCGGCCTGTCTTTCGGCGGGAAAGCGCCCGATCAGTTCGCGCGCCAGCGCCATATAGGCGCGGCTGCCGTTGCAATGCTGATCATAGACCAGCGCGGGCAGCCCGTGGCTCGGCGCTTCGGACAGGCGCACATTGCGCGGGATTACGGTCTCGAACACGAGCTTGCCAAGGCAATCGCGCACATCATCCGAGACCTGATCGGTGAGGCGGTTGCGGCGATCGAACATCGTCAGCGCCACGCCGATGATGCCGAGCCGTGGATTGAAGCGCTGCTGCACCTGATCAACCGTCTGGAGCAGCTGGCTGAGGCCCTCGAGCGCGAAAAACTCGCATTGCAGCGGCACCAGCAGCGTATCGGCGGCGCACAGCGCGTTCAATGTCAGCAAGCCGAGCGAGGGCGGGCAGTCGATAAAGGCAATATCGTGCCCCGTGTGGTTCTCGAGCGCGTGCCGCAGCCGCGCGGTGCGCTCGTCGACCGAGACCAGCTCGACCTCGGCGCCCGACAGATCGACCGTCGCCGGGACGATATCGAGCCGCGGAATGCTGGTCGGGACGATCGCGCTGTCGAGCGCGACTTCATCGACCAGCAGATCATAGCTCGAAACCTCGCGCGCGGCGGCGTGGACGCCCAGCCCGGTCGAGGCATTGCCCTGCGGATCGAGGTCGATCAGCAGCGTGCGCCAGCCGGTCGCCGCCATCGCCGTGGCGATGTTGATCGCGGTGGTGGTCTTGCCAACCCCGCCCTTCTGGTTGGCGATCGCGATGGTCAGCATACTATCCTGTCCTCCTGCGCGCGGATTCCGCTTGAATCCGCAGCGCCTTTCGCGCGTCAGGCCTTCACAATGATTCCCGCGTCGGGATCGGTCAAGGAATGTTTCACGTGAAACATTGCCCGAATCGAAGGCTTGACCGTCTCCAATTCCTGCGCCGCCGAGCGCCCCTTGGGCAAGACGTAGCGGGTGGTGCTTGTGGAGAAGGGTGCGGACAAGCTCAGAAGTTTGGGCAAAGGCGCAAAAGCGCGTGCCGAAATGGCGCGGGCTGCGAAGGGTGTGATGCGTTCGAGCCGCTGGCCTTCAACCCGGCATTTGCGCAAATCCAGCGCGGCAATGGCCGATTCGAGGAATTCCACCCGTCGGCTACGCGATTCGACCAGCACCACGGGCATATTCGGGCACAGAATCGCGATAACCAGCCCGGGAAAGCCCGGCCCGCTGCCGAGATCAAGCCAGGGTCCGCCGGCATTCGCGCCCAATGTTTCACGTGAAACATTTTCGAGCAGCTGGGCCGAGTCGGCAATGTGGCGCTGCCATATATGCGGCTCGGTCGCTTTGGCGATCAGGTTCTGCCGCTGGTTCTCGGCCAGCACCAGCGCGGCGAAGGCCTCCAGCCGCGCCATGCCCTCGGCATCGGTCAGCCCGGCAAGATAGGCGCGGGCTTCATCCTCGGTGCTTATCATGCGGCGCGCTGCCCGCTCGCCAGACGACGCGCGTGGACGAGCAAGGCCGAGAGCGCCGCCGGGGTCACACCCGCCACCCGCCCTGCTGCCGCCAGCGTACCCGGCGCCGCCGAGGTCAGAAGCTCGATCATCTCGTTCGAGAGCCCGGGCACAGCGGCATAAGGAAAATCCGGCGCCAGCATCAGCGCCTCGCTCGCGCGCAGATCGCGCAGCTCGGCGTCCTGTCGCGCGAGGTAGGGGGCATAGACGGCATCCTCGGCCATTTCCTCGGCGAGCAGCGGATCGAGCGCGGTGACCTCCCCCAGCCACGGCGCGAGCGCCTCCGGAGTAACGCCGTCATAGCGCAGCCATTCGCTCAGCTGCTTCTCGCCATGATCGCGGCGCAACGGCAGACCGAGATCGGCCAGTTCGCGGGCGTGGACCTTGTGCGAATGTTTCACGTGAAACATTTTGCGCAAGTCCTCGCGGCGTTCCCACCAGGCGCGGCGTTCCTCGCCAATGCATCCGGCTTCGATGCCCAGCCCCGTCAGGCGGGTCGCAGCATTGTTGGCGCGCAGGCGCAAGCGGTATTCGGCGCGGGCGGTGAGCATCCGGTAGGGCTCGGTCACGCCCTGCAACGTCAGATCATCGACCATCACCGCGATATAGGCATTGGCGCGGTCGAGCGCGGGCGCCGCCTTGCCGAGCGCGGCAGCGGCAGCCTCGAGCCCCGCGACCACCCCCTGTGCGGCGGCTTCCTCATAGCCGGTGGTGCCGTTGATCTGGCCTGCGCAATAGAGCCCGGGGATTGCGCGCAGCTGCAAATCGGGCGTCAGTGCGCGCGGATCGATGTGATCATACTCCACTGCGTAACCCGGCTGCACGATCACCGCCGCCGCGCAGCCCGGCATTGTGCGCACGACATGCTCCTGCACATCGATGGGGAGCGAGGTGCTGATCCCGTTGGGATAGACCATGTGGGTGTCCAGCCCCTCGGGCTCGAGGAACACCTGAT
>Ga0164293_10006048_pt1 | contig 10296 bp, 3 predicted proteins | sample GEODES118metaG_FD_111487 | JGI IMG/M metagenome (GOLD analysis project Ga0164293, IMG submission 111487) | Eutrophic lake water microbial communities from Lake Mendota, Wisconsin, USA - GEODES118 metaG | ecosystem: Environmental > Aquatic > Freshwater > Lake | place: USA: Lake Mendota, Wisconsin...
AAACAAGAAGAAGTATGAAGATTGTGTAATGGGAGTTAAGAAAAAACTCAAGGAAGGTAAAAATCCTTACGAATATATCATCGAATCTAAAATGGAAGAAATAGTAGAGAATCATTTAGCTCCGAAAATTTCTAAAAAAGAACTCATACAAATTGTTCAAGAAAAAAAGATGATGATGAAAAAACCAATTGGGGAAGGTGAAACTAAGACAAAAGAAAAAGAAAAAGTTACAACTCAACCAAAAACAAAACCTACCTCACCAAATAAAAACCCAAGTAAAGCTCCTCATCCAGCTAAAGCAATGATGAAAGATGAAACTATGGAAGGAGATACTAAAACAGCACCTACTCCTGTTAGAACAACTCCGGCACAACCAAAAACAAAACCTACCTCACCAAATAAAAACCCAAGTAAAGTTCCTCACCCTGCTAAAGCTGAACAGAAAAAAGAAGAAATTATAAACGCAATTGCTAAACTTATCGGAAAGGGAAAATGAAAAATATAAAATTAACCGAAAAAGATTTAACAAGAATTGTTAAAAAAGTAGTTAAAGAAGCTCCAGTTGATTATGGAGATTATCCTGAAAGGATGGACCCAAGTTTGGAAAGAAAAGTTGGAAGTCCTGAGAGTTTATACGCTAAAAATCCAGCATTTAAAAAAGGAGCTGCCGATGTAGAAAGAATGGCGGGTAAAAGATTTAAGGAAGTTGTTGACAGAGTTAGAGACGCTTTTGACCAACCAAATTTATCATCTGAACAAGTTAGAAGACAAATTATGGGTCAGATGATGATGCTCACACAAAGAATTATGTCAATTGAAAATGAACATAATGAGGAATTAACTGATTTGGCACTTGAACTTGCTCTTGAAGAGACTGGTACTCCAAAAGAGTGGTACCAGTATGATTTAACTTTAGGTGGAAGACCTCCAAGTACACAAGGTTTTCAAATGAAGGCGAAAGACAAACCAAAATTTGAAATGCCGACCTCATTTGATATCGATGTTGAAACTGACGAGGAACAATTTCAATCTGAAGTTGATAAAAGAAATATCATTAATTTGATTATTCAAGGGGAAGCGAAAAAAGGTCACTATTCATTTATGAAACCTTCATATATGTCTAGCCTTGAGGATATTGACCCGCAACTCCCAACACTATATAGACAAGTAATGGCGGCAAATGATTTACTCTATTTTACAATGGAGCAAATGATTGAAATGATGAGCCAAACAGGTTCTGGTGTTGCGGGTAAAATGAAATTAGAAGATGCTGATGAGGATGAAAACGATGGCGGAGAAGATGCACCCGATACTAAAATTGTTGCAAGTGGAATGATTTTTCCAATTCTTTTACACGAAATAATTAAAGGTTTGGAAGAAGCTCCATCAAGAGCACAATTTGCTGAAATGGACCCTGAAAGAGCAGCAAATGTTATGGGTCAAACTGATATCTTATCAAATGAACCAATGCAATTAAGACTCGGTCCTGCAGTTATTGAGTCAATTAAATTTGTTTTACCTGACGAAATGTTTGATAATCCTACTTTAAATCCATGGTTTAAAAGAGAATTATACAAAATTCCAGCAAAAGAATTTTTGGAATTAATAGGAAATGCTATTTCAGAAGACTCAAAAGATAATGATATGGCAAAAAGAAGGTTTACCGAGATTATGAGAGCGGCTCAAGACGCTAAAAAAGAATTTGACGATTATAATGCAGGTAAAGACCAAGAAGATATGGACGACTTTTTAGCGAATTTATAATGTAAATAGATTTAAAATTTAAACCCCCTCCACCAAAAGGGGGTTTTTTTGTATTTATAAAAAAAAGTCATATGTCTTTAACAAAAGAACAAGTTTTATTGGAATATGGGAAGTGTATGAAAAGTACTCCATACGCTCTAAAAACCTACCTACAAACCTACGATAATACTGTGTCAAAATATGTTCCTCTTGAACTATTCCCTGACCAACAATCTTTAATTGAAGATTATGAAAACTTTAATGAAAATATTGCATTAAAATACCGTCAGGCTGGTGTATCCACAGTTACAGCTGCGTGGGCATCAAAAAAACTTGCATTCGCAAAGAAAACAAAACCCGAAAAGATTTTGATTATTGCGAACAAACTTGACACCGCCGTGGAAATGGCAAACAAGGTGAGAGGATTTACGGAACAGTGGCCATCTTGGACTGGTATTGGATTCTCAGCTGAGAAAAATTCACAACGACATTTCAAACTAAATAATGGATGTGAGGTTAAAGCGGTTGCAACATCTAAGGATGCATTGAGAGGTTATACTCCAACAATATTAATATTTGACGAGGCGGCTTATATTGAGGCCGATGGAGATTTTTGGGCGGCTTGTATGGCCTCCCTATCAACAGGGGGTAAAGTAATTGTTATATCCACACCAAACGGATTTGACCCGATATATTATGAAATCTACGACCAAGCTTTGAGGGAAATGAATGAGTTCAAGGTGTCGGAGATGGTATGGTTCAAAGACCCAAGATATGCTAAAGATTTGTCATTAATTAAAGTTAATGATGTTATACACTTTTATTTAAATAGGGATGAATATCCTGAAGTAGAATCAATAGATTATTCGTCAATTCCATTTAAAGAAAGAAACTTTGAGGATATTAAAGTATTAATTGGACAAGGTTATAAGCCAACTTCTTCTTGGTATGAATCTATGGTTAAAAAATTAAAGTATGACCGTAGAAAAGTTAATCAGGAATTGGAGTGTAAATTCCTTGGGTCGGGTGATAACGTATTTGACGCTGAAATGCTTCAGAATTACAGGGAAAATATTGTTAGAGAACCTGCTAATAAAATGATGGGAGGGTCAATTTGGATTTGGAAAGAACCAATCATAGGTCACAAATATATTATGGGAGTTGACGTAAGCCGAGGAGACTCTGAGGACTTCTCGTCAATTCAAATTATTGATTTTGATGAACGTGAACAAGTTTTTGAATATGTTGGAAAGCTCCCGCCTGACACTTTAGCTGAAGTTTGCTATAAATGGGCAAACATGTATTCGGCCTTTATTGTTATTGATATAACTGGTGGAATGGGGGTGACAACCGCAAGAAAACTACAAGAACTTGGATATAAAGATTTGTACGTAGAAGGAGTTGACCATTTTAATAAATGGAAATATGACCCAAAAACGGCTGATAAAATACCTGGAATTAATTTCAATAATAAAAGAGTACAAATTATTGCATCATATGAAGAGGCGCTGAGACACAATTTTAAAATTTATTCATCAAGACTTTTAAATGAGATGGGTACTTTTATATACATTAATGGAAGACCCGACCACCAAAAAGGACATCACGATGACTTAATTATGTCAATCGCAATGTGTACTTATGTTTCAGAATCTTCATTTACGTCGATATCAAAAGTAACTCAACATACAAAGGCAATGCTTGAGTCATGGCAAGTTTCAACAAATACACAAAAAAGGTCGGATTATTTTAATCCAAGTATAGGTGAAAGTAAACAAGTTCATAATCAACCTACAAAAAATGATTACATGAACTATAATTGGTTATTTGGAGGGCTTAGATAATGGGTTTTAATAGAAGACCAAAAACTAATAGAAAATTTGACGGGTCAAAATTGGTTATTGACAATATGGGTGTAAAAACCAATATTGTTGATGATGTTATTAATAAACCTGTACCTCTACCTGACCCGCCGAAGGAGATGCCAAGTCCTACAGTTACACCTTCTATTACTCAAACACCATCAATCACACCAACGAATACTGTAACTCCAAGTATTACCCCAACAAATACTGTAACTCCAAGTATTACCCCAACAAATACTCCAACAAAATCGGTTACACCCACTATTACACCAACAAATACCCCAACCAAATCAGTCACCCCCACTATTACACCAACAATTACACCAACCAATACTAAAACCCCTACAAGAACTCCAGCACCTCCACAACCTAGTAAAAGTCAAACCCCAACAATTACACCATCCAATACCGTAACACCAACAATTACACCATCCAATACCGTAACACCTAGTATTACTCCAACAAAATCAGTAACACCTAGTATTACTCCAACAAAATCAGTAACACCTAGTATTACTCCAACAAATACAGTGACTAGAACAGTAACCCCATCTAATACCGTAACTCCTACAAATACTCAAACAGCATCACCATCATATATTGCTGTTAGCCCAACAAATACTCCTACAAATACAAAAACACCTACAGTAACTCCGTCAATTACAAAGTCACCAACTAAGACCCCAACACCTACAAAAACTCCCACAGTTACTAGAACTCAAGCACCAGGAGCTAGTCCAACAAGAACATCAACTCAAACACCCACACCCACAACTACCGTAACTAAAACCCCATCCCCAACAAGAACACCTAACCCACAACAAACTTGTAATTGTTATGGAATAATTTTCATCACCGAATCATTCCCAATATCAACATTTGTTAGTTGGAGGGATTGTAGTGGGGGACAAAGAACTCAGTTAATAACTAGTAACTCTGGGGATGTTCCTGTATTATTTACATGTGGTGGGGCCCCAGTTGTAGGTAACTCAAATTCCTATTTTGAAAATTATGGTGACTGTTCTTCTGGACAATCTTGCCCAAGCGGACCTCCAATTTCACCATCACCGTCAAAAACTTTACCGGTCACCCCAAGTATTACTAGAACATCTACCCCCACTCCTACAGTGACTAAAACAGTAACACCAACACCACAAAGTCCTACTCCAACACCCACTACAACAGAAACACCTACCGTAACTCCAACACCTTCAATCACTAAATCACCTGGATTGTCGGTAAGTCCATCACCTACCGTAACATCAACACCTTTAATATCTTTGAGTCCTACTCAAACGGTAACACCAACACCACAAAGTCCTACCCCAACTTCAACAGTGACTTCAACTCCAACAATAACTCCAACAATTTCGATAACTCCAAATTGTATTCCACCTTCATCTCCTACTTTTTGGATTGCCAGTGGTTTTATTCAAAATTTACCATTACCTCCAGAAACTATAACTTGGAGTGACAAGTTTAGTCTGAATAGTGTTTGTTTAACTTGGGAATTCGAATATTTAAATGTGTCGGATGACAGTACATTACTCCAAAGTCAGATTGTTGCAGTTCCTGGTTTTATTCAATTAGACCCTCCTAACCAAGCAACTGTCTACTCAGTTGGCGGCTCATGTAATTGTGAAATACCTGATGGGACTTATGCTTATGATTCATCGGACGCGACTCAAGAATTAACAAGTTTGTCAAGTATAGGTGGAGTTCTAATTATTGGATGTAAAATAGTAAGAATTGTGTCTTGTGCGGATAAAATAGATGAAAGTCCTACTCCAACCCAAACGTCTACTGTGACTCCTACTCCAACCCAAACGTCTACTGTGACTCCTTCACCTCCCTCAGGGTCCTTAACCCCAACCCCAAGTGTAACCTCAACAATTACACCAAGTTCAAATGGGGTTATAACAAGATGTTTGGCAATTTGCAATTACTCAGATAGAATTTTTGCCTACGACCAAGCATCAAATACTTCCACAACATTATTAAATATACCGAATATACCAATATCATCAAATGATATTGCGATTACCGCAGATAAAATGTTTATGATTGATGGGACAAATATTAAGGAGTATAATATTACTACATTTCCTAATAATTTTACAGCATCATTTGTAACTAATCATCCAATTGTAGGATTTACAATAGGTAAGGGATTATGTGCGATAGACAACACAAAAATAATATTAACAAATGATAGTCCCGCCCCATTCCAAGTTTATGAATATAATACTTTAACACAAACTTCTTCTTTAAAATTCCCAATCTATTTAAATAGAAGAGTTACTGGTGATTATTTACTTACAACAACAGGTAAATTTATTGTTCTTGTTGACAATCAATTATCAAATTCTGACCCATTGAGGCAACAATGGATACAACAATACAATTACTCAACAAATCAATGGGAAGGGGAAATTGAAATCACATCAACTATAATATCCGCTGGAGGATACGCTTGGGTAATATACCAACAAAATGGTAACATATATATAGTTGGAAGTACTAATCCTGTAGATGGACCCACAAATACATTATGGCAGTATCAAGTTTCTTTGACATCTCCTTTTTCATTAACTTTGGTTTCCACACCACCACCTATGTGGGGAGCCTCCCAAATACCTGATTGTCAAACAGTAAACTTTGATATGTCTACAGTTCCAACAACAGGCTCGAATGTTATTTTAGTTTCTAAAGTTAGATTTGATGTCGCATCTAGCGTATATGGCAGTGCTGGAACATTAGTAAATAATTATACACAAAGTAATGCTATAGACGCTTGTTCTGTTTGGTCAAATGCCAAAACCCATTCATCAAATTATGGAATTAATTCAATAGTCCCTACTTTCTTAACCCAAACTTATAGTTCATTAACAGTGGGTTCAAGAATTTACAGTACAAATGGACAAAGCTGTAATTGTGAACCATTAAACGGATATTTTATAGTCAATACAAATACACCATCATCACTACCAACTTTAAATGACAATAACCCATTTTCAGTTATTCAAATTATAAATTGCATTATAACTAGCATAAATTCTTGTACTAATACTATATCAAATACACCAACACCAACCCAAACTTTAACTCCAACCCCAAGTAATGTCTGTTTAGTCCCAACAAATAATATAACTACAGTTTATTATGCAAATCAATTATGGAGATGTTCAAATCCACCAAATGGAGTAGGATGTAGCACGATAGATTTTGGACCTGACTCAGTAAGTATAATAAGTGCTTGTGATACGTATTATACGGGAAGTAATAGTTGGCAGGCAAACCCTACTTGGTCAGTCATTAATACGACAGTAAACATTTTTAATTTTAATCTAAATAACGCACTCCAAGGGAGTGGGGGACAATACGGAAGAATTTATATAGTTGGTTCTACAAATTGTAATTGTCCTGAATTTGCTCAAAATAAAAAGTTTTGGATTAATAAAGTAAACCCTTTACTTCCTTTGAATGTAAATGACGGTGTTTATTTAGTAACAACAGATGGTAATTGTAATATTGTTTCAGTAGTTAACTGCGACCCAACAGCCGAACAACTTGGTATTAAAATACTCAGTGTTGCGGGTCAAAACATGACTGTAAGAGGAACTAAAGATGCGACTGATACAGGACTTTGGGGTACAATAGATTGGAATGACGGTAATCCAAATGAAGTCCAAAATATACAAGCGGTTTCAACAACTGGAGTGCTGACCACAAGTTGGGCTGTAAGTAGATTATATGCATCTGAATTTGCTGCTTACTTACAACTTAACATTCCTCCTTTAGTTTTAAATTTAGTACAAACATACACTTTTAATGGTATAAAAGGATTTTTAACGACTCCGCTCGGATTAAGTTATTTTACCAAGGCAAATTTTATTTTTGAAAGATGTTATTTCACCAGTCTAAATAACATTAACATGTCATCGGTTAAAAGTTTTATTATATACGTTCCCCAAGTAAATTTGAGTGTGAATTCATCAACCATGCCTTCCCAAGGATTTAGCAACCCTAAATCAGAACTTAATATATTACAGTTTGGAGGAACAACAACTACCCCTATAAGACTAGGTTCGGCATCTGGTTTTTTGCAAACCATTAATTTGAATTTACAAGATTATCCTAATTTATATAATATAAAGATATGGAATAACCAAATTTTGACTAGTGTGTCTTTGACTTTACAAACCACAATGACTTTTGTTTCGTTTTCCGCCGTGACAACCACTCAAAGCCCGTATGTTATTGAAATCGGCGGTAATCCATCACTTACTTCACTATCTTTAATAAATTTAGGAGTACTAACAGAATCAAATCCAAGTAATCCTATTTATGTTTCAATTACAATTGACCAAAATCCTCAATTAACTGGAATTTTTTCAGATAATGTACCTACAAGATGTGTTAAATTAAACATTACAAAAAACAATTTTACACAATTTACAGGTACGTTCCCTACCGGAACTAACCTAAAAGAAGTTTTTTTACAAGAAAATGGTTTTACAAGCATATCAAATTCAATAATTAATTCGACAGGTATTGAAAAATTATACGTTAATCAAAATAAATTAACCTCATTACCAAACCTCCCCAACTCTATTAAAGAATTGAGATGTTATAGAAACGCAAGTGGGGATGATTTATCCCCAATTGGAGGACTTACATCCTTACCAAATTCTTTACCTCAATCACTTCAAATATTAGAAATTGGTGAAATTATACTGAACACACCATATTATGCTAATAATTTTGGAAATTTCTTTACTACTGAAGCCGGAAGACCAAGTAATTATTTTTCAAATACACAAATGGTTACTTTTAATGCTCCAGGTTGCGGAATATCGGCAATTAACTTACAATTCCCAACAACCATTAGAACAATAAAAATGGACAATGCAACTGTCGCCTCAAGCTTAGAAATCGCACAAATTCTACGCTCTAATCACTTCCAAACTTTTGATTTTTCAAAATGTCCAACCGTAACTAGTGTAAATTTTAACGGAGTTGCACTTTTATCTTCACTAACTAATTTAAATAGTTGTACTAATTTACAAACTTTTTCAATAATGTCTAATTCTTACCAAAACACTGATAGTATCTTTGGGGTTGGGAATGGATTTTCCATAATCCCAAGTTTAAAAATATTTAGAGTGTCTAATAACCTTAATGGTAGTGGATTTATTGGTTGGGACACTTTTAATTTTGGGGGATTAACTGGAAATTCAGTAACTATTGAACTAAAGGAGTGCGGATTGAGAAGCTCGACAATTGATTATATTATAAATAATTTATATTTAAACTATTTTAATACAACAACTAACACCCGTATTAGAAATTCATGGACTATTGACTTTACAAATACCCAACCTTCTTTATCAAATTTAAACTCAAATTGTGGAAGAACATCCGCCTCAAATGTTGCGTATGACGCATTAACAAATAATGCAACTACCGGAAGGTGGACTATAAGTATTTGTGGTCAACCAGGTCTTGTTGCGTGCAGAACCACTGGATGTTAGTATTTATCAAATAAAAACTAACATTTAAAAAAATTATTATAATGTTATAATATTCAAAGAATTTAATTAATGGGTTTAAACAATAGGCCTAAAACAGGTCGAAAATTTGATGGTTCGAAATTAGTTGTTGACAATATGGGTATAAAAACCAATATTGTAAAAGATTCAATTGATAAAAATATACCTCCAATTGACCCACCTGAGGCAATGCCGAGCCCAACAAACACACCAACAAACACACCCACACCCTCAATAACCCCATCTAACACCCAAACACCCTCAATAACCCCATCTAACACCCAAACACCCTCAATAACCCCAACAAATACTCCTACCAAATCCGTAACTCCAACAGTTACTCCAACAAATACTCCTACCAAATCCGTAACTCCAACAGTTACTCCAACTAAAACCCCAACAAATACTAAAACCCCAACAAGTACCCCTGCTCCTCCACAACCAAGTAAAAGTAAGACACCAACTAAAACACCAACTCCAACAGTAACTCCATCAATAACTCCCTCAAAATCGTTAACACCTACCAATACTCCAACACCATCAATTACACCTACAATAACTCCATCTATTTCAGTAACCCCCACACAAACAAAAACGCCATCACCAACAAGAAGTGAAACTCCAACAAATACTGTTACACCTACAGTAACTCCTACAACAACTCCGACAAGAACTCCACCTAAAAGTCCAAGTGCCACTCCAACTAGTACTAAAACACCTACGATTACCCCAACTAACACCCCTGCTAACAGTCCAACTAGGTCACCCCAACCTACACCGAGTCCAACTAGTTCTGTACCGCCATCACCTCAAGCAACAAAAACACCAACAAAAACACCTACCCCAACAAAAACACCAACAAAAACACCTACCCCAACAAAAACACCTAGGTTTAGTGTATCGTGTGGATGTTATTCTGTTGTTTACAGGACCAACACCATAAGTTTATTTCCGGCAACCACCAACCTTTATTGGCAAGATTGTAATAATGTTGAACAAAAAGAGGAAATATCGGCCGCCGATTCCGATAATCCAATTTTACATACTTGTGGAAGTCAGCCATATGCCGATGACCAAAGAGTAGTTATAACATATTTGGGAGATTGCTCTCAAGGACAAGCTTGCGAAAGCGGACC
>Ga0164293_10006050_pt1 | contig 10295 bp, 4 predicted proteins | sample GEODES118metaG_FD_111487 | JGI IMG/M metagenome (GOLD analysis project Ga0164293, IMG submission 111487) | Eutrophic lake water microbial communities from Lake Mendota, Wisconsin, USA - GEODES118 metaG | ecosystem: Environmental > Aquatic > Freshwater > Lake | place: USA: Lake Mendota, Wisconsin...
CGGCCAATGGCCAGCGGCTCCCAATCGGAATTGAAAATGGAGAATTCCGAGTGGGTGCAGCGAAAGTCATCGGTCGGGAACTGAACTGCAGTAACGGTGTGATACACCTGATCGATAAGGTTCTGCTTCCAGAGGACCTGCGCACGGAAAATTCAATCGTCATGGAACTGAAGGAGGCGACCCCGACCAGCTTGCTCGATGCCCTCCGCGCCGTACCCGATGGGCGTTTCTCAACCTTTCTGGCTGCTGTTGAGGCGAGTGGCGGCGATCAAGACTGGGCTCAGCCGCAACCCAATGGCAATTGGACACTCTTTATTCCGACCAATGCCGCCTTCAACCGCCTCACTGATGCCGAACGAACGGCTCTGCTCGATCCGGCAAATCGCAACTCTCTTCGCGAGTTGCTGGACTGGCACGCCCTGCCCAAGCTGCAGCCATGGAGCTTTGAATTCTCCGATGGCGAGCGGGGCGCGGTGATGGTATCTCGGCAAAACGACCGGTTTGTACTCGACGTTCTGGCCAGCGGTATGGTGTTTGTTTACCAGCTTCGTTCGGCAGGTGCCAGCCGCGAAAGCGAGCAGCCATTCAAGGCTCGGATTCTCGCTGGTGACATCCAAGTTGGCGGGAATCTGGTCAATGTCGTCGACCGGGTAATCATCCCCAAGCAACTCGAAGGCAAGCTGTTGGCGTCCCAGGCTTATCGCGAACAGGATGTTCAGGAACTGAATGCGGGTGCCGATGCGCAGGTCAACTCCAAACTGGTTTTTGAGGAGCTGCTGGAGAAGGCTGATAGTCTCGAGGGCGAAGGCCAGCTGGCCATGTATCAGATGGGACTGAAAATGCTGGAGGAAGTACTGCCTGTCAGCCGAAACGGAACGATTCTCGATGGAGCCGATCTGAGCAAACCGGGGATCGTGCGAGCCAAGTTGCGTACTCGAATCGATGACCTCGATCGGGTTTGGTATGCCAATTTCATGAAGAACTCTCCAGCGGCCCAGTCGCTGTCGGCTCCCCTCCCCGAACTTTTTCCCAGTCCACGTTCCGAAAGTTCTCGTCCGAAAGCCGATAAGGCTTCCAGCACAGCGGAAAACGCCAAGCCGACGAGCGAATCGGCCGAAGTTCGATCAAGTTCAAATCAACCACCGACCGCAGCCGACGGGGCTGCACCATTAAACCCTCCGGACCTGGCTTGGTGCGAAGTACTCGAGCAGAAGGTCGACGAAGCGGTGGTCACCGACCCGGCACTGCGCGCGGCAATCAATTCGACTGGACTGCCCTGGCGAGTCCGCGATAAAGCAACCGGGATCGAAATGCTGCTGGTTCCACCCGGACAGTTTACAATGGGACGAATTCCCGGCGACAAGGAAGCCCAGCCGAACGAACTGCCAGCCCATCCCGTTACCTTGACCAAGCCATATTATCTGGGGCGATATGAGGTCACCCGCGAACAATGGGCAAAGGTAATGAAAGCCGAGCCGGTTGCTCCGCGACTGCAAGGCGGAGAAGGTCTCACGATTCAGGCTGGTGAGGGAGCCATTCAGATAGCCCGACCCACGTTCGAATTCCGCGACTCGAAGGGGAACATCATCAAGGTTGAGGCAAAAGCCGAGCGGGCTGCTGATGGTTCGATCATCCTCAGCAATCCTTCCGACAACGCACCTCCCGCCGAAGGCGGAGACAATCCCAGCCCCGAACTGCCCGCCTTGACTTCCTGGAGCCGATGCAACGAGTTCTGCCGCAAGACCGGACTGCGCTTGCCCACGGAGGCCGAGTGGGAGTACGCCTGCCGCGGCGGAGTTGAGGCTCCCCGCTATGGAGCGCTGGATGTGGTCTCCTGGCACCGCGGAAATGCAGGGGGAAAAAATCACCCGGTCGGCGGCAAGGCGGCCAACGGCTTGGGCTTCCACGATATGCTCGGCAATGCTTGGGAGTGGGTCAACGATTGGTATTCAGAGTACACCCGCGGGCCCAAAACCAATCCCCGCGGTCCCGAAACCGGGACCTCGCGCGTGATTCGTGGCGGTTATTTCGATTTCGAAGCAGGCTTCTGCCGGGCGACGCATCGCTACAAAGTCGACTCGCCTGATTTCGGCAACACGACCGGCTTGCGGGTTGCCCGCGACCCGTGATTGAGTTGAAGTGACCCCCGGGAGCCAGGCCAAGACCTGACTCCCGGGCCGCGTCGCCCGGTTTCCGATCACGGAAGGGATTTACAAAGGCTTGGAAGCGAGTTGCCGGTCACTCGATAGGGATTGAACGGTAGGGATTTGCTGTGGCAGGCTCAGCTCCGAATTTTGCGATCCACAATTGCAGCCAACGCGAAAACAGTCATCGCGCTGAGGATGGGGAAAAGTCGAGCCTGCTTCAGCCCGCATCGCGACGATCATTCCGATGTTCGCAATCGGGGCTTAGCTTAGAACCTCGCGGATCACCTGGCCATGAACGTCGGTCAGGCGGCGGTCGGCGCCATCGTGCCGGACTGTGAGGCGCTGGTGGTCGATGCCGAGCAAATGCAAAACGGTTGCGTGGAAGTCGTAGGTTGTGGTGATGTTCTCGACCGCTCGCCAGCCCCAGGGATCGGTTTGACCAAACGCGACACCGGGCTTTACTCCCGCCCCCGCCATCCACCCCGAAAAGGCACCGCCATTGTGGTCGCGGCCTTCACTGCTTTGAGAGAATGGCATTCGTCCAAACTCGGTGTTCCAGAGGACGAGCGTCTCGTCGAGCATCCCTCGTTGTTGCAAATCCTCCAGCAGGGCCGCCATCGGCTGGTCAATCGAAGCAGCGATCGGCGGCAACTCCTTGATGATGCTGGCGTGGTTGTCCCAGTTGCCCGTGGGCCCGTTTGCTCCGCTCCAGACCTGCACAAATCGGACTCCCCGCTCGACCATCCTGCGAGCGAGCAAACAGCGGCGGCCGAAGTCCTCGGTTACAGGATTGTCGAGTCCGTAGCGGGCCCGCGTCGCTGCCGTTTCATCGGAGAGGTCGAACACTTGAGGAGCGCTGACTTGCAGCTTGGCAGCGAGCTCATAGGCCCGCACCCGGGCGGTCAGCCGAGAATCACCCGGGTGCGCGGTCAAATGGCGGGTATTGAATTTCTCCAGCAGGCTTAAGCCGTCGCGGGTTGATTCCGCGCTGATGAACTCGGCGGAGACAGGCGGAGCAAGGTCAGGCAAGGGCTGGAGGGCATTGGCTCGGACAATCGTCCCCTGGTGCATGACGGGCAAAAAGCCGGCACTGAAGTTCCCGCGTTGGTTATAGGGCAGTCCGCGCGAGTCGGGGAGCACGACAAAGGTCGGTAAATTATCAGTCAGGTTTCCCAAAGCGTAGCTGATCCAAGCTCCCATCGACGGAAAGCCCGGAAACAGGAAGCCGGTGTTCATCAGAAAACTGGCTGGGCCATGTACGTTGGTCCGCGAGGTCATTCCCATCAGGAACGCCAACTTGTCGACCTGCTTGGCCAAATGCGGCAACTGGTCGCTGACCCATCGCCCCGACTCGCCATGTTGCTGGAATTTGAACGGTGAGGCCAGAACCGCGCCGGCCTCACTGGTTGCCGCCTCCACCCGCTCACTGGTTCCCGGATCAAACTTCTGTCCGTGCAGCTTTTCTAATTCGGGCTTGTAGTCAAACAGATCCATCTGGCTGGCGCCGCCGTTCATGAACAGCTGAATCACCTGCTTGGCTTTGGCGGGATGGTGCAGCCCAACCAACCCGTCGTCTCGTCGTCCGGATGAGCCCAAGCCCTCTCGGGCCAGCACATGAGCAAACGCAATCCCGCATAGTCCTCCGCTGGCATTGGCCAGCAGGTCCCTGCGGGTAAAGCTCAGTGGCGGATCCATGAGGGGGCTCCAGGGCGTTCAGTTTATGAAAACGAACTCGTTCAGGTTGAAGATCACCCGACAGAGATTTTCGAGGCCATGCACTTCGGAGTAGGCCGTCAATTCGGTGAGTTCTTCGGCAGTCGGTGGTCGGCCCAGGGCCAACTCCAGCGCTATCGCAATCTGTTCCGACCTGCTGGGACTGATACCGCGAAGTCGAGCCGCAAACTGTTCGCAGCGGCGGGCGACCAAGGCATCATTCCACAGTGCCAGTGCCTGCTGGACTGTGACCGAATTCTCCCGGACTGGAGTAATCGTATCACCAGCCGGACAGTCGAGAGACTCCATAAACGGGTCGGGCAAAGTGCGGAACAGAAAGCGGTAGATGCTGCGGCGGTTGGCTCCTGGTCCGGCGAGGTCAAACTTGCCGTAATCGATGATCGGAGTCACGTGAGAGCCGGGCTGGAGATCGAACTGCCGATCGCTCGGCCCGCCCATTCGCAAATCAAGTTGGCCAGTTACCGCGAGCAACGCATCGCGAATGCTCTCGGCATCAAGCCGCGAGCGGTTCATCCGCCAGAGGAATTGATTGTCGACATCTTGAGTGGTCGCCGGATCATTTGCCTGGCGGTTGGCCGTTGTCTGGCGGTAGGTCGCGCTGGTGACGATCAGATAATGCAGTTGCTTGAGTGACTGCCCGTGGTCCCGAAACCAGATGGCGAGCCAATCGAGTAGTTCCGGGTGGGTCGGAAGTCCCCCCATCCGGCCAAAATCGTTGGGAGTGGCTGCGATTCCTCGGCCGAAATGCCAATGCCAGACGCGGTTGACGATCGAACGCCAGACGAGCGGGTGATTGGGGTTGGTCAGCCAACGGGCAAGCGCGGCGCGGCGCTGGGCCTCGCTGGTAGTCTCAGGCAGTTCAAACCGGGCGGGAAGCTCGGCAATGCAGCTGAGCGCGCCGGGAAACACTTCGTCCATCGGCTGGCGAATGTCGCCCCGCTTGAGGACGTGAATCGGTCGCGGTCCGGGCGGTGGTTTTAATCCTCCATCGGGCACGAAGTCACTTGCTGCCGCGTAGACATAGGAAGGCGGGGGAAGTGCCGCCAGTTCCCCAGCCAGCTTGGATTGCTGCTGGTAAAGGGCGAGTTCAAGTTGCTGCTCCGGCGAGCGTTGGTTCTGAGGCACGGCGAGAATCGCTTCGATCCTTTCCGGGGGCAGCACCAGCAAAGCTCCCGGCGCGGAAGAGACGGCGATTCGAACCCGGCCGATCAGGTGTCGCCCGCCGTGGAGCTGTTTCAAGACCACAGTCAGGGTTGTCCCTGCGGATGCCGTGAGGGGCTGCTTGAGTTCGAAACTGGCGACATGCGAGCGACCAACCTGGGGATAAATGCCCCACGCGGTTTGCGGACTGCCGTCAATTGCTTTGCTGACTTCCCAATCGGTTTGATCAAAGTCGGCGGTGGCCCGAGCGAACTCAAGCCGGGACTGTTCACCTTCGCCACTAAAGGCCTCCAGTTCCGAAAGGTGCAAGTTGCCGTTGTCCTGTCGACCGGGGCCGTCGAGCGGCAGGCTTTCGTCGGCCAGAGTTTCGAGGCGAATGGCAGTCACCTTCCCGGCAGGGAGTGCGAAGGTCAGCGTATAGGTGTCTTGGTCGGCTGCGGTGCCGGAAGCGAGCACCGAGTGGTCGGCCAGCGGTGTCAGCGTAGCGCCTCCGGCTGAGCCGACCGAAGCCGGTGCGAGGATGGTCCATGCTGCGCGGGCTGCTGTCAGCTCTTGCTCCCACACGGCAACTTCGGCGGCGACTGAGGGCGAAAGCAGTACTTCGCGGCGGGCCAGATTATCGTTTTCCAGGCGGCGCTTCTTCGTCTGGAGCGTGAGTCTTTGGCGATGGATGTTCGGATCGACGTCGAAGGTTCGGTTGGCTCGTTCGACCCCGGAGAAGACCGCTTGCAAGGCGTAATAGTCAGTTTGCGGGATGGGGTCGAACTTATGGTTATGGCAGCGGGCGCACTGCACGGTTGAGCTCGTGAAATTGCTCATCACATTGGTGAGCATGTTATCGCGGTCGAGATAGCGGCCGATTTGGCGATCGATGGTGTCTTCGCGAATGTCGCGGAGCGAACTCTCATCCCATGGTCCCGCCGCGAGAAACCCAAGCGCGACAGTCGCTTGCGGCTCGTCGGGGAACAGGGCATCTCCGGCGACTTGTTCCTGGACAAAGCGGGTGTAGGGCTTGTCCTCATTGAAAGCCGCAATCAAGTAGTCGCGATATGGCCAGGCGTGTTCGCGGATTCGATCCTGGTCGTGACCGTGGGTTTCGGCGAAGTGAGCGGCATCCATCCAGTGCCTCGCCCAGCGTTCGCCATAGCGGGGAGAGGCGAGCAAGCGGGTGACGAGTTGCTCGTAAGCGTTATCGCTGGTGTCAGCAAGAAAGGCTGCGATCTCTTCGGGCGTTGGAGGCAGGCCGATGAGGTCGAAGCTGACTCGGCGGATGAGGGTTCGCCGGTCGGCCTCCGGTGAAGGGGCGATGCCGAGCGCGGCCAGTTTGCTCCTGACAAACGCGTCGAGTTCGTTGCGACAACCGGGTGAATGCGCCGGCACCGGTGGAGAAACGAGCGGCTTCAGCGACCACCAGTTAAGTGCTTCGCCTGGATCAGCTTCGGGAACTTCGCCCCACTCGGCGCCTTGATCGATCCAGCGGCGAAGCAAGTCGAGTTGCTCGGCGGAAAGGGGCTCGCCGTCCGGCGGCATTTCGAGCCCCTCGACTTCATGGCTGGCGAATCGCAATAAGTTGCTGGCGGCACTTTTGCCAGGAATGAGGTTCGGTGCGTGCTCCTCGCCACTGGTTAACGCTAACTCGCGCGAGTCGAGGCGAAAGCCGCTCTCCTGGTTCTCGCTGCCGTGGCAGGCGAGACAATTCTTCGAGAAAATTGGCCAGATTTGGCGGGTGAAATCGACCTGGGGACGTGGTTCTCCGGCAGATAGCGAGCTGGCCGGCTCTGAAACGGTTGGAATAGCAGTTTGGTCTTGAGCATTAATTGGTTGGTTGCCGCAACTGGCCATCAGACAGGCCAAACTGGTCCAAGCCCGAGCGCGGGCGAGTGCTCCGCTGGAGCGGCGTCTCGAGCGACTTGGATTTTGCGTCAGCATTTCGGCTTTGCCTTTCTGCACAGCAGCATAAACCGAAGCGGGTGGTGCGTCCATTAAACGGACGCGGTTTCCCTGCGTCCCCTTTTCGAGGTTCCCAACGTAGGCGGACTTCACGTTAAATCCTGTTTCGGATGCGCGGCCGCATAACGCGTTGCAATGGCTTCGATCCCGAGCGAATTCTTGATGGTTGTCGCATGGGAGCAGGTCGGCTACCGGCCCGCGCCACTGCCTTCGCTGGGCCGCGGCACTCGCGCATTCCCGGAACACTTACCCGCGTGCACCAAACGCTCGGCCGGCCGCAGTCACAACCGAGGTTTCGTTCACAGTGCGGCTCTTCGCCCCGACAGGGCGGCGTAGCTTAGCGTAGAGTCAGCGAGGCTTTGCGAGCGCAACCCTACGTTCGGGCTACGATCGTGGCACGATTGTCCCCAATCGTAGCGCGGCTGGGATGCGGTGTCCTGAGCGCATCGGCTGTTTTTGCTGCGAAGCAGTTGGGGACAACTGCTCTACGATCGCGGCGGCAACCTTCCTCAGCCGCGTCCACGACCAAGACACGGCTCTTCTCCCCCTTTTCATCTCCTTGGCTGTTGGCGACCTGCCCTGCTGTCCTCCCCTGCTCTAACTGGTCTGGCACTCTTAATTCTCGAGCTTGCAGTCAGCCCTCATCTGCCGAGCAGCAGCCAGTCCAGGAGCGGGCCGGCGAAGACGTGAAGCAGGCTCAGGGCGGCTGCCAGAAGCAGTCCGGCCAGCAGAAACACGATCACCAGTTCTCCTGATTGCAGCAAACCGATTGTCCCGCGGCTGCAACCGAGTTTAAACATCGTCCGCATTTCGTCCGCCCGCAACTTCAGGGACAAGAGCACGACGAGGATGAGCAGCAGGCCCGTGGCGATGAAGACCAAGACTGCGTTGGCATCAAAAAACTGCTGGACCCGAAAGACGACACTGAGGAGCTCCTCGATCGTCTGCCGCGGGGAGAGAATCTGAGCCGTTTGGCTGGCGACGACGTAATCGGCGGTCAGCAGATCGGCCGCGCGCTGGTCGGGAGGAACGGCGATGATAGCCGTAATGGGAAATTCACTTTCGCTCCCGTGGAAGTGAAACGAGTCGCGATTGGCGTCGGTGATTTCGGTATAGGGCAGCACGGCAGCGCTGGCGATGATCTTCTCGTCGGATCGGGCGAGAATTTTTCCTTCGTCCGTTTCGCTGGCCAAATCCTGGTGACCATGTCCCAGTCCGGCCACAACCCAAGCCGTCCGGAGGTCGACAAAGACCGCTCGATCATCAGCCGAGCCGGTTGGTTCGAGGACGCCGACAATCTGCAGCTTGAGTGGATACAGTCCCGCGATATCGAGCACATTTTCGCGGTCGGTCAACAGTTGATTGTCGGGTGCCAGTTGCAATTGTCGCGCCACTTCGCTCCCCAGCACGCATTCACCGAGTAAGGCAAAACTCCTCCCGATCTTGAACTTCAGCCGGCGGAACTCGAGGTACTCGATCGAGGTCCCGACGACCGGGAACTTGGCGGCAGTGAAGCGTTGGAAGAGAGGAATCGCCAGCGCTCGGCCCGACTCCTGAATCTCCAGACATTCGCCATACCGGAGATTGTCCTTGGGCGGCGTGCGAAAATGGATTGCGTGCAGTGTGAGATCGAGCCCGCTGCCCTTGGGGCCGACCACCAACGGCGTCGCCTTGGCTCGGGCCAGCAGGCTACGCTCAAACTCATTGAGCAGCAAGCGCACCGCCATTGGGAGCAGCGTGGTCAGAAAGATCGCGAGCACCATCAAGGCTGTCTTCCAGCGATGGAACGCAATGTACCGCAGGGCGAGTTCCAGCCAACCGCTCATGCCACACTCCCCTGCCCGGCTGCCGCGGGAGCGATCGTCTCTTGCCGCGTTGTCACCTGAAATTGGGTGAAGTCGATCACGCGGTCAAACCCTTCGAGGATCCCAAGGTCGTGCGTGACAACTACCAGGGTGCCCGCTTGGGCGGCGACTTGCTCAAACAGCAGCCGAAGGATATTGCGTTTGTTGGCCGGGTCGAGATTGCCGGTCGGTTCATCGGCCAGCAGGAGCGGCGGCGAGTGCACCAAGGCGCGGGCAATCGCCACCCGCTGCTGTTCCCCTTGCGAGAGTTCCGCCGGAAATCGGTGCAGCTTGTCGGCAATCCCGAGTGCGGCCGCCAGTTGTTCCAGCCGCTCGGCCAAGTCAGTTGACCAGCCTAAGGTCTGGTTGATCAAAAACGGAAGTCGAATGTTATCCCGGGCGCGGAGGTAGGGGAGCAACTCAAATTGCTGAAAGACCATGCCGATGTGGGCGATGCGAAAGTTGCGCCGGGCGGAATCAGCTAGCCGGGCGATATCCGTTTCCGAAATCCGGACCGTACCGGAGTGGGGCGTGTGGATCCCCGCGATGAGGTTGAGCAACGTGGTCTTGCCACTGCCGCTGGGGCCGACGAATGCGACTTTCTCTCCGTGGGCGATCTGCAACGAGTCGATGGCGAGCGTGAACGGGCTGTTGGGATAGCGGAAGACTAGCTGCCGAAGGTCGATCATGGGCGGCTTACTTTTTCTTGCGCCCGATATGACGCGACATGAAGTCGGCCTTGTCCTGGATGGCCCGCGAGCCGTTGGGATCGACGGGTTGTTCGTCGAGCGTCGCTGCGGGCGCGCGTCCTGCAGGTGGATTGTGGACGGAGCGATTCGAGCGTGATTTGAAATCGGCGTCGCGGGCACTGCTTCCTGCTTGAGCGGTACTGGAGGACAAGCTCGTTGGCGCGCGTGCATCTGGTTCGCTCAGCAGCAACCGCGGCGGTGTCGGTCGGGCGTAGTCAGCGAGGCTGCGTCCGGGCGGAAGTTGGCTGAGCAGTTCGGCTTCCATTTCCATTTGACTGAGGATTTGAACATGAACGGAAGCATTGTGGGCGAATTGTGTCCCTCCGAAAGCGCGATTGGCAAAGGGAGGACCAAACCCGCCACGGCGGATGCTGCTCCATGCACCGCCGCTGTTTCCGCCGAGACTGATGGAACCGCCGTCAGGGACGCTGACCGTCGTGTTGACCCCAAAAAAGGATTGGGTGGGTAGTTGAATTGGGACTCCGAAAGACTGTTGGGCCTGAAGTCGCTCAACTGGGCCCAGCAAGCCTGATAAAAACAAGCTCGCGAAAAGCAGGCTCCAAGCGGTAATTGGTCCGAGTTGGTGAAGCCGGAATGTCAAAGCGGTAGTCCCGGAAATCGAATCCCGCCAGGACCGCCGGCTGGAGACCCTCGCCAATTGGGTCGCTCGATCCGGCAAGGCGATAACCTTCGATCGCATTTGACCGGAA
>Ga0164293_10006052_pt1 | contig 10294 bp, 7 predicted proteins | sample GEODES118metaG_FD_111487 | JGI IMG/M metagenome (GOLD analysis project Ga0164293, IMG submission 111487) | Eutrophic lake water microbial communities from Lake Mendota, Wisconsin, USA - GEODES118 metaG | ecosystem: Environmental > Aquatic > Freshwater > Lake | place: USA: Lake Mendota, Wisconsin...
CTCGCACACCCGCACGGTCAGCGCCGGGGCCGATTGGCCCTCGCGCAGGATCTCGAAGTGATGGTAGAAACTGGCGACCTCATAGACCTCGGCCATCGGCAGGTTCATCTCCTGCGCCAGAGCCACCAAGTGCCGCTCGTGCAGACCCAGGTAGCGGTCGTTGAGCCGATGTAGGTGCTCAATCAGAAGATCGCGCCGGTGTCCGCCCTCGGGTCGTACGCCAAGAAGCGCACGCACCTCCTCGATCGAGAGCTCGTCGCTTTGCCGGCCCTTGAGCCGAGCGTGGCGCTTGCCGCTGCGGCGCAGCGAATCGAGACTGACGGTGGCGTGGGCCGCCGGGGCTCTCAAAGCGTCATAGTTGGACATGCCTGCTGCGGTTGTTGTGGTTTGATCGCACCGGCCGGGCCCATCTAGGGCCTGACCAGTCTGCCAGGTGCCGATGGTAATGCGCCGCGCCAGCCCGTCGGCAAGCTTCTCAGGTCAAAATGCCGACTTCAGGCCTGATTTTCGACTGGCCCAGGGGTGGCGTAATGAGCGACGAGAGCTTCGAGATTTTTGATCTGCGCGTTGAGGTGGTGGGCCCGGCCGATGCCGCCATTTACTGTGGCGCGCGGCTGGGCGATTCGTTTGAAGTGCGCGGCGAAATGCTGCACTTCCCACCGGGTCAGGGCTTTTCCATGTATTCGCTGGCAGCGCTGCTGCCGCTTTTACCTGCCAAGCAGCGCGCCAGCCACGCCCATGACTGGATGAGCACCGACAGCGAGGTGGCGTGCCCGGATCCCAATTGCCCCACCCGCTTTCGGATCACGCGACTGCAGCCCCGCCAGTTTCTCCACAGCCAGACAACGGCCGTGCCCTTGAACGCAGGCCAGCCATGACGGTCGAGACCATCAGCCTGGCCCCAGGTTACAAGATCGCCCGGTTAATCCGGGGCGGCTGGCAGCTCGCCGGCGACCACGGCGAGGTTCAGGCCGAGCGAGCGATCGACGACATGGCCCACTTCGCGCAAGCGGGCTTGAATACCTTTGACTGCGCCGACATCTACACCGGCGTTGAAGAGCTGATCGGGCGCTACCGCCAGCGTGACCCGCGCTTGCAGGTCCACACCAAATTCGTGCCCGATCTGGCCCACCTGCATCGGGTCAACGAGGGCTACGTGCGCGAGATTCATGAGCGCTCCCGTGAGCGACTGCGTGCGAGCGTGCTCGATCTGGTGCAGTACCACTGGTGGGACTACGCCGTGCCGGGAATGGTGCAGACGGCTGCGCATCTGATGGCGCTGCGGCGCGAGGGCACGCTGCGCTTGGTGGGCGCCACCAATTTCAACACGGAGCAAACACAGCGCCTGCTCGACGCGGGCATTGACCTGGTGAGCATGCAGGTGCAGTACTCGCTGCTCGATCGACGACCGGCCGGCGCGATGTCGCGGTTGTGCGAGCGCTCGGGCTTGCAATTGCTGTGCTACGGCACGCTGGCCGGGGGCTTTCTCACGCAGGCCTGGCTGGACGCACCCGAGCCAGCCTTGAGCAGCCTGAGCAATCGCTCGCTGATCAAATACAAACTGGTGATAGACGACTTTGGCGGCTGGCCCTTGTTTCAACAACTGCTGGCTGCCTTGCACCACATTGCCCAGCGCCACGGCGTGGCGCTTTCGAGCGTGGCCACGCGCTGGGTGCTTGAGCAACAGCACGTTGCAGCGGCCATCGTCGGGGCGCGCTATGCCGTGCACCTGCCGCAGATGCTCGAGGTGTTCGCCTTTGAGCTTGAGCAGCAAGATCACGATCGGCTGGTCGATGTGCTGCGCCGCAGCACCATGCTCGAAGGCGATGTGTTCGACCTTGAGCGAGATCGCCAGGGACGGCACGGCCGCATCATGAAATACAACCTCAACGAAGGTAAGGCCTGAGCGGGCCGGCGCGCCCCAATGTCGCGTGGTTTTGCGTGAACGACAGGCTCCCCATGAACTTGAGCTGCAGGGTCAGGAGGCGACCCGCATGACGCGCACGGACGGCGCGCCGCAGGCCGCAACCCCAAGGCAGGGATCCGAATCGGCCACGCCCGGCAGCGTCGAGCGGGTCTCGGCTTGGCTGACGGATCTGCGATTTTCCTGGGGGCCTTTACTCGACGACACGCGGGCACTGAGCCTGCACAAAGACCAGACCCTGTTCCATGAGGGCGAGCCGGCGCAAACCGTGTACGTGATCGTGGACGGTCGGGTTCGACTGTCGTCCTTTGGCATCGACGGCCGCGAACGGCACCTGATGATCTTGGGCCCCAACGGGCTGTTGGGCGACTGCAGCTTGCCCACATCGGCCCATTACGGTGTCAGCGCCCTGGCTTCCTCGGAGGTTCGCTTGCGGGCCATGCCCGCCAGCCACTTCCTCGAGGCACTGCAGGCGCACCCCGATTTGGCTCACCAACACAGGCAACTGAGCAGCCGGCGCTTTGGCGTCTTGCTGCAACACATTCAATTGCAAGCCCACAATTCGGCCGGTCGGCGCGTATGCCATCACTTGCTGGGATTACTGCATGCCCACGGCGCGCCCATAGCGCAAGGCAGTCGCATCAACATCACCTTCACCCAGCAGGAGATGGGCAATATCTGCGGTCTGTCGCGGGTGAGCGTGTCTCATATCTTTTCGCGCCTCGAGCGCCAGGGCGTGATTGCCCGCCACAAAGGCCACGTGGTCATTTGCCGGCCCGATTTACTGGCCCTGGAGGCTCGCGGCGCCGGGACTGGCCTGCCCTGACTGCCAGGGACGGCGATACGGGTTTTCATCAGGTTGTAAAGCGATTGACATGGCCGCGGACCAGGGGCTGACTAAGCTGTGGGCATCGATTGCTTCCACACCGGCTCCATGACGCCCCGCCATCGCCCCAATTGCTGCAAGCCCGCCAAGCCAGGGGCGCCCAGGCGCTGGAACTTGCGCCCGGTTCCTGGCGCTGCGGGCGCATCGAGGGCTGCGGGAGTTGCGCAATGAACCCGTCGAGCGCTTTGCGCATTGCGGTCGATATCGGCGGCACCTTTACCGACGTGGTGCTGCAGCGCGGGACACAGCAAAGCAGCACCAAGCTGCTGACGACCCCAAAGGCACCCGAAAAAGCCATGGTCGAGGGCATCTTGCAGGTGCTGGCGCAAGTCGGTGCAGCGCCGCATGACGTGGATCTGCTGGTCCATGGCACGACCTTGGCGACCAACGCCTTGATCGAGCGCAAGGGCGCACGCACTGGCTTCATCACCAACGCCGGATTTCGGGATGTCTTGGCCATGGGAGATGAAAAACGCTTTGACCACTACGACCTGGATCTTGAAAAGCCCTCGGCCCTGGTCCCCCGGCAGGCCCGCATCGGCGTCAAGGGCCGGATGACCGCACAGGGCAAGGCCTACGAGCCAATTTGTCTGGACGAAGTCGACCAAGCAATTGCAAGCCTGAAAAGCCAGGCGATCGAAGCGGTGGCGGTCGGCATGCTGCACGCCTATGCCAACCCCGAACACGAGCGGGCCATTGCCGATCGGGTGCGGACGCTGTGGCCCGAGGCATCGGTGTGCATCTCCAGCGAGGTTTGCCCGGAGATCCGCGAGTTTGAGCGGTTTTCGACCACCGTGGCCAATGCCTACGTGCAGCCCCTGATGTCGCGCTATTTGCAGGCCCTGCAAGAGCGCCTGCAGGCCCTGGGCTTGCGCTGCCCGCTCTTTCTCGTGACCTCAGGCGGAGGACTGACCACGCTACAGACGGCCATGCGCTTTCCCATCCGGCTGGTCGAGTCGGGCCCGGCCGGCGGGGCAACCCTGTCGGCATCGCTGTCGCATCAGCTGGGCCTCAAACAGTCCCTGTCCTTCGACATGGGCGGGACCACCGCCAAGATTTGCTTCATCACCGACGGCCAGGTCGAACAGTCGCGTCGATTCGAAGTGGCGCGGGCCTGGAAAAATCTCAAAGGCAGCGGCTGGCCGGTACGCATACCCGTTACCGAAATGGTTGAAATCGGTGCCGGCGGAGGCTCCATCGGACGCGTCGACCGCATGGGTCGCATCGCCGTGGGCCCAGACAGCGCCGCGGCCCTGCCCGGTCCGGTTTGCTTTGGCCGCGGCGGCCAACTCGCTACCGTCACCGATGCCCAACTCGTGCTTGGACGACTCGACCCCCAGCGGTTTGCTGCCGGTCGCCTCCAACTCGATCTGGGCGCTGCGCAGCAGGCCATTGCCGAGCAGGTGGCCCGGGCCCAGTCGCTCGATCTGACCTGGGCCGCCGGCGGCATACTCGAGATCGTCGAGGAAAACATGGCCAACGCCGCGAGGGTGCATGCGATCGAGCGCGGCAAAACCCTGGCCCAGTGCGCGCTGATTGCCTTTGGCGGCGCGGCGCCATTGCATGCCGCCGCAATGGCCCGCCGCCTGGGCATCCATGAGGTGGTCGTGCCCAAAGACGCAGGTGTGGGTTCGGCAGTGGGCTTTCTACTCTCGCCCGTGGCCTTCGAGATGGTTCGTAGCCTGCGCATGCAGGAGGCCTGGCTGGATCTGCCCCGGCTCAATGAGATGCTGCGCGACCTGGAGGAGCAGTCCACTCACATCGTGCGCCTGGGCGACAGCGGTGCCCGAATCCAGGTGCGGCGCTGGGTCGACGTGCGTTACGCAGGCCAGGGCCATGAATTGGGCATTGAGCTGCCAGAAGGCCCCCTCGAAGACCGGGCGATACAACACCTGCGTGCAGCCTTCGAGAGCCGGTATGAGCGTCAATACGGGATGCGCATCCCTGGGGTTGCGCTGGAGTTCCTCACATGGACCGTCTCGGCCAGCGCCCAGGCACCGGTTCTGCCTGCACTGCCAAATGCACCGGAGCCCACGCTGGCGCAGCCGCAGGCGCGGCGCCAGGTCTTTGACGCGCAGACAGGACAGTGGCTGATACACCCGGTGTATGACCGCACAGCGCTTGCCGTTGGCGCCTGGCTCGATGGCCCGGCGCTCGTTGTCGAAGAGCAGACCACCACCGTGGTGCCGCCAGGCTGGCGGGCCAGTCTCGACGGCCTGGGTCACCTGCACCTAATCGACCGGACCGCCTCTTCAACCCCTTCAACCCCTTGACCAGAGCGCCGAGCCGCAGCGCCATCTGTACATGGACACACACACTGCCCCCCCTGAAAGCGACCTTGCGGCCCGTGTAGACCCAAGCCAAGCCGGGCCAAGCATGCGCGAGCGCGTCATGCAGCAAGTGATGTGGAACCGCCTGATCTCGGTGGTGGAGGAAGGCGCCCAAGTCTTGCTTAAGACGGCATTCGGGGCCGTCACACGCGAGGCCGGCGATTTGTCCGTGGGGGTTTACGACCGCCGTGGACGCATGATGGCGCAGGCGGTGACCGGCACGCCTGGCCACGTCAACACCATGGCCTTGGCGGTCGGGCACTTCCTGGAGCGCTTTGCACTCGATGATTTGAAGCCCGGCGATGTGCTGGTCACCAACGACCCCTGGATGGGCACAGGTCATCTGTTCGACTTCGTCGTCGTCTCGCCCGTCTTTCACCAGGGCCGTGCGGTGGCCCTGATGGCCTCGACCTGCCATGTCATCGATATCGGCGGGCGTGGCTTTACCGCTGAGGCGCGGTCGGTGTTCGAGGAGGGGCTCTGGGTGCCCCACCTCAAGTTGTTTGAGGCGGGCCAGCCCAACACCACCTTTTTTGCTTTGCTCGAGCGCAACGTGCGAGAGCCCCTGCAAGCGCGCGGGGACCTGATGTCGCTCGTGTCGTGCAACGCAGCGGCCATGCAGCGCTTGCAGGCCTTGCTGCAGGAGTTTGGTCTGGACGACCTGGAGAGGCTGTCCGACTACATCATCGACACCTCGGCCAAGGCCATGCGCGACGTGATTGCGGCCTTGCCCGATGGGCAATGGCGGCACGAAATGCGCATCGATGGCAACGGCCCGGCGGTCGATCTGGTGGCCACGCTGCAGGTGACCGGTGAGCAGATGTGCATCGACTACGCCGGCTCGTCGGCCGCATCGCGTTCGGGTATCAATTCACCCAAGTGCTACACCGATGCCTATACAGTCTTCGGTATCAAATGCGTCATCGCACCGGACATCCCGAACAACGCCGGTTCGCTCTCGGCCATCGAGGTCAGGGCAGAGCCTGGCTCCATCGTCCACCCCTTGCCACCAGCCCCGGTCACCGCCCGGCATGTCGTCGGACAAATGTTGCCCGACCTGATGTTTGGCTGCCTGCAGCAACCCTGCAAGGGCCTGGTCAGCGCCGAGGGGGCAGGCAGCATCTGGGTGCTGGCCCTGTCGGGCGATCAGGCCCAGGGGCCATATCAGACCATGAGTCTGGGCATCGGAGGCATGGGTGCCCGGCCGAGCAAGGACGGGCTGTCCTGCACGGCCTTTCCAAGCGGCGTGGGGAGCATTCCGATCGAGGTGACCGAGGCCGAATCGCCGCTTTTGTTCCATCGGCGCGAATACCTTCCTGCCAGCGCAGGGCAAGGCCAGTTTCGTGGGGGCCTGGGCAGCGTGATTGAAATCGGTCACCGCGAGGGCGAGAGCTTTCGCATTTCAGCGGCCACCTTTGACCGCCGCATCCATCCGGCCCGTGGCCGGGCCGGCGGCCAGGACGGCAGACCGGGCTCGTGTCGTATCTCCAACGGCACCGTCATTCTCGACAAAGGCCTGCATGAGGTGCCGTCAGGGTGCCGCTTGTTGCTTGAGCTGCCAGGCGGCGGCGGCTACGGCAACCCCCAGGATCGGGATCCCCAGGCCCTGACGCTCGACCGGGCCGAAGGCCTGGAGACGCGCTGAGGGCACAATCAATCCACCCCTTCGACGAGACCGACTGCCCTTCCATGCCTGCGCCTGAGTCACCCCAAAGCCCCGATCGCATCGATCTGGCACCCGGACTGAATGTGCCAAGACTGGTCACCGGCCTTTGGCAGGTGGCCGACATGGAGCGCGATGGACGCCTGCTCGAGATCGGACCGGCCGCCCAAAACCTGACCGACTACGCCCTGGCCGGGTTCGACGCCTTCGACATGGCCGACCACTACGGCAGCGCCGAGCTGATCACGGCCGAGTTTTTGCGGAACTGGCGCGGCAGCGGCGCGCACGCTTTCACCAAGTGGTGCCCCGAGCCTGACGAGATGACGGCCGCGCGTGTGCAAGAGGGGATCGACGAGCGACGCAGCCGGCTGGGTGTAGAGCGCATCGACCTGCTGCAGTTCCATTGGTGGGATTACACCCACCCAGGCTACCTCGATGCCTTGGAACACCTGATGGCGCTGCGCGAGCGCGGCCAAATCCATCATCTGGGATTGACCAACTTTGACACCGATCACTTACACCTGCTGTGCCGCCATGGCGTCTCGATTGCGACCAACCAAGTGTCGTTCTCGCTGCTCGACCGGCGCGCGGCCGGACGCATGAGCGAGTTGTGCCAAGCAGAGGGCATCAAGCTGCTGGCCTATGGCACGCTGGCCGGAGGCTTTCTGAGCGAGCGCTGGCTGGACCAGCCCGAACCGACAGCCGTCGCCGACTGGAGCAAGTCCAAATACCACCGCTTCATCGACGCCATTGGCGGCTGGCAAGCTTTCCAAGGAGTTTTGCAGGCGGCCCATGCGATTGCCGAAAAGCACCGGGTGTCGATTGCGGCGGTCTCGCTGCGCTGGGTGCTCGAGCAACCTGCAGTGGGCGCGGCCATCGTGGGGGCACGTCTGGGTCAAAGCGAGCACCGCAGCAGCAATCTGAGCGTGTTTGGCTTTGCGCTCGATGCGCACGACCATGCGCGCCTGGAGGCCGCCTTTGCGCAGACTCGGCACCCGCCCGGCGACTGTGGGGACGAGTACCGCAAGCCGCCCTTCCTGACGGCATCGGGTGACCTCAGCCATCACCTCGGCCAGCTCAAGCGGCCCTACCAAGCACACACGACAAACGCACGACGCGCGCGCAGCCAAGTGTCCACCGGCAGTCACTGGGAAGGCGTTGGCGGCTACTCACGGGCCGTCCGGCAAGGCCCGCGCGTGCTCGTCAGCGGCACCACCGCCACTCACGGCAGCGGCACCGTCGTAGCTCGCGGCAACGCGCAGGCGCAAACGGTCTACATCCTCGACAAGATTGCGGCAAGCCTGCAAGCGCTCGGCGCGAGCCTGAGCGATGTGGTGCGCACGCGGGTCTACTTGAAGGACGTTGCGGCCTGGCAAGGCCCCACCGAGGTCCACGGCCGGGTGTTTGCCGACGCCCGGCCGGCCAACACCTTGCTGGCCGTGGCTAATCTGGTCGGCGACTATGAAGTTGAAATCGAGGCCGAGGCCGAGGTCGAGCCAGCGCCCAGGCAATTGGTCAGCAGCGGCTCACCGTATGAGGCGATGGCGGGCTACTCGCGCGCCGTCATCGAGGGCGACTGGGCTTTTGTCTCCGGCACCGTAGGCGTCGACTTTGCAACGGGCCTGTGGCCCTCCAGTGCGGTCGAGCAGGCGCAGCGCGCCATCGACACCATCGAAGCGGCGCTGCAGCAAGCGCAGATGAGCATGCTCGATGTGGTGCGGGTGGTGGTGCATCTGGCCCGCCGAGACGATGTAGAGGCGGTCAGCCAGGTCATCAAAGACCGATTCGGTCCGGCCCGCCCGAGCAACACCACCTTGTGCACGCCGCTGGCCTTGGCCCAGTGCCTGGTAGAAATCGAGGTCACTGCGCGCCGGCGCTGAGCCCGCCGCGGCCTGCCGGCCGCACCACATCAGACCGATACCTTGGCAAAGCGGCTGTCTTGCCAGATACCGCTTTGCAGCACATGAACCAGCCGGTCGACCGCGTTCCAGAGGTCGACATGGCTCAAGGCCATGGGCGACAGCCCAAACCGGATCGAATCGGGCTTTCGAAACGAAGACACCACACCGTGGGCCAACAAGGCCTCGGTGACGCTGCCAGCGCCGGGATGGCTGAACGTCAAATGTCCTCCACGCTGCGCGTAATCAAGGGGCGAGGTGACCACCACGCCCAAGTGCGCGCAGCGCTGCTGTAGCAGTTGCACCAACAACTCCGAGAGCGACTGATGCTTCCAGTTCAGATCGGCGGGCTCGATGGTCTTCCAAATGTCCGCAGCCGCCGACATGGCCTGATTGGCCAGAATGGACGGCGACCCCGTCAAGTGACGGCGCACTCCGGACAGCGGCTCATAGTCAGGCGCGAAGGCAAACACGTCCTGGTGACCCATCCAGCCCGCGATAGCAGGCCAATCCTTTTCCTGGTGCTGCGGATGCACATAGAGCCACGCCGGAGCGCCCGGACCACCGCACAGGTATTTGTAACCGCAGCCCACCGCAAAATCGGCGCCATCGCCTTCAAGGTTCACCGCAATGGCACCGGCTGCATGGGAAAGATCCCAAAACGCCAGCGCGCCGCAACGGTGGATCGCATCGTTGGCCTGCCGCATAGGCCAGCGGTAGCTCGATCGATAGTCCACATGACTGAGGTAGACCACGCCGACATCGGGACCCAGGGCAGCGGGCAGTTCATCGGGATGGTCGATGAAGCGCACGCTCGCACGGCCATCAAGCAGGCGAGCGAGCCCCTGCGCAATATAGACGTCGGTCGGAAAGTTGTAACGCTCGGTCACGATGACCGGTCGCTGCGACTGCAGCTTGCATGCATAGGCGAGCAGCTTGAATAAATTGACCGAGGTGTTGTCGCTAAACACCACGTCATGAGGCCCTGCACCGAGCAAATGTGCAACTGCCTCACCGAGCAGCCAAGGCTTTTCCATCCAGTCGAAATGGCTCCAGCCGCGCCGACGGGCGTCGCGCCAGCCAAGCGTCATCAGCTCGTGCACCCGCTGCGGCGCATCGGCGGGCATGGCGCCAACCGAGTTGCCGTCGAGGTAAATCGTGTCCTCGGTGGGCTGGGCAAATTTAAGCCGCAACTGGCGCAAGGGGTCACGCGCATCGAGCGCTTGGCAATCAGACAGAGTGATCATTTGGATGCACGCCGCTGCGAGCGGCGCGGTGTTTCGAGGATCGATTGAATGAGGTGGATCTCTGCCTCATGGCAGGCGATCAGGCGCGCCCAGCGGGCGTCAGACATGTCCGGACTACGCCAGGCCATCAGGCACACCACGCAGCCTTGCGCATGGGGCAGCACCTTGGCCATGATGCGCGCGCTCAGATGCTCGCGATCGTGGCCGACCCAATAGTCCACCTGGGCTCGCTGGGGGTCAAGGACGGGCCGCACCAGAACGCTCGATCCGTCAAACAGCGAGCGCCCTCGGTAAAGCCCCGGTGCAACGCGCACCGTCTCCATCGACCCGAGGGCCCAGCGTCCGA
>Ga0164293_10006053_pt1 | contig 10294 bp, 9 predicted proteins | sample GEODES118metaG_FD_111487 | JGI IMG/M metagenome (GOLD analysis project Ga0164293, IMG submission 111487) | Eutrophic lake water microbial communities from Lake Mendota, Wisconsin, USA - GEODES118 metaG | ecosystem: Environmental > Aquatic > Freshwater > Lake | place: USA: Lake Mendota, Wisconsin...
ACAAAGGCGCTGTGGTCACGAGCCTGTCGCGTGCCGAGATTAATGATGTGTTTGACTTGCGCAAACTTCTGGAGGCTCGGCTCTTTGAGGATTCCATACAGAAACTGACTGAATCGGATTTTGCCGCCTTAGATGAGATTCAGAAAAAGTTTGGGATTGCAATCAGAGACGCAGACTTAACCCAGTGGGGAAAGCTAAACACGGAATTGCATACAACGCTGTATGGTCGCGCCGAGTTGCCGCAAACTGCTGCAATGGTTGCAGCTTTACTTCAAAAAAGTGATCGCTACACACGTGTCCAGCTTTCTTCAAATGCGGCTCGCAAACGCGCAGAAAAAGAACATGCAAATTTAATTGAAGCGGCTAAATTGAAAAAAATTAAGCCAGCCTGTGATTTGCTAGTCAAACACATTGAAACAGTACGGGCTGATTTGCTGACACTGTTGGCAAAAAATAAATAAAGTTAAGACAACAGTGCCAGCGGCGCGTGTGAGTGAACGTAGTCAAAGATCTCGGATGTCACTCGTTTCTATACGGTACCTCAATAAAGCATCCGTTTTCTCCGCCTAGCGCAAAGTTCAGCAAGGGCGGGCGACCGTGTGGCACTTGGGCAAAATGTTCTGCATCCGTACCAGCGATTGAAACACGCAGACGGCTACCCGGCTGTAAGGTCCAAGAAATCGGTAGCAAAGAAAATCTCACGTCAGCAAATACACCGGGCTGCATATGCTTTGCCTGTTCGCGGTGAAAGCTTCGATAGACCCAGTTGGCGTTGTAGCTTGCTGGCGGTTTGGCCTCGGCACGATGCAGCAGGCGCAAGCTGCCTTCAGTGATGTACCAAGAGCGACCAGCTTGATCGACTTCAGAAATATAGACAAACACACTCGCATCATGCTCTGAGCTAGACACACGGAGTTGCACCGTTAAATGGCCCGAGAGTTCAAGCGCATTGTTTGTGGGCTCTGTCGAGAAACAAAGTAAGCGTTTTTCGTGTGCATTCCAATCGTCGTAGTAGTCTTCAACGGGCAAAGCGCCAAGACGCTCAAAGCGGCTGTGCTGCCCGGTGTTTGTTGAAAAACTCACTTGATAGGGCGCGGTGGATGCTGCGCTTGGCGCTTGAGGTAGAAGTTGGCCCTTGTCGGCAAAAAATAAACGCGTGCTTTTTGCGTGTGGTGGCCAGGTCGCGGCTGCTTGCCATTTCTCTTCGTGCAGAGTGTGAAAATGCACGGGCAATTCGTTTTTGATTCCGGTATCCATCCCTGCCAAGTGCTCATCAAAAAAGCGTAAGACTTCAGCCAAGATCTGGAACTCAGGTTTTGAACCGCCGCCACGCCATGGTGAGCCATTGGTGCGCGCGCCGTGATCCCACGGGCCAAGCAGTAGTCGGTTATCTGCACCGGAGTTACTCAAGAAACGAGCGATTGAACCGTTGGCAAACGCACTGCCGTCATACCAGCCTGAAACAGAAAGTATGTTGACTTGACCAGGCACTTGGCCCAAATACCAATACGGGCTGAACGAGCCGCTATGCATATTGGGATCGTGCGATGCGGCTTCTTCTCGAAACGCAAATTCAGGTGCTAAGTCACGCATCCGAAAGCTATCTTGGTGTTGCACGAGTGCTTGCGCCAATAGCGCGCCATCTTGATCCTCATCCACCGGTTGAGGGCCTGCATAGCGTTTGTCATTGAAGTAAGGGTAGGGCTGCAACAGGTCACGCCTATCGAGGTCTAAGGCTGAGACCAGATCATCATAATTTTCGGTAACGGTTGTACATTTAATACCACCTGGAAAGACGTGATCAGCGTACGTGTCGTGCACAGAAAACAATGGCGCAATCGCTTTGACTGCCGGATGCCCCGTACTTGCTAAAAAGCACGCGGCAGCACCCAGGTACGAAATCCCGGTGGAGCCGATCGCGCCGTTCGACCATGGCTGGGCGACGATCCAATTTGCAATTTCGCGATAGTCCTCGCGCTCTCGCGGAGACCGAAAGCAATCACGTGTTCCAAAGCTAGCTCCGGTGCCACGCACATCGACCGTGATCACTGCATAACCGCGAGGGATAAAGAAATCGCGATAGATTGCAATATTAGGTGAGGGTTCAGCGCCGGGGCCAGTTACTTTAAAGCGTCTGTAATAAGGTGTCAGCACGGCAACCGTCGGGAAGCGCGTCCCGGGCTTGAGCGTTGGGCTCTCAGGAAGATAAACATCGATTGCTAGTCGCACACCATCGGGCATCGTGAGATATCTTGAATCGGGTGTTCCGATTGTGTAGGTGCTTGGACGCGTGGCGAGATATTCAGAGGGCGTAATTTTCCAGGCGGGGCTGCGTGCATCGTTGTCAGACATGATTGATCGCTTTATATTCAGATAACCCATACTATATGCAGTAAATGGAAATTACCCTAGTAACTAAACTTTGCTTACTTGTTAGGATGACTTAAATGCAAAAAGTATTCCGTCGTTTGTTTGCGTCTGTTGTGTGTGTGTGGTCCGCGACTGTTGTGAATCTAGCAAATAGTCAGGAGTACCCGTCGCGTCCGATCAAGCTTGTGATTCCGCAGGCGCCAGGTTCGGGTGCTGATTTAGTGGGGCGCATGCTCGCTGAGCATATGTCGAAGTCTTTAAAGCAACCTGTTGTCGTTGACAACAAACCCGGCGCAAACGGCATCATCGCTTCGCAGCTTGTGCAGCGTGAGCAGCCCGATGGCTATACGCTCATGCTTACCAGCGTTTCCCTGGTGAGCTTTAACCAATTTTTATACAAGAACGTTCCGTTTGATCCCTTGAAAGATTTCACGTTCATCTCTCCTGTTGCCGATGCAGGCTTTGTTCTTGTAGCAAGCATGAACAGTGGGATCAAATCGTGGAGTGATCTGATTAAGAAGGCGAAGGCGGAGCCAGACGTCTTGAAGTTTGCGAGTGCCGGTGTCGGCAACTCGACCCACCTCTATAGTGAAATGATTGGCCTGCGATCCGGCATAAAGATCCGCCATATTCCCTACAAGAGCTCAGGACCTGCCTTGATGGCTGTGGTTGCCGGTGAGGCTGACTTGATGACCGTCACAACCGCGACAGGTCTGAGCCAAATCAAAGGGGGTAAGGTGGTTGCCCTAGCGCAGTCCGGCGAAAGTCGCTCCGCTCAGTTGGCAGAGGTGCCGCTACTGAAAGAGCTTGCGCCGAATATGCCAGCGCTTCCTGGTTGGTATGCCTTGATTGGCCCAGCAAAAATGGACGCAGCGGTGACGAAAAAAATCTCTGCAGCGGTTAATCAATTCCTAACGGATCCGCCGATTGCGCAAAAACTCAATGACCAGTTTCTCTTCCCGATTCCTGGCACACCTGCGGATATTCAGAAGCGCGCTGAGAGCGAAGCGAGAGTCTGGGGTGGGTTGATTGGAGATTTGAAGTTGCAGATCGATTAAAGGGCGATGTCGCGCTGGGTGTAGCAGTCAGGCAGTTCGAGGGTGTTTCTTCGTAGATTGAAAGAGGTAAGTCAAACAAAAGGAGCGTGTTCCATGTCTCAATTGATTCGTCGTCGTTTGATCTCTGCTATTGCGGTGATTTCTGGTACGCCACTGCTAGGTACGTCAGTGCATGCGTTCGCGCAGCAGTCTTATCCCAATAAACCACTTAAGATGATCGCGCCTTATCCGCCAGGCGGTGGCGTGGACACCGTTGCACGTCTTATCGCAGAGCGGTTGTCTGTAAGAATCGGACAAACTATTGCGGTGGAGAACCGACCGGGTGCCGGTGCGACGATCGGGGCAGATGCGCTTGCCAAGAGTCCAGCAGATGGATACACACTTATGCTGGGAAGCATCACCGATTACGCGATTGCGCCGCATGTGCATAAGAATCTTGGGTTTGATATGCAGCGCGATTTCATACCTGTTGTCGAAGTTGCCTTTGGGACCGTGGGTCTGGTCGTCAATGCCGACTTGCCGGTTAAGAATGTTCAAGAGCTTATTGCGCTAGCCAAAGCACAGCCAGGTAAATTGAGCTATGCCTCATCCGGTATCGGTGGTTCGCAACATTTGAACGCCGAGATGTTTATGCAGATGACCGGTGTTGATCTCGTGCATGTTCCCTATAAAGGTACCACGCAGTTTTTACCTGACTTAATGTCAGGACGTGTACAGCTGTCAGTCGACAGCATGCCCGCACACTTGCCGCATATTAAGTCAGGCAAGATTCGCGCATTGGCTGTTGCGACTCGCGCAAGAGTTCCCATGTTGCCAGATGTGCCGACGATGGCCGAAGCGGGAGTAGTTGGCTATGAAACTGCAACGAACTACACATTATTCGTACCGACGGGTACCCCTGCCGACATCGTTAGCTTGTTGAATAGAGAAACGAATGTGGTATTGCAACAAGCCGACGTCAAAGAAAGGCTTTTGACGCTTGGCATCATCACAATTGGCGGCACTACTGACTCCGCAAAGGCGCGGATACCTGCTGAACTGACGAAGTGGGCGAACGTGATTAAGAATGGCAATCTCAAGCTTAATTAGTGGTTCGGCCAGAGAGGGGGGTTCATCACCCCCTCACGCTTAGTCGCCTTTGATGTTGTTGGCGCGAATTAAATCGCCAAAAGTTCGGTAATCAGTCTCAACGCGCTTGGTAAGCACTTCGGGCTTGCCGCCCACCGGTACGTAGCCCAGTTTTTCAAAGCGTTGTATGACAGAGGGTGTCTTTAAAATCTTGTCGGATTCCTGATTAATGCGATCAATCGCAGCCTGTGGTGTACCCGCGGGGTAAGTCAGGCCTAACCAAACACCGATATCGAAGCCAGGAATAGTCTCGGCCAGAGCTGGTACGTTCGGCAACCCAGTGAACCGCTCTTTTGTTGACACGGCCAAGGGTATCAAGCGCCCACTGGTAAAGTGCTGTGCGGCTGCGCCAATAGAGCTGAAGGTCACATCCACATGACCACTGATCATGTCTGTATTAGCGGGAGCTTGCCCTTTGTAAGGAACATGTACAAGGTTGATACCCGCTTCGTGCTTGAAGAGTTCAGCAGCTAAATGGCCCGAAGAGCCGTTCCCCGACGAGGCGATTGTGAACTTACCAGGATTAGCCTTGGCTAACGCAACAAGTTCTGCCACGTTTTTTACTTGCATTTTTTGCGGATTGACGACTAGGACCAAGGGCAAGTTTGCGACCAAACTTACGTGTGTGAAACTTTTCAGCGGGTCATAGGGCACTTTCTGCAAGTGCGGATTAATCGTGAACGGTGGATCAGAGCCAAAACTAATGGTGTATCCGTCTGGTACCGCTTTCGCTAAGACGTCTGCACCAATAATGCCGCCGCCACCCGCTCTATTTTCTACAATGACGGTTTGACCGAGCGCAAGACCGAGTTGCTCTGCCATCAAACGAGCGGTTAAGTCAGCCGCACCACCTGGGGCATACGGCACCACCATTTTGATTGGCTTGGTTGGCGTCCATTGTGCGACAGCAGCTTGCGATAACCCTAGGCCTATCGCTGCGCTCGCGATCCATAAGGAAAGTTTCTTCATGCTGCGACTCCTTTTTCTTTTGATTCGACATAAGGAGGGGAGTAAATCACCAAGACGCGCACGGGCTCTTCGCTGATTCGCGTAAAGGAATGCACTGCGTCTGCAGGAAAAAAGCAGGTGTCCCCTGGGTTGAGCTCACATACTTGGCCACCGACTTCGGCACGCGCACGCCCCGAGAGCATGTAGCACACCTGCTCAATCCCCGGATGACGGTGCGGCAATGCGCCACCGCCTTCGGCGTTGAGCGCACCACCTACCACACCAAGTAAAACCTCAAGTTGTTGGGCGCCCACTGTTTCCGGGCCAATCAAACGACGATTAACCGTGTCACCATGATTGGCAGGACTATAAGGCGTTACGTCAGACTCTTTAATGAAATAGCGCTTGCTTGTCATACATGTCTCCTAAGGTGGTTCATTTTTTTGTTTTTTTATATTCTATGCGCTTACTTTGAAGCGTGAGTAATTAATTTACTAGGGGCTTTACCTTTTTGCCTGGCATCTTCTATTAACTGAGCGTCTAAAAAGCAGGTGCCGGCCTAACCTGCATTGGCTTTTTCTTGAATCGTTGAGCGGCTTGCCACATGTCATAAGCGGATTGTTCCGCCAACCATAGTCGGGCCTCCCCACCTCTTTCGACACCAAGCCATGCCTCAATCCTGAGTGCCATCTCGGGCGAGATAGCAGCATGACCATTTATCATGCGTGAAAAGGCTACACGTGAGACGCCTAATTGTGCAGCAGCTTGTGTGACATTCAATCCCAACGCCGGCAACACATCGTCTCGAATCGTTAATCCCGGGTGTGGTGGGCTGTGCATGCGTGTCATAGTTATAGGCGCTTCAATAACAATAAAATAAATTGTATCGTGTAGCGTTACGCTTTACAAATTGATTTGAGGTGCTTGCTACGGATTTGTCCCACTGCGTGGGATCGATCGCGCTATTTCGCTAGTCGAAAGACCGGCAAGAAATGCCCTGAACTCATCGGTGAAAACGTCAGGGTTAGCGGGCTACCGATTTGCAAATCGTCCAGCGAGCAGTCGACAATATTCGTAAGCATTAAAGGCCCTTCGGCCAACTCGACATACGCAACGATGTATGGCTCTGAGGCCTTACTCAGTGTCGTTGCTGCGTAGAGCGTTGCTTTACCGGCGGACTCTTTCCACTCGAGCTTGTTGCTGAAGCAAAAAGGGCAGAACAGCCGGGGATGCCAATGCGTTTTGCCGCAGTCGGCGCAATGCGGCAGCAGCATGCTCTCTTTTTTTGTGGCTTCCCAGAAAAAAGCGAGATCGGGATTCGCTGCCAGTGCTTGCGTATGCAGGGTGATATGTTCGTTACTCATCTAGAGCCTCTCAAGAACGACAGTGGCGTGGGCATAACCTGTGCCGATGAAACCGCCCGGGCCAGACGCTAACGCAAGGTCGCAGTTTTTGACTTGTACGGCAGGGTGGGCGGTACCCCTCAACTGACGCGTCGCCTCAATGAGCTTAGTGATGCCACCACGGTTGCTTGGATGATTATTGCAAAGGCCGCCGCCGTCGGTATTGATGGCAAGGGGTCCGTTCCCAGAGATCAGTTTGCCATCTGCCACAAACTTTCCGCCTTCGCCTTTTTTACAAAAGCCGAGATCTTCCAGTTGCATCAGCACCATGATCGTAAAGTTATCGTAGATGGAGGCGTACTTAAAATCCTTGGCGGTCACACCCGCCTCGGCAAAAGCGATTGGCCCGCTGACGGAAGCGCCCGTTGTGGTCAAGGATGAATAGCCGCCGTTTTGGCCGTGTACGGTATGGCCAGATCCAATCACACGCACCAACGGATTCTTAAGTGATTTGGCAATTTCAGGGCTCACTAAAACGATCGCGCCACCCCCATCACTAATGACACAGCAGTCCATTCTGCGCAGAGGCGACGCCACTAAAGGAGAACGCATGACATCGTCAACGGTTACTGGTTTGTTGAACATGGCATTCGGGTTGTGCTTGGCGTGCTCGGAGGCTGCAACACGGATCCATGCCAGCTGCTCTAAGGTCGTGCCGTACTCATGCATATGCCGAGACATCATCATGGCGTAGGCTGTCGATATGGTGGGGCGGTAACCCGCCTCCCAAAGTGCATCAGGGCGGTCTGGCTCGCAAGGTCTGGGTGCGGTACCCGTTTTCATCTGCTCGCTACGCGGCCTACCAGCGAGGATGATGAGTGCAACGTTACAGCGCCCGGACGAAATGGCATCTACCGCGTGTGAAACATGAATTAATGGAGAGCAGCCACCTGCGTCAGTTGAATCGATGTGGCGAAGCTTCAGATTCATGTGATCAATGAACCAGTTTGCATTAGAGCCAGGGATATCTCGCCCACCAAAGAATCCATCAACATCCTTAGGGCTTAGGCCAGCATCTTTCAATGCCCCTAAGGCGCACTCAGCATGCAATTGAACCAGCGACTTATCTGGAGCATGCCGCGTGGGATGCTCAAAAATTCCCGCTATATAGGCTTTATCGTTTCGCTTCACGCTTTCAACCACTCTATTAAAAATAAAAATTAATCAGCACTAGCGCCGGCGAGCTTCACAATAGCGCCCCAGCGATTGACTTCATCACTGTGAAACTTCTTTAACTCAGCGCGTGACATTTTTTGCCAATGTAGGACATCGTCAATCCCTAGTTGAGTCAGTCTTGCTACATACTCAGGATCTGAGGCAATTTCTTTTGATACTGTCCATAGTTTTTGAGCGATATCGTTAGGTGTTCCGGCAGGTACGGCAAGACCAAACCAAGCGCTAAGATCGAATTCTTTGTATCCCTGTTCAGATAGGCTAGGCACCGAAGGTAACGAAACCGTTCTCTTCATAGTGGTGACCGCGAGAGCACGTAAGCGACCATCGTCGATCATCGGTTTTCCATTGGCTGGTGGATAGAAAAGATAATCAATCCGACCGGCTATCAAGTCTGTAATGGCTGCAGGGCCCGAGGTGTAGGGGATATGCGTTGTGCGAATCTTTGCCACCGAATTAAGGTATTCCGCTGACAAGTGGTTCAACTGACCACTACCGGTCGTACCAAACGAGAGTTTGTCTGGGTTCTTGCTTGCGAAATTGACGATATCGGCCACCGATTTCCATGGGGAGTCTGCTTTGACAAGCAGCGCAACGGGCGTCAGGCAGATGAGGGCGATTGGATCTAGATCGGCGATCGGGTTATAGGTGAGCCCTTTTTTGCGAAATAACTCTGGATTGATGGCAGAGGGACCAGTATTGGTCACCAAGATCGTGTAGCCGTCCGCTGGTGATTTGGCCGCAGCAGAGTAGGCGATCGCGCCACTTGCGCCACCTTTGTTATCGATCACGACAGGCTGTCCAAGCTTTTTTGATAAGCGGATGCTGAACTCTCGACCGATAATGTCAGCGAAGGATCCTGCGGGTGCAGGTACGATCATTTTGATCGGTCGATCTGGGTATGTTTGCGTCATCCCTATTGCTGGACTGATGCATAGTGTGAGTAAGGCCAAAAACTGTTTGAATGTACGGGTAGTCATCATGCTCTCCACAGGGGTACTGGTTTAATTGATGCTGCGTGTCTTGTCGTTCCAATACACAGCGCGTAACGCTTTCTTATCTAGCTTTCCAAGAGAGGTCAGGGGCAGTGCATTGACGAAATCTACTGTCTTAGGTGCTTGGACTGCACCTTTTGCTGCTTTCACTCGCTGGGTAAGCTCTTGTGCAGAGACGTCGCAACCCGCTTTGAGTACGACGACCGCTTTAACCGCTTCGCCCCAGTCTGCATCTGGGATGCCAATGACGGCCACCGATGCGACAGAGGGGTGTGAAGCGATGACATCTTCGACTTCTTTGGGATACACGTTAAAGCCACCGCTGATGATCATATCTTTTGCACGATCAACGATGAAGAAATAACCGCGTTCATTCTGATAGGCCAGATCGCCTGAGTAGAGCCAGCCATGCCTCAGCGCGAGGGCAGTGAGCTCGGGCTCTTTAAAGTAGCCCTTCATGACGAGGTCGCCACGAATACAAATTTCACCGACCGTACCTCGGGGAACTTCGTGCCCATCGTTATCTAATATTTTTACGGTGACTCCGGGGTATGGCTTACCCGCGGAGGCAAGCAAGGAATCATCCAAATGATCGACGTCGGACAAACTCAGTACAGTGCTGGGAGCTTCAGTGAGCCCGTAGTGCTGAATCAGAATGGGGCCCAGAAGCTCTCTTGCTTGTAGGAGCCGTGGCGGTGAAATAGGTGCCGCGCCATACATCAGCATGCGTAGGCCTGCTTTGGCCAACTGACTACTCTTGGGATGATCAAGCAGGCGATAGATCATGGTTGGAACTAAGTACAAGGCGTTGGCAGTTCCGGCTTCAATATCGGTAATGAGTCTGTCTGGGTCAAAGCCATCGTGAAGCACGATCGTACCGCCATGCCAGAGCACGGGGACAATCATTGACCCAGCGGCATGCGATAACGGCGTGGAGCACAGTAAACGTAGATCGACCCAATTGTGACCTGCCATTCTAAAGAGAGCATTGGTCGCAAGCGAGCAGGTCGTACCCATGACCCCTTTCGACTTGCCTGTTGTACCGCCCGTATAAATCAAACGCACGATATCGTCTGGCTCGCTGAGGTCGGTCAAGATTGAGCTGATCGCGGGGTCAAAGTCATCCCATAGGCCTATCGCATCTGGGCTGGAGTCATGACTAAAAATATCGAAGACTTGTGTGGAGCGCTGCTTCAGTTCGTGGGCGCGTTGTGATCGA
>Ga0164293_10006054_pt1 | contig 10293 bp, 10 predicted proteins | sample GEODES118metaG_FD_111487 | JGI IMG/M metagenome (GOLD analysis project Ga0164293, IMG submission 111487) | Eutrophic lake water microbial communities from Lake Mendota, Wisconsin, USA - GEODES118 metaG | ecosystem: Environmental > Aquatic > Freshwater > Lake | place: USA: Lake Mendota...
CACGGTTTCACCCAAGCCATAGCTGGAGGTGATGAAGACCACATCATCAAAGCCCGACTCGGTATCCATGGTGAACATCACTCCAGCGGCCGCCAGATCGGAGCGAACCATGCGCTGCACGCCGGCAGAAAGCGCGACATCGGCGTGGGCAAAGCCTTTGTGCACACGGTAACTGATGGCACGGTCGTTGTAGAGCGAGGCGAAGACTTCTTTGATTTTGTGAAGAATGTCGTCGATGCCCAAGACATTCAAAAAACTCTCTTGCTGTCCAGCGAAAGAAGCATCGGGCAAGTCTTCAGCCGTAGCTGATGAACGAACCGCATAGGAGGCCGCAGTGGCCTGGCCATTGAGCACCGCATAGGCCGCTTTGATCTCGGTTTCGAGTTCGATGGGAAAAGGTTGCGCCGTGACCCAAGCACGGATTTTTTCACCGGTGGCGGCCAAATCTTGCAAGTTGTCGGTATCCAAGGCATTCAAGGCGGCTTGGATACGTTCGTCCAATTGCCCGTGCTTTAAAAAATTGCGAAAAGCATGGGAGGTGGTGGCAAAGCCGGTGGGAACACGAACCCCACTGGGGAGTTGAGAAATCATTTCGCCGAGACTGGCGTTTTTTCCGCCAACCGACTCGACGTCGGACATTCTTAAGTTTTCAAAAGGTACGACCAAGGCGGTCGAATTGAAAAGCGCTGACATGGCAAGACTCCAAAAGTTAAAACGGGGTCGAGGCAGGCGGTGCTCGGTGGACGGCCTGCCTTGCACACGCGCAAACGCTGATGTTGTCTTGTTGTTGGAATGGACATCGGTTCGAGGCGGTGCATGTTGTAATTGGGTATCAGCCTATTTTAGGCTCCTTAAAATTGTTCCCACTGGACTCGCCATGCCAACTCGCACCGTCTTTTTTGTATCCGATGGCACCGGTATCACCGCCGAAACCTTTGGCAACGCCATCTTGGCGCAGTTTGAAGTTCAACCCCGGCATGTTCGATTGCCCTTCATTGACTCGATCGAGAAAGCCCAACAAGCCGCCGCTCAAATCAACGCCACCGCCGCAACGGAAGGCGTGAAACCGATTGTGTTCACCACCTTGGCCAAAGACGAGGTGTTGCAGGTTTTGGCGGATGGTTGCAATGCACTTTTGATGGACATGTTCAGTACGTTTGTCAAACCACTCGAACTTGAGTTTGGTATCAAATCCAACCACCGCATTGGCCGCTTTTCGGACATTAGCAAGAGCCAGGCCTACCACGACCGCATCGAAGCCATCAACTTCAGTTTGGCGCATGACGATGGCCAAAAAAACTCGGATTTAGACAAGTCCGATGTGATTTTGGTGGGGGTCAGCCGCAGCGGCAAAACACCCACGAGTTTGTATTTGGCGATGCAATACGGCCTCAAAGCCTCCAACTATCCGTTGATTCCTGAGGACTTTGAACGCCAACAATTACCGCCAGCGCTCAAATCTCATCTCAGCAAAATATTCGGCTTGACGATCCTGCCTGAACGCTTGAGCGAAATCAGAAATGAACGACGCCCAAATTCAAAATACGCCAGTTTGGAAAATTGCAAGCAAGAGGTTCATGACGGTGAAGCAATGATGCGCAGACACGGCATTCGGTGGCTGTCGACCACGACCAAAAGTATTGAGGAAATAGCCACCACCATCTTGCAAGAAATCCGCCCTGAAAGATTGACGTACTGAACGGATCTGTGCTTTAAAGACCCAATGCAGCGATGCCCGCCTTGGCTATTTGCGCGTCTTCATTGGACTTGACGCCACTCACACCTACGGCACCTATCACTTGGCCATCTTTGATGATGGGAACACCGCCCTCCAGAAGGCCCTTGAGGTCTGGCGCACTCAGAAATGAATAGCGGCCGGCATTGATGACGTCCTCGTAGATTTTGCTTTCACGCCGACCCAAAGCCGCTGTATGCGCTTTAGCAGGTGCAATATGGGCCGAAACCGGTGCCGCACCATCAAGCCGCTGTAACCACAACAGATGTCCGCCATCATCAACGATGGCAATGGTCACGGCCCAGGCATGCTTGATGGCTTCGGCCTCTGCTGCTGCAGCGATTGTTTTGATGTCGGCCAATTCAAGAAAGGATTTTGTTTGCATGCTTGTGGTCTGATTGCATTGTTGAAAAACCAAGCATAACCCTTTTGGCATCAAGCCCTTGAAAAAGTTAGAATTGTTCGCATATCTACCTCTATAGGAGTTATTCACATGAGCGAACAAATTCAGAACTTCAACTATGCCGATACAGGTTTGGTCACCTCCGAGCGCAACAAGGTGCTCAAAAACACCTACTGGTTGCTCGCCTTGACCTTGTTGCCCACGGTTTTGGGTGCATGGGTTGGTATCACCACTGGTTTGAATTACGCCCTCTCCGGCGGTTTGGGACTGATTGTTTTCTTGGCCGGCGCTTTCGGGTTCATTTACGCCATTGAAAAATCCAAACACTCCTCCAAGGGGATTGCGGTCTTATTGGCATTCACTTTCTTCATGGGATTGATGCTTTCGCGCATGATTGCCATGGTGCTTGGATTTAAAAACGGCAGCGAGTTGGTGATGACCGCTTTTGGAGGTACAGCCGGTGTGTTTTTCCTCATGGCCAGTTTGGCCACAGTGATCAAGCGCGACCTGAGTGGCATGGCGAAGTGGTTGTTTGTCGGCGCCATCGTTTTGATGGTGGGCAGCATCATCAATATCTTCGTCGGCTCATCTGTTGGAATGATGGTCATCTCCATGCTGGCGATTGGTATTTTCAGTGCCTACATGCTGTTTGACATCAAACAAATCATTGATGGCGGTGAAACCAACTACATCAGTGCCACACTTGCACTTTACATGGACCTGTTCAACGTTTTCCAAAGCATGTTGGCCTTGCTTGGATTGATGGGCGGCGAAAGAGAATAAGCCCTGTGCTGAGTAATCTCAAAAAAAGGCCTTTCGAGGCCTTTTTTTATTGAAGGCCCCGGAGGCCTTTGGTTTTTGAAGACCAAGAAAGGTCCTCTATTTTTTCAAATTGAAAACAGCGATGCTTTCTACATGCGCAGTGTGGGGGAACATGTTCACCATGCCAGCAGCTGAGCATTCGTATCCCGCTGTGTTCACCAACAAGTCGGCATCGCGGGCCAGGGTGGCAGGGTTGCAACTGACGTAAACAATTCTTACAGGTGCTTGCCACTGTGCCGATGGATCGGCTTTCAATGCGGCCAAGGCTTTGATCAACGCAAATGCGCCCTCGCGCGGGGGGTCGATCAACCACTTGTCCGCATGGCCAAAGGACGCCAAGTCTTCCGTCCCCATCTCAAACAAATTGCGTGACCTGAACTCAACATCACACAGCGGCTGAGCATGACTTCCATTCAAGGCATATCGTGAATTCAAATCTTTGTTTTTTTGGGCCCAGTCCAGCAAGGACTGACTGCCCTCCACGCCGATCACATGACGGGCCAGGGTGGCCATCGGCAAGGTGAAATTGCCCAAGCCGCAAAACCAATCAATCAATCGCTCTGGGGGTTGAATATCAAGCAGCCCCATGGCTTTAGAGACCAACACCTGATTGATGTGCGGATTGACTTGGGTGAAATCGGTGGGGCGGAAATGCATGGACAGCCCAAACTGGGGGAGCCCGTAAAAAAGCGATTCAGCTTCAGCGCCATCGGCCAGGGTCAAGGGATGAACCGAATCGGGACCTTTAGGTTGGAGCCACCATTGCACATGGTGGTCATGGGCGAATTGCTGCAGGCCAAGGGTATCAGCAGCAGACAAAGGCAACAGGTGTCGCAAGATCAATGCAGTGACGGTGTCGCCACAAGCCACCTCAATCTGCGGGCAGCTGTCTTTCGCATCCAAACCACCTATCAAGTCGCGAAGCGGCAACAACAAGGCGCTCACATGGGGTGGCAACACTGCGCAGCTTTCCATGTCGGCCACATAGCGGCTCTTGCGCTCATGAAAGCCGATCAGGGCCTTGGATTTTTTGATGACATAGCGAACCGATAAACGTGCACGGTACCGGTAACCCCAGTCTGGGCCTTGAATGGGACGCAAAATCTGCAAGGGTTTGACCTTGCCCAAATGCCATAAGTTGTCTTCCAACACCCTTTGCTTGACGGCGACTTGGGCCCACACATTCAGGTGTTGCATCTTGCAGCCGCCACAGGCACCTGCTTGCAAACCGAAATTGGGGCAAGGGGGTTTCACTCGCTGGGAGGATTCATGGTGAATCTGCAGCAAGCTGCCTTGCTCCCAGTTGTTCTTTTTGCGATGGATATTGGCGCTGACCACTTCAAACGGCAGTGCGCCTTCCACAAACACCACTTTCCCATCACTTCGGTGCGCAATACCTTGCGCTTCCAAATCCATGGATTCAATGGTTAACGGAAAGTTTGACATTTTGGAAGCGCTGAGGCGTTGTGCTTAGCGTGGCGCAAGTAATTTGGAGGGATCGACCGGCTTGCCCAGTTTGCGGATTTCAAAGTGAAGCTTGATTTGGTCAGAATCCGAGTTACCCATTTCAGCAATTTTTTGTCCGCGCTTGACCTGTTGATCTTCCTTGACCAGCAAGGTTTGGTTGTGGGCGTAGGCCGTCAAATAAGTGTTGTTGTGTTTCAAGATCACCAAATTGCCATAACCGCGCAAGCCTGAACCGGCATAAACCACTTTGCCGTCCGCAGAGGCCAACACAGGTTCACCCAATTTGCCACCAATGTCGATGCCCTTGTTTTTGGCATCATCAAAACCTGCCAAGACAGCGCCTTGGGCCGGCCACAAAAACGTCAGTTGCTCCTCTGAAACCTCAGGGGCAGGTGTGTTTGCAGCAGGCGCTTGATTTTGCGGATTGGGTTTGGCTTCGACTTGGGAGCCCGCCACATTGCCAGGGGGTGTGACAGGTTTGACCACCACTTCTTCTGAGGCGGCATTGACTGACGGCGGCGCCACACGCAAGACCTGCCCCACTTCAATCAGGTTGGGGTTTTCCAAAGCGTTCCAGCGCATGATGTCGCGCCAATTTTGGCCATGGTCCAAGCCAATGCGTATCAAGGTGTCGCCTTGCTTGACGGTGTAGTACCCCGGCTTGGCAGCTTGTTCAGGCGTCGCAGACGCAGAAGCCGCGGCAGGCGGTGTCGTAGCTGGTGATGCAGTCGTTGATTTAGGGGTTTGTTTCTTTTTAACGGTCGGATGATCTTCAACGGGCGCGGGGGAACTGCGCCCTGAACTGACGCAACCCGCCAAGAGCAAAGCAAGCATCATGAACAATCCCCAAAAGGCATGGGAGGCCAAGGTGTCGAGAGATTTTTTCATTCAGATCACACCTGATTTGAGAGGAACAAAGTGCACTGGTTCTAACAAGGTTTGATGCAGGCCCGATGAACGCTTGTCAATCACCACCAAACTTTGGACGCCTTGCGCACCGGCCACAGGTGCCACGATGCGCCCGCCTTCGGCCAATTGATCGATCCAAGCTGGAGGAATGGCGTCCCCACCAGCCGCGGCAATGATGCCCGCAAACGGTGCGCCCGCCGGGCACCCCAGCATGCCATCGCCCAAGATGAGATGCAAATTGGGAATGCGCATGGGTCGCAAATTTTCTTTGGCGTTTTCATACAAGCCTTTGATGCGCTCAATGCTGTAGACCTCTTGTGAAACCTTGCTGAGCAGCGCTGCTTGGTAGCCGCAGCCGGTGCCAATTTCCAATACCCGGCCAAGCTTGCCGGTGATTTTCAAATTGTTTCCTTGGCGCAAGAGTTCAATCATTCGGGCCACCACATTCGGCTTGGAAATGGTTTGACCAAAACCAATGGGCAAGCTGGTGTCCTCATAGGCTTGATTGGCGAGTGCACTGTCAATGAACTTGTGGCGCTCCACCGAACCGAGCGCATTCAACACCATCTCGTCGTCAACGCCCTGTTCCATCAGTTTGCGAACCATGGCGGCACGAACAGTTTCTGAATCCAGTCCAAAACCTGAAGCAGCTGTGCTTTGTTGAGTTGATTTCGCTTGGGCTTGAAGTGACCCTGTCCACGTTTTGGATGAGATAGGCTGCTTGGACACCGGCGCCACGGACGATTGCAATTTGGCCGGGAAGCTGGGTCGTTCTTTCATGCCTGCGCGTTCCAGTTCGCGATGGATGTCCGCCAAAAAGGAAGCGCCTCATGGTCGGTCAAATCAACCTGCAATGGTGTTAAAGAAACATGGCCTTGAGACGTGACGTAGAAATCAGTGTCGTGCGCATCATCTTTGGCTGCTCCCGCACTGCCAATCCAATACATGGTTTCGCCACGCGGGCTTTGCTGGGTAATGACCTGTTGCGCGGGATGTCGCCGACCCAAGCGACACAGTTGATTCAAACCCAATTTCTCTTTGGGTAAGTTTGGAATGTTCACGTTGACCAGCCAAGGGGCTTGATTCAAGGAGGCGTCAGCCATCAGGGCCAAAACCAAGTCTTTGGCACGCTCAGCAGCATCGTCCAAATGGGTCCAGCCGCGCTCAACCTGGCTGAAAGCAATGGCTGGGATGCCCATCAGGTAACCTTCCATGGCAGCACCCACCGTGCCCGAATAAATCGTGTCGTCACCCATGTTGGCACCGTTGTTGATGCCAGAAACAATCAAATCAGGTTTGTAGTTTAAAAGTCCCGTCAAGGCAATGTGCACGCAATCCGCTGGCGTGCCAGTGACGTATTTGAAACCATTCTCTGCATGCCGAATGTAAATAGGCGATTGCAAGGTCAAGGCATTGGATTTCGCACTGTTATTGTGTTCGGGGGCGATGACCTCAACCTGCGCGATATCTTTCAAGGCTTGGTACAAGGCGATAATGCCAGGCGCTTGGTAACCATCGTCATTGGAAATCAAAATTCTCATGCGTATCCTGGGAAAAATGTCATTGTAGGGGCCGCCCGGGTTGATCTGGCGCAGCCGTTTCAGTATTGAGAAGAATTTAGCTATCCACTTTTAATTTTTGAGGAAGAAACCATGAAAGCTTGGCTTTGCGAGAACCCGGTTGGTGTACAAGCATTGAAGTGGACCGAACTGCCCACGCCCACGCCTGGGGCAGATGAGGTCCTGATTCGCATTCAAGCCGCCAGTTTGAATTTTCCCGATTTGTTGATCGTACAAAACAAATACCAAATGAAGCCTGCCCTGCCCTTTGTGCCGGGCTCGGAATACGCTGGCGTGATTGAAGCCATCGGCAGTGAGGTGAAACATTTGAAAGTGGGCCAAACCGTGGCGTGTTTGTCTGGGACCGGCGGATTCGCCACCCACACACTGGCGCCGGCCAAACTGTGCTTGCCCCTCACGCCAAGCTTCAACGCCGTGGACGCTGCGGCTTTCATCATGATCTATGCCACCTCCTACCATGCCCTGGTGGACCGGGCTCAACTCAAGGCGGGTGAAACCGTGTTGATTTTGGGTGCTGCAGGCGGTGTAGGTTCCTCAGCGATTCAAATCGCCAAGGCAGTTGGTGCGAAAGTGATTGCTGCTGCTTCAACCGACGAGAAGTGCGCACTATGTCGTCAATTGGGCGCAGATGAGGTTATCAACTACACCAACGGGGACTTCCGTGAACAAATCAAAGCCCTCACCCAGGGCAAAGGCCCGGATGTCATTTACGACCCCGTGGGTGGTGAATTCTCCGAACCGGCTTTCAGATCCATCGCCTGGCGTGGACGTTACTTGGTGGTGGGCTTTGCGGCGGGTCCCATCCCTGCCCTGCCCTGGAATTTGGCCTTGCTCAAAGGAGCTTCCATTGTTGGCGTTTTCTGGGGAGATTTTGCGAAACGCGAACCATTGAAAAATGCCGAAATGATGGCCACCTTAACCGATTGGTATGAGCACAAAAAGATCAAACCCTTCATCGACAGCACCATGCCCATGGATCAGTTGATGCAAGCCTATGAACGCATGAATTCCAGGGCGGTGCAAGGCAAATTGGTCATGGTCAACCCTTAGTAATTGCAGGTCTCAAGTTCAGTGGCAAAATCTAAAAGTTTCGTTCATGCGTTGGTTGTACAAATGCATGGTTTGAATGGTGTTTGACTTCACGTAAAGGTACTTCATGGCTCAAATTCTGCAATCTCTACTCAAAACCGTCATTGCTGGCGTGGTCTTATTGATCATCATTTTGCTGGTTGAAACATCCATCTCAGGCACCAGCATTCCTTTTAGCCATGCTTGGGGCACCTTTGTGATGCGCTGGCTGCACGTGGCCTCTGGTGTCATGTGGATTGGTTTGCTCTGGTATTTCAACTTCGTGCAAATCCCATCCATGCCCAATATTCCGGATGAGCAAAAACCTGCCATCAGCAAAGTGATCGCCCCAACGGCATTGTTCTGGTTCCGTTACGCTGCCTTGGCCACGGTCATCACTGGCTTGTTGGTGGCTTGGATGCAAGGTTATTTGATGATGGCGCTCACCCTTCAGCCTGGCGTTGTGGCCATTGGCTTGGGCATGTGGATCGCCTTGATCATGGCTTTCAATGTATGGTTCATCATTTGGCCCAACCAAAAGAAAGCTTTGGGCATCGTCGCTGTTGAAGCGCCTGAAAAAGCCAAGGCAGCGCGAGTGGCCATGCTCACCTCGCGGGTGAATACCATGCTGTCCATTTCCATGCTTTACATGATGGTGGCCCAGCAAAATGCAGGTCTTTGACTGATTTAGGTTTTCATTAGTTGGCACAAACCTCTCAGATCACAAAGGCTGAGAGGTTTTTTTAAAACTTGTAACTGTGAATCACCATGCTTAGCACTTGAAGGATCAACAAGGCCACCAATGGTGAAACATCAATGCCACCTATAAGCGGCATGAAGTTTCTGATTGGTCTTAGCAGAGGATCAGACAGTTGATGCAGGAAGTACTGAACATGCGATTGCGGTTGAATCCAACTGAGCACGGCTTGGATGATGAGCATCACTGTGAGCAAGGTAATGATCAAACTCAAGGTGTCAAAGATAAACAAATAAGACACATGCGACAAGTCGATTTGGCGTGTCATTACCCACGACTTGACCAAACTCAGTAGCAGCAAAATGGCCAAGGCTGGCAGCAAAGAAGATAAATCAATCCGAGATAAACGAGGCAAAAAACTTCGCAGCGGCAGTACGGCCCAATCAGTCACAGCGAAAAGAAATTGACCCAAGCCTGCACTGTTCGAACTGATATTGATTCGAAATAGAAAGGCATAAAACCTCAAGAGAAGACTTGCAACCACCAAATGCGATATCGACTGTAGAAGAAACAGACCGATTTGCAAAAGCATGCTCAAGCTGCCAAGGGAATTTTTTCAACAAACCCAAGCTGATCTAGCGCGGCACTCAAGTGGCCAACGCTTCGGTCAATGTGATGCAGCTTTTCCAAACCAAACAAGCCGATCCTGAAGGTCATGAAGTTTTGATGCTCGTCACATTGCAAAGGAACGCCAGCAGCTGTTTGTAATCCCAAAGCAAGGAATTTTTGGCTGTTTTGAAGTTGGGGGTCCGAGGTATGGCTGACTACCACCCCTGGAGATTTGAATCCAGAAGCGGCGACGCTGACAAAACCACGGCTTTCAAGCAAGGCCCTGACCCGGTGACCAAGTTCGATTTGCTCTTGACGGACTTTTTCAAACCCATAAGCCTGAGTTTCTTGCATGACCTCGCTCAAACGCGTTAGGGCATCAGTGGGCATGGTCGTATGGTAGGAATGCGAGCCATTTTCATAGCTTTCCATGATTTGCAACCACTTCTTCAAATCGCACGCAAAGCTGCTGCTTTGAGTCGCGTCAATGGCATGTCTGGCACGTTCACTCAACATGACCATGGCACAACAAGGTGAACCACTCCATCCTTTTTGAGGTGCGCTGATCAAGACATCGACGCCTGTTGCACGCATGTCAACCCACATGGCACCAGATGCAATGCAATCTAAGACAAACAAGCCGCCAACCGAGTGAACAGCGTCTGCTACTTGCTTCAAATAATCATCAGGCAAGATCATGCCGCACGAAGTTTCGACATGCGGAGCGAAAACAACAGCGGGTTTTTCTGTCTTGATGGTGGCAACCACCTGATCAATCGGGCAAGGGGCCCAAGAAGCGTCAACAGCGTCCGTCAACGGACGCGCTTTCATAACAATCGTTTCTGAAGGAATATGCCCCATGTCAAAAATTTGGCTCCAACGGTAACTGAACCAGCCGTTACGCAGCACCAGCACTTTTTGCTGATTGGCAAACTGCCGGGCTACAGATTCCATGCCAAAAGTGCCACTGCCAGGCACCAAAACAGATGAATGGGCTTGATAG
>Ga0164293_10006055_pt1 | contig 10293 bp, 6 predicted proteins | sample GEODES118metaG_FD_111487 | JGI IMG/M metagenome (GOLD analysis project Ga0164293, IMG submission 111487) | Eutrophic lake water microbial communities from Lake Mendota, Wisconsin, USA - GEODES118 metaG | ecosystem: Environmental > Aquatic > Freshwater > Lake | place: USA: Lake Mendota, Wisconsin...
CATCGGCCAAACCTATCTTAGGTACAAACATTTCTTCAATATTGCCCCACTTACAAATGGCGTTATAAATTTTCAAGGCGGGTACAATTACTTCTGCCCTGTCTTCTTTAATAATAAATTGCTTCATTCTTTCTTCCACAGTTAAAGGCTCCATTTCTTTATATAAGTCCTTTATTTCATCATAGCTAAGAGATTTACTTGCCTTGGCGCCCTTAATGGAATATACCTTATTTATATTACCACCAGAGCCAATGCCTATTATATTCTCATATTTTTTAGATAAATCCTTCAGTACTTCTTTCATTTCCTCCCAAGTACTATCCTTTACTTTATTAGTGAGTAAACGGACGGTGCCAATATTAAATGATTTTTGTACTATGATTTTTCCCTTATGATATAAAGTAAGTTCGGTACTTCCGCCCCCTACATCAACATATAAATAGCTTTTATTATTATCTAGAAATTCTGCAATATGGTTTTCGTATATAATTTCTGCTTCTAATTCACCCGTAATTACTTCAATTTCAATACTGGTTTCTGCTTTAATTTCTTTGATAATTTCTTTAGCGTTTTCTGCATCGCGCATAGCACTTGTAGCACATGCCATATAGTGTTCTACCTCGTATACCTTCATTAAATTGTTGAAAGATTTAATGGTATTGATAAGCATTCTCTTTTTCTGTCCGCCAATACTCCCTTTTTCAAAAACATCAAAACCAAGCCTTACTGGAATTCTTAAAAGGTTTAATTTATTAAAAGTGACCTCTTTTCCTTTTTTAATGACTTCGCAAATAAGTAGCCTAGCCGCGTTACTGCCAATATCTATAGCTGCAAGTATCAATTTGATTCTATTTTTTTCCTATTAAGTAATGGTAAGTTTCCACCTGAGATTTCACTTTTTTTGTACGAAGGGAAGGTACATAATTATTGTGTAATGCTGAATCTAAAATTCTAGCTTTTTGATTATCCTTTAATTGAATGTTAATAATTTCAATTAATTCTTTTTTAATTTTAAGATCCAAAATAGGAACAGCCACTTCAATGCGGTGGTCTAAATTTCTTACCATCCAATCGGCACTGGAGATATATACTTTTTCTTTTCCTTTATTATGAAATATCATAACGCGCGCATGTTCTAAATACTGATCCACAATACTAATCGCATTGATAGGATTTTTTGATTTCTCCATTCCTTCTTTTAGGGTAAGTATACCTCTTATAATTAAGTTTACTTTCACGCCCGTTTTCAAAGCCTTATACAAATGGTCCAATAAAATTTGATCGCTTAATGAATTAAGTTTAACCGTTATTTCTGCTGCATAGCCTTGTTTGGCAAATTTTATCTCCTCATTTATTAAATGAATAATACTGTTACGCATACTAATGGGAGATATCAATAAATGTTTGGCCTTTTGAATAGGTTTTGCGCCTAATTGCCAATTTATTAGATAGGTGAATACCTTATTCACCTCCATTAATAAGGTTTTGTTAGCCGTTAGCAAACAATGATCTGCATAAACCCTTGCCGTTTTTTCATTTAAGTTACCTGTGCTAATAAACCCGTATTGTTGAATTTTATTATTAACTCTTTTTTGAATGATACATATTTTGGCATGTACTTTTATATTTGGAATACCCACTAGTACTTTAACGCCTTCTTCCTCCATTAGGGTTTTCCATTCTAAATTCGCTTCTTCATCAAACCTTGCTTTTAATTCTAAAAAGACGGTTACTTCTTTTCCATTTCTAGCAGCATTGATAAGTGCATTAATTACTTTAGAGTTACTGGCTAAACGGTAAGCAGTTATTTTTATGGAAGTAACATTGTCATCCATAGCAGCTTCTCTTAACATATCAATTACTGGGTCGAAACTGTGGTAAGGGAAATGCAGCATAACATCTTTTTTCAATACCACTTCAGATACTTGCGTTTTATTTCTAAAAGCGGGATGTGGGAAGGGCTTAGGTCTTTCTTGTTTTTCTACGAGTACATCTGGGAAATCCATAAAATGCCTGAAATTATGAATATGGCCTCCAGGAATAATGCTGCTTTTACGTGTAAGATGTAATTTTTGAATTAAGTAATCAAGTAGTTCGGCGTTCATTTCTTTATCATAAACAAAACGAACTGGCTTTCCTTTCCTTCTATTTTTTACACCTTTAGAAATTTTTTCAACAAAGTTTAAACCTACTTCTTGGTCTAGGTCAATTTCAGCGTCCTTGGTAATTTTAAATACATGAGCGTCGAAATGATTAAATTTAAAATGGGAGAAAATAACAGGTAAATTATATTTAATGATATCTTCTAATAATATTATTGCTTTTGTTCCCTTGGAAGAAGGGAGAATGACGAAACGCCCAATAGATCTAGAAGGAATTTCAATTAAAGCAAATTTTTCATGGTAGGCGTTTTGTTTGTTTCTCATCACAATAGCTAAATACAAACTTTTATCACGTAGGTAAGGAAGCTCTGGTAAATTTTCAATCATCAAAGGAATAATGTAGGGGCGCACTACATCGTCGAAGTAATTGCGTACAAATATTTTTTGAGTAAGGTTTAATTTTTTATCATTAATGATTACAACCTTTCTTTTAATGAGTTCTTTGTTGATATTATTCCAAATGCGGTTGAATTCACTTTGTTGTTTGAGTACCACTTTTTGAATTTCGTCTAATATTAAATTAGGAGATTCAAGAATATCTATATTAAGTGACTTCTTTTTGTCAATGAATTCCACCATTCTTTTTAAAGTGGCTACACGCACACGGAAAAACTCATCTAAATTATTAGAGAAAATACCTAAGAAACGAATTCTGTCTTTTAAGGTAACGGCTGGATCATTGGCTTCCTGCAACACACGGGCATTAAAGCTAAGCCAGCTAATATCTCTAGGAATATAATTGTTCTTCATCTGTATCTAAATTTCAATGTAAAATTAAGCTATAAAATTAGCAAAGATCTATTTAGTAATATTCTGGATACAATTTGGTAATACTAAATTAACAATACCGACATATTCAGTTTATATGAATAGTCGTTTTTTACATAAACTATAACCCATGGACAAAAGACCAGTGGAGATATGTATTGTAAGCGACCTGCATCTAGGTACGTTTGGCTGTCAGGCAAAAGAAGTTTTGAATTACTTAAAGAGTATCAAGCCCAAAACGCTTATTTTAAATGGGGACATTATAGACATTTGGCAGTTTAATAAACGCTATTTCCCAGCGACTCATATGGCCGTGATTAAACAAATTTTTAGCATGGCTAGTAAAGATACCAAGGTTATTTATATCACGGGTAATCACGATGAGGCCTTGCGTAAATACGCAGACTTTGAAATGGGCAATATTCAATTAACCGATAAAATTGTATTTGAAATAAACGGTGAAAAGAATTGGGTATTTCATGGTGACGTATTTGATAGAACAACAAAAGGTGGCGCCAAAATAATAGCAAAATTAGGTGGCTATGGTTATGACTTACTTATACTTATAAATAGTTTGGTGAATTGGAGTTTAAAATTATTGGGTAAGGAGAAAATGAGTTTGAGTAAGAGTGTGAAAAACGGCGTTAAAAAAGCCGTTTCATGGATTAATAATTTTGAACAAACTGCATCAGAATTAGCCATTGAAAACAATTATCAATATGTGATTTGTGGACATATTCATCAGCCTCAACAACGCGTTGTTACTACCGATAAAGGAACTGTAACGTATTTAAATAGTGGAGATTGGATTGAAAATCTAACCTCTTTAGAATATTATGATAATGCTTGGACTTTATATCATTACGACCCTAAACAATTTGAGCAAGAGAAGGGAAATAAGAAAAATAAAATTATCAATTTAAGAGAAGAGTTAACTGTGATGACCAAGGAAGTGGCCTTTCAAGTGTCTATGTAATAATAAATTTATGAAAATTTTTTACGCAATACAGGGAACAGGGAATGGCCATATAAGTAGGGCAGAACAGTTATACCCTTATTTAAAAAAATATGGGGAGGTAGACTTTTTTTTGAGCGGCTCTAATGCACAATTACAAACACCACTACCTATTAAATATAAGAGCAAGGGCATTAGCTTACATTATAAGTCAACGGGCGGGATGGATTATGGGAAAATATCAAAATCACTTGGCTTTAATATATATAAAGAAGCCAAGGCTTTACCCATTGAAAACTACGATGTCATTATTAACGATTTTGAATTCATTACTTCCTTAGCTTGTACTTTAAAGAAGAAAAAAAGCATTCAGTTCGGACACCAGGCTAGTTTTCAAAGTAAGTTAACCCCCAGAGCCAGCAGCTTTAACCCCTTAGGTAATTGGGTGCTTGATAAATTTGTAAGAAGCACTCATTATATGGGTTTGCATTTTGAATCTTATGATAATAATATCTTCAATCCCATTATTAAAGATGATATAGTTAATGCGAGGCCCAATGACAATGGCCATATTACTGTTTATTTACCTCAGTACTCGCTTTCTATTTTAAATCCCTATTTTTTTGCACAATCAAAATTTTCTTTTGAAGTTTTTACAAAAGAAGTGAAGCAGGTAACTAAGTATAATAATATCACATTACTACCCATTGATAATGCTAGTTTTACTAAAAGTTTAATTAGTTGCCATGCTATTATTACAGCGGGCGGTTTTGAAACACCTGCAGAAGCTTTATACTTGAAAAAGAAATTACTTTGCATACCTATACTAAACCATTTTGAGCAAGAGTGTAATGGTGCTGCTATGAAAAAATTGGGCGTGAAAGTGATTAAAAAAATGGACAAAAACTTTAATCAAATATTTGCAGAATGGATACAAGCAGATAATATTATTGAATTTAAGTTGACTCATTCTACGCAAGACATTGTTAAATTATTAATGCAACAAATTCCCCATAATCAAGTTGCTTAAAATGCTTAATAGCCAAATTATTAGTTCAGACAAGGAACTAAAACCTAAATTACAAACTATCATTTAATTTAATCATTTATTTATTTACTATGTATTTAATTCAAGACCAAAACAAGGAAACCATTGCTTACATTCAAAACATGATGATATTAGATCTTCAGCAAGAAAAAGTGATTGGTATTTTAATTGGAGATTGTTTTTTTGGTAAAAACAATAAAGTTGTGGGTAAAATATTTAATCAAACAGCTTACTTGCTTAATGGCGAAATTATTGGTACAATAGAGTTGAATAAAAATTTCAAAAATACGGCTATCAAGAAAAATTTAATGTCACAGGCCTGGGATATACTTATGAATATTTCAGAGCATACCGGTGCTTGGATTGTGGACACAAAAAAATGGAGTAAAACAGCGCTTATAAAACACCTGGAATAATGAATAATTTTTTGAAACCGAACTAATCATTTTTTGCGGGAAACCAGGTTCCAAATTTTGTAAGATCTACATTGCCCCCTGTTAAAATAATACCTACTTTTTTTCCTTTGAATAAATGGGCATTACGCATTGCTGCTGCAAAAGGGACTACACAGCTTGGCTCTACAATAATTTTCATTCTTTCATATATTAAACGAAGTGCTGCTATAATTTCTTCTTCAGAAACTAAGAGTATATCTGTCACATGTTCTTTAATAATGGCTAAGGTTTGTTCACTAAGGGTGGTTAATAATCCATCTGCAATGGTATTTATAAAAGGGGCTTTTTCAACTTTACCCGATTGTATACTTAATACTGCATCTGCTGCACCTTCTGGTTCTCCGCCATATACTTTCAAACCTGGTTTAAAAAATGCTGCGCCTAAACAAGTACCAGAAAGTAAACCCCCGCCGCCCACAGGTGTTATTACAACTTGTATATCGGGTACTTCTTCTATTAATTCTTTTACACAAGTAGCTTGTCCGGTTATTACTCTATAATCATCATAAGGATGAATAAATTCAGCACCTGTTTCTGCCACTACTTTATCTAAGGCTGCTTCTCTAGCTGCTTGATTGGATGCACAAATAATTACTTCTGCACCATAACCCCTCACCGCATCTACTTTTACTTGAGGAGAAGATTTCGGCATAACAATGTATGCTTTAATACCTAATGTTTTTGCTGCATAGGCTAAGGCTTGTGCGTGATTGCCCGATGAATGAGTGGCAATTCCATTTTTTAATTGCGCCGGACTTAAACTTAAAGTGGCGTTCATGCCTCCTCTAATTTTAAAAGCCCCAATTTTTTGAAAGTTCTCACACTTAAAATAAAAATCAATACCCGTTAACTCATTAATACTTTTATTAGTAAGTACAGGGGTACGGTGAATATAAGGTGCGATGGTTTTTGCTGCAAGCTCAACAGCTTCTTTAGTTATTTTCATTTTTCTTTTTTATACATTTTTCACTCCTCAATTTAAATAAAAAATGGGTCTAGTCACTATTTGCTTTATAAAGTTTTTGTATATTTAGAGATGAAAACATTTTGCATTACAATTTTTGATTCAAGTTCCTCATTGCAATATTCAACTGTTTAATAATATATTTTTAATAATCATTTTATAAATTTTATCATATGTCTTCTTTGTTAACACCTCAGCAAATTGCTGCCTACCATAAAGATGGCTATATCATTGTTAAAAAATTTTGTTCTAAACAAGAAGTCGATAAAATGTATTCCGCTGCATTAGAGGACAAGGCTATGGAGAAGAATGCCTTGGATTTAAACGATCAAACAGGAAAGAAAACCAGACTTTCTTTATGGTTCACGCCAGGAAATGATGTGTTTGGCTATTTAACAAGAAGTGAAAAGATGGTGGATTCGGTGGCTAATTTAATGGATAGCGATGCGCCTGTCTGTCATTTTCATTCTAAACTTATGCAAAAAGAGCCTAAAGTGGGTGGGGCTTGGGAATGGCATCAAGATTATGGCTACTGGTATAAGAACCAGTTTATGTTTCCTGACCAACTTCTAAGTGTAATGATAGCACTTACACCTGCCAACAAAGAAAACGGGTGTATTCAAGTTATAAAAGGTTCTCATAAATTGGGAAGAGTTAACCATGGTTTTGCAGGAGAGCAAGTGGGTGCAGACCAAATAATGGTAGATAATGCATTGAAAACCATGGACTTAGTTTATGTTGAAATCGAACCAGGAGACGCCTTATTCTTTCATAGCAATATACTACACCGCTCCGAAGCCAACTTATCCGAAAGCCCCAGATGGTCCATTATTTCTTGTTACAGTGCCCAGTCCAATTTAGCCTACAATGAAAGCTCATCATCCTGGCATACACCTATAGAAAAAGTACCTAATGAAGCCCTATTAAATTGGGAATCGAGCTCACTATCAGCAGCCGATTTTTTAAAAAAAGAGAACGATCCGGCTTTAAAATAACCAAATCGTTAGTATTTCATTTTTTTTAAATTTATTATTTCAATATAAATTATTGAAAATCATTTATTTATGTAATAATTAGATAGCAGTCTATAAAAAATGTAGGCTAATCTTACAACATTGTTATCAAAATGTTTGCGATTTGTTAAATATTTATTAAATTCGTTTTCGAGTTCTATATTAGACAAGCTCAGTTTAACAAAAATCAAATAAAAGTATGAGAAAAAAAATCTTATGGAGTCTACTTGCATCGTGCCTATTTATAGGAACTGCAATAGCCCAAAACCTTACCATCACAGGTAAAGTAATTGATGAAAAAGGAGACCCAATTTCTGGTGCTTCTGTTCAAGTAAAAGGAACAAGAACAGGGGTTAACACAGATGCAAGTGGATCATTTAGCGTTAAAGCTGCAAATGGTGCTACATTAGTAGTAACTTCAGTAGGCTTTGAATCTAAATCAGTTCCAGCATCTAATAATCTAACTGTTAGGTTAGCTACTGAGTCTAAATTTTTAAGTGAAGTAGTTGTAACTGGTACTGGTTCTTCAGTTTCTAAAAGGAAATTGGCGATCGCAGTTCAGTCTATTTCTTCTGATAAATTACCTTCTACACCTACCGCGTCTATTGATCAAGCCTTAGTTGGTAAAATCGCAGGTGCGCAAGTAACTTCAGTTTCAGGTAATCCTGGAGCTCCAGTAAGTATTCAATTAAGAGGGGTAAACACTATTCAAGCTGGTTCTTCACCAATGGTATTGGTGGACGGAGTGGAGATGGGTGCTTCTGCTTTAAATACTATTGATTTAAATTCAGTTGAAAAAGTCGAAGTAGTTCAAGGTGCTGCTGCTGCTACCGTTTATGGTGCGCAAGGTGCTAATGGAGTTATCCAAATTTTCACTAAAAAAGGAAAAATTGGAAAAGCACAAGTTCAATTTTCATCTCGTGTAAGCCAAGATCAATATATTAATTTAGGTGGTGTACATCAACCTTTAAATCATTCTTTCCAGGTAGATGCTTCTGGTAATGTGTTGATGAAAAATTCAGCAGGAGCTCTTGTGCCATTAGCTCAGGATCAATATGGTTACTGGGGTAATCCATTTTGGCTTGCTGGACCTAACGATAAAAATGATAAACCTTATATAGGGAATGTTAAATATAATGATCACATAGCTCAATTGTTTAAAACAGCTTTGACCACAAATAATAACATTTCAATTGCTGGTGCAAAAGATAAAGTTGATTATGCAATTAATATTTCTCAATTAAATCAAGAAAGTATCATAGATGGTGGTTTGAAAAGAACCAACTTGACTGCTAATATTGGTGCTGAGATATTTAAAGACTTCAAAATTAGATCTATCAACCAATTGGTGTACACAGAAAGCACTATTGGTAATATAGACGTTTCTTCTGCTTTATATACTTATCCGTTTGCTGATTTTATGTGGAAGGATAAAGATGGTAACAGCACAAGAAAGATGGGTGGTGCAGGTGCAAACTCTTCAAACCCTGAATATTATAAGCAATATCGTTCTTATATGAGTAAAACAGTTGATTTGATACCTAGTATCAATGCTAACTATAAAGTAAACAAATTCCTTGATTTGGATTACAAATTTTCAATCAATCAATACAATAACGACTACAATCGTACTGCTGCAAACCAATCAAACAATATTTCTTCTGCACAATTCAACAGTTATACTGGAGAAGGTTTGAAAGGAGGTATCTACAATTCAATTAGCAGATACACTACACAAAACTCATTGGGTACAGCTAATTTGAAATTTGACTTAGCAAATGATTTTGGATTTAAATTACCAATCGTATCAACTACTACAGCTGCATACGATTACAGAAAAAAGAAATATACATCAACGGTTAACAATTACGTTGGATTGCCATTATACGCTGCTAATGCAAACCAAGCAGAAACTAGAGCGGTATTAGATGTATATGACGATTTATTTACCACTTTTGGTTATTTCGTAAACCAACGTTTTGATTACGGAGATTTTGGTGGTTTCTCTGCTGGTGTTCGTTCTGATTATTCTTCTACATTTGGTGATACTAAAAAAGCACAAACTTTCCCAAGAGGAGATGCTTATGTAAGAGTTTCTTCATTTAAGTTCTGGGATAAAGTTTCTAGCTGGTTTAATGACTTTAAAATTAGAGGAGCTTTTGGAGAAGCGGGTATTCAACCTGGCGTATTTGATCGTATCATTACTTTAAATAACGTGAACTTTGACAATGGTCCTGCCTTTTACAATGCTTCAAGAGTAGCGAACCCAATGTTAACAGTGGAGCGTTCAAGAGAAACTGAAATCGGTTTCGATATGAACTTTAAACCTTCAAAAACAAATTGGTTCTCTAATATTAATTTAGTAGGAACTGTTTGGAGCAGAAAAGGAACTGATGTTATTTGGGTAGTGCCATTACCAATTTCTAGTGGTGCTTCTGAAGTTAAAACCAATGCAGTTGATTTATCTTCTAAAGGTTATGAATTAAGCTTAGAAGCAAGTGTGTATAGTTCTAAAAACTTCAATTGGAATTTATCTTCTGTTTATGGATCTTCTAAATCTTATACTGATGCCATTTATGGAGCAACAGATATTCCATTAGTATGGGGTAGTGCAGCAACTTATACATTGCGTCCAGGTGAGCAAATGGGAACTATTTATGGTTACAAAGCATTAACTCAAGTTGATCAAAAAAATGCTGATGGAACCTTATACATACCCGCTGCTGATGCTGGTAAATATGAAATTGTAGATGGAAGAGTTGTAGAAACTGCTTCTAGAAAAGTACAGTTCACACCTGAAAAACATGTTTTAGGCAATACGACTCCTGCTTTTAATATGTCATTCACCAACTCATTTACTTACAAAGATTTTCTTTCTTTGAGTATGCAAGTAGATGTAGTGGGCGGTGCTAAGCAATACAACCAAAC
>Ga0164293_10006056_pt1 | contig 10292 bp, 10 predicted proteins | sample GEODES118metaG_FD_111487 | JGI IMG/M metagenome (GOLD analysis project Ga0164293, IMG submission 111487) | Eutrophic lake water microbial communities from Lake Mendota, Wisconsin, USA - GEODES118 metaG | ecosystem: Environmental > Aquatic > Freshwater > Lake | place: USA: Lake Mendota...
ATATGATATGCTTTGGCGCATTATGCTCAATTATCCATTAGGAAATCCGGACGCTATCTTACCTTCTGCCATTGTAAATATTTTAGGCGCCGAAGGTCATAGTGGTGATGTAGTATACACCAACCTTGACGATGTATTAAGGATGGACAATGTGTTTGTGCATTTATATGGTAAAAAGCAAACAAAGCCTGGTCGTAAAATGGGCCATGTAACCATTATGCATACTGACTATCAAGACCTCAGGTACAAGGCTAATAAAATCAAACACACATTAAAGGTGGAGGCAAAAAAATAATTAGGAAAATTGGATAGCTAAAACGATTATCTAAATTCTTTTTTAGAAACGCCGTTCGACATTTTTTTGTTAATGGTTAACGGCCTCGTATAACCAATACCCATCATACTTTTAATTTGCATGCCTGGCGAGTTTTTATTTTCTCCAAATAACCTTACATCATCATCGTAAATAAGATCTAGGTTATAATTTGCCGAAAAATATTTATTGATTTTAAAGGAGAAAAAATTGGTCATAAACACGTCAATGTTTTCTGGCTTATTTGAATAGTTGGAGAACAAATCCAAACGACCTCTATAATTGATGTTTCGGGCAATTACATTGTTGTGGTTGATGGTAGCAAATAAACCAACATCTTGAATTACATTTTGCCCCTTTGGAACCCCATACTTACCCTGCGCTGCTAATTTATTATTGGCTACAATTGTCCAACGCGCTGTAACAGGTGATAAGAAAATAGATAATTTATCGGAGGTTTTACTATCAAATCCAGCAGATACAAACACATAAGCTGGCGATAAAAAGGAGGATGCAAAGTTGGCCACATTGTTTGAGAAAGTATAACCATCAAAATATTGCGATCTAAAATTAAACAGTGCCGACATATACCACTTTCCGGTACTGTCAATTTTATATCCGTATTTACTTAAAATGTCAAAGCGGTCGTCATTTTTTCGGCTACCTAAACTGGTTGTTTGAACATAACCTAGGTTCATATCAAAATTGTTATCCCAGTTTTGACGTCCTTTTTTGTAGTATAAAAAATAATTGAAGTAGCTATTTACAGATAATGAAAAGTTGTCGCCACCCGCAGCCCAGTTACTTAGAGAACCTTGAGACAAGTTTGCATTAAATACACCTCCTCTTTTCCAACGCCAATTAGCCGTGTCGGCATCTTTACGAATAGTTCGTGAGGCCTCATTTCTAATTTTATTTAGCATTTCTTGCCCAAAAGCCTGACTTCCAATAAAAAAAACAACCCACAGGGTTAGGCCATATTTCATGCATACAAAGTTATAATACTTACAAAACTAACTGATTAACACAATTTTTAGCGTTTTATAGCTGACAAACTGGCACAAATCGGTGATTTTATGTTAATTTTGCCACTAAATTAGATAGTAAGGATGGAAACCCTCGCTTTAGCAGGAAAAGAACACGACGAACACAGACAAGGAGAAGCTTTCAAACCCTTCTCAAACGATCCTAATACGTATAAGAAAAGCTTTTATATAGAGAGCTATGGCTGTGCCATGAATTTTGCAGACAGTGAAGTCATTGCCTCCATTTTAAATAAGGAAGGATACGGTGCGACTAGAAATGTAGATGACGCAGATCTGATTTTTTTAAACACTTGCTCTATTAGAGAAAAGGCCGAACAAACCGTTCGCAAACGCCTCACCGAATTCAGAAAGATAAAAGAGCAAAAGCCAGGTACATTAATTGGTATGCTAGGCTGTATGGCTGAAAGGCTTAAATCTAAATTATTAGAGGAGGAGAAATTAGTGGATATGGTGGTAGGTCCAGATGCCTACAGAAGCCTTCCAGGACTTATCGAAGAAGCAGAAACCGGACAAAAAGCAGTAAATGTCCTACTCAGCAGAGACGAAACATACGCAGATATCGCTCCGGTAAGACTGGATAGCAATGGTATTAGCGCATTTGTGTCGATCATGCGTGGTTGTAATAACATGTGTAGTTTTTGCGTAGTACCATTTACAAGAGGTAGAGAAAGAAGTAGAGATGCGCATTCGATTGTTGCAGAAGCTACCGATTTATTTAACAGAGGATTTAAAGAAGTGACATTATTAGGTCAAAACGTGGATAGTTACCACTGGATGAACGAGCAAAACAATGAGGCCGTAACTTTTGCGATGTTATTAGAAAAAGTAGCTTTAATTGACCCAAGCCTTCGTGTACGCTTTAGTACTTCTCACCCAAAAGATATTACCGACGAAGTATTACATACCATTAATAAATACAAAAACATTTGCAAATACATTCACTTACCAGTTCAAAGTGGAAGTACAAGATTACTTCAACTCATGAACCGCACCTATACACGCGAATGGTACATTGCAAAAGTGAACCGCATTTTTGAACTCATCCCTGATTGTGGTATCAGTTCCGATATTATTGCAGGTTTTTGTACCGAAACCGAAGAAGATCATCAAGATACACTTAGTATTATGGAGCATTGTAAATACGACATGAGTTACATGTATTTTTACAGTGAAAGACCTGGAACCCTTGCTGCCAAAAGATATACCGACGATATACCGGAGCCTATTAAAAAAAGAAGACTCCAAGAAATTGTGGACATGCAAGGCGTTCTTTCTACTGCAAGCAATCAAAAAGATGTAGGCGCTGTATTTGAAGTTTTGGTAGAAGGTAATAGCCGAAAAAATGAAAATGATTGGACGGGACGCACTTCACAAAATAAAGTATTGGTGTTTCCAAAAACCGCTGGCATAGATTTAAAAGGAAAATATGCGCAGGTAAAAGTAACAAGCTATACCAGAACGACCCTTCTTGGCGAACAAGTTGGATAGTATTATTTGAACGAATTAATAAGGTCAATTATGGATCTTCAAAGTATAAAAAACAGATTTAACATCATTGGTAATGCGCCTGCATTAAACCATGCACTCAATACGGCCGTGCAAGTGGCTGCCACCGATTTAACGGTACTCATTGTGGGAGAAAGTGGCGTGGGTAAAGAAGTTTTTTCTCAAATTATTCATGCCCTATCGGCGCGCAAACACAACCCGTTTATTGCGGTTAACTGTGGCGCTATTCCAGAAGGCACTATCGATTCCGAATTATTTGGTCACGAAAAAGGATCATTTACGGGTGCCGTAGATAGCCGTAAAGGTTATTTTGAAACCGTAAGTGGTGGTACTATTTTTTTAGATGAAATTGGTGAAATGCCCATTGGTACCCAGGCCCGACTACTTCGTGTTTTAGAAACCGGTGAGTTTATTCGAGTGGGTTCATCAAAAGTGCAAAAAACAGATGTACGCGTTATTGCAGCTACCAATAGAGAACTATTAGAGTTTACACAAAAAGGAAGATTTAGAGAAGATTTATATTACCGTTTAAGTACCGTGCCTATTCGGGTACCATCATTAAGAGACCGCAAAGAAGATGTTAGTTTACTGTTCAGAAAATTTGTGGTAGACTTTGCAGAACGCTATAAAACAACACCTGTACAATTAGACGAAGAAGCAAAAGCAATTCTGATAAACCATCCGTGGCAAGGTAACGTGCGTGAATTAAAAAATATTGCTGAGCAAATTTCTGTATTAAGCAATACCAACTTAATAAATGCTTCTACCCTACAAGGATTTTTACCCGATCAAAGTAAATTTTCTAGAATGCCAATCCTTGCTGGCCAAAACCAAGGTGGCGAGTTTGCCAACGAGCGCGAAATTTTATACAAGCTCTTTTTTGACATGAAAAAAGATGTAACAGAGCTTAAAAAAATGTTTGTAGAAATTCTTCAAAACCCATCATTAGCGGGCGCTGCAGCCAATTTTACTAGGGCATCTATTTTACAAGATTTCACCAACCACGAAGTAGACAACAACCCACAACATTTTATTGCGCCTCCCATTAATTCGACGGCTGCACAACCTGTTTTATTACAAGACAATGACATGCACCAACACGAAGAAATTGAAGAGTCTTTAAACATCATAGACAAAGAAAAAGAACTGATTTTAAAAGCGCTCAAAAAACATAAAGGCAAAAGAAGAGACGCTTCTTTGGATTTAGGAATCAGTGAAAGAACGCTTTACAGAAAATTAAAAGAATACGACATTGAAGATTAGCATTGAAGAATAAATTACTTAGCATGAGCCAAACAAAAAAACATTTCAACCTATTGATCATAGCTGCCATCCTACTTACAAGTTGTGGAATTTATAAATTCAACGACGCTAGTATTGACCCAGCCGTTAAAACCATTAAACTTGGTTTTATTGAAAATAGAGCGCGATATGTTAACCCTCAATTGAGCCCTAAACTCAATGACAAATGGCAGTTAAAAATTGCAGGTCAAACAAAATTGACCAGAGTTACAAGTGATGACGCACACTATGTAATTAGTGGTACCATCACCAATTATGACGCGTCACAAACAGTGGGTATTAGCAATCAACAAGCATCTACTAACCGTTTAACGGTAACGATTCATATTGTTTTTAGAAATACCCTTTCCAATAAAACCGAAGAATTTGACGTGAGCAGAAGTTTTGATTTTGACGCAAACTTAACCCTAACCCAGGCCGAGACTAGACTTTTAGATGAAATGGTAAGATCTTTAACGGATGATATGTTTAACCGTATTTTTTCAAACTGGTAATCTATTTGTACATTTAACTTCTATTATTACAACATGAGTCATTTCAGTAATTCAGCAGCGAAACACTTAACAGGTAAAGAAAACCTGTCTGCTACTTCTGTAGATGTACTCGAAAGCCTCAATAAACAGTACCCATTTTTTGCTCCAGCAACAGTGCTTTTAGCTGCAAAATCCCATCATAAAGGGACAGAAACAAGTAAAGCGGCACTTGCCGTGGGAAATACGGGCTGGTTTCAACATGTATTAAAAGCACCTGTACCCTCTGCAATTAGTAATATTATCAGCAAACAGCTCGCAGATTACAATAAACCGGTTACTCCAGACCAGATTTGGGAGATGGAATCACCTGTTTTATACCATACCATCGATTATTTTGCCTCACAGGGCATCAAAATAGACCTAAATCAGGGTCACCAAGACGAATTGTCTACAAAGCTTAAGAAGTTCACAGATTGGCTAAAAGAGGTCAAACATCCAGTCCCAGAAACACAAACAACAGCCGATTTGGAGGCAGATACCCCCTTTTCTAGCGAATCCGACATAGAAAAGGCCGTGGTAACCATTGCCGAAAAATCAAACGAATCTAGGGAGGTTGTAACCGAAACCATGGCAGAAGTACTTGGTAAACAGGGCCGCCGAGAAAAGGCAATTCAGCTCTACCAAAAATTAAGTTTCATAAATCCTGAAAAATCCGTTTATTTTGCTGCCAAGATTCAACAATTAAAAGGAATATAAGATGACTATTTTGTTTCTAGTTTTGATCATAGCTGCTTGTGTAGCTTTAGGTTTTGTAGTATTAATCCAAAATCCTAAAGGTGGTGGGTTATCTAGTAATGTAGGTGGTATTAGCAACCAATTTATGGGTGTTAAACAAACAACCGACGTTTTAGAAAAAGGTACTTGGTTGTTTGCAGCTATTATTGCTATTTTGGCTTTACTTTCTACCCTTTTCTTAAAAGGTGGTACTAGTGCAGGTCCAGAAGATTCATTGTTACAAAAAGTTAACACTTCAAGTTCAGCCCCTGCAGCACCAGCCCCAGCTCCTAATCCGGCTACTACTGCAGATACTTCAAGAAGATAAATTAAACTTTTGATATTTAAAACCCTGTCTGTATATGCAGTCAGGGTTTTTTGTTTAAATTCAAACCATGAAAAAAATTGGGACGATCATTATCCTCATTGTACTAGTAACAAGTATTGTTACTGCATGGAGTATTTTTTCGTCCATCACTAATTTTTCAGGTAAACAAAAAAGTTTTACTGTCAATCAATCGATTGTAAAAAAGGGAGCTGTTATCAGTTACTTAAGTGAAAATGGACTTATCACAAATAGTTTGGGCCTGCGTATTCTTTCGTTGGTGCTACCCAATTGGGATTTGGTAAGACCTGGTAAATACCAATTAAAAAATGGACAAACAGCTTGGCAAATTGCAAAGATGCTAAAAAATGGTCGTGTCGCAGAAGTGAAGCTGGTAATCAATAAACTTCGAACCAAAGAAGATTTTGCTAGGCTTATAGGCAATCATTTTTCTACAGACTCTGCAACAGTAATGCAGTTTATTACAAATAATGATTCTTTGCAGCCCTTTGGTGTTGATACAAGTACCTTTTACGTAATGATTATGCAGGACACGTATCAGTTTTATTGGGACACACCGTTTAAAAAAGTTTTAACCAAACTAAAATCTTACCAAGAAAAATTTTGGGATGATATCGATCGACGCAATAAATTACAAACAAAACAATTAACAGATATTGAAGCCTATACGCTTGCTTCGATTGTGGATGAAGAAACCAATGTGATTTCAGATAAATACAAAATAGCGAGTGTTTACATCAATAGGCTCGCAAATGAAATGCCCCTACAGGCATGTCCTACCATTAAATTTGCGATGAAGGATTTTACCATAACACGGATTTATGAAAAGTATTTATCCAATCCTTCGCCGTATAATACCTACCGTAAAAAAGGGTTGCCACCGGGTCCTATTTGCACACCATTACCAGCAACCATCGATATTGTGCTAAATGCACCAAATACCAATTACTTATATTTCGTTGCAAAAAGTGATTTTAGTGGCATGCACCATTTTAGCCCTACTTACGAAGAACATAATAGATACGCCAAAGAATATCAAAAAGCACTTGATATTTACATGGCTAAAAAAAATAAAAAACCTTGATAAAATTACACCGCATCATATTATCTTGGCCACCCATCGATTACGTTGTTAAAAAAAGTAAAACGATGGTAATTCCTGGCTTTCAGGGCATGCCCGTTTATGATGTTGTGGTATTTTTTTTCAGACAAATCAATAAAGTTGGATTAAACGAAAGGTCTTCTGCCATTACGTTTAACCTGATTATGGCGCTTCCTGCAGCCATGCTTTTTTTATTTTCATTGATACCCTATTTCCCTGCTTCCTTTAAAGTAGATGCACAAATTTTAAAACTATTCAAAGACATTACCCCAAATAGCCAAACCTATGCTTTTATTAAAAATCTAATCAACGATTTATTACAAAAGCACGTTGGTATTTTTTCATTTGGTTTTCTTTTACTCATTTTTTACGCATCCAATGCCATGATGGGCATTATCAGAACTTTTGATAGATCGATTCAAGAGCAAAAAGGTTTTTTCATGCATAGACGCTGGCGAGCGATTAGGCTAACAGCGATTTTAATTGTTCTCATTATAGCTTCTTCACTCATATTAATTGGTCAAGAACAACTTGCTTCACTGGTAAGAAGTTTATTTCAACTCAAAAGAAAAACAACGCTACCCTACTGGAATGGCGTAAGATGGTCCATAATTATTGGACTATTATTTACAGGCATTTCACTCATATACACGTATGCGCCTTCTGTTAAAAAGAAATGGCCTTTTGTATCGCCAGGTTCTTTGCTAGCAACTACGCTTACATTATTAACTACGATTATTTTTTCTTATTGGGTAGATATGTTTGCAAGTTCTAGCTACAATAAAGTATATGGATCCATTGGAACTGTATTAATTATCATGCTACTCATGTATTTCAACTCGTTAATCTTACTCATCGGTTTTGAACTAAACGTGAGTATCACTTATTTGACGAAGCAAAAAAATCAGTCTGTAAAGAATTAGTTGCTTTAAATGAATCTGTACAATTAATCTTCTGCGCACCAATCATTCAGTAAACTTTCTTGACGCTCTAATGACATCGTTTGTTTGTTGTAATGTCCAGCCTCCATTTTTTGACGATGTGCCTCATAAATTGAAACAGCACAGGCCACCGAAATATTGAGGCTTTTGATAAATCCGAGTTGAGGAATAATAAAATTACCATCTGCCATGTCTATTGATTCTTGACTAACGCCATCATGCTCATTACCAAAAACAAGGGCCACCGAATCTGTAAAATCAATGTCATATAAACTTACAGCGTCACTAGATAAATGTGTGGTATAAATTTTATTATAATTTTTACGGAGCGCCGTAAAACATGCTTGGGCATTGGTAAACTGATGAACGGTTAACCATTTAGCTGCGCTACTACTGCTTTTAACACCAAAATAATCATGCTTTGCAATTTTGGTGTTAAGGATGTAAATATCCTGAATACCAACTGCATCACAGGTACGCATAACGGCCGAAATATTGTGTGGATCATTTACATTTTCCATCACCACCGTTAAATTGGTTTGTCTATTTTTTATCACCGATAACATACGGTTGTAGCGCTCAGGAGTCATGTATAGTAATTTATAAAAGCGTAATACCTAAACCAGGTTTGTTCGTTAATGTAACTAGGCCGTTGTTAAATGTGATGCCCGACGCTATATCTTCAGATAGTAATAACGGCCCATCCATATCTACATGATCGAGTTGTGGTAAAAAATGTGCAATAGCTGCAGAACCAATCGTAGACTCATTCATAGAGCCCATCATTACTTTTAAACCAAGGCCTCGGGCCGTTTCAATCATGCGCAGTGCCGGTGTAGGCCCACTACATTTGGTAAGCTTGATATTTATACCATGAAAATATCCTGCACATTTTTGAACATCGGATTCCATCACGCAACTTTCATCGGCGTATAAAGGAAGTTCCGATTTTTCATACAGTATTTTCATACCCTCCCAATTGTCTTTCGCAAGTGGTTGCTCAATAAATTCGACACCCATTTTTGCTAGCAATGGAATTTTTGTGAGTGCTTCCTCGGTGGTCCAACCTGCATTGGCATCTACTCTAAATACTGCTTTAGTAGCAGTCGTTAAGGCTTCCATAATTTCTATATCCTCAGGCGTACCTAATTTGATTTTATAAACGGGCCAAGGTTTGGCATTCATTTTTTCTAGCATTTTTGGAATGGTGTCAATGCCAATCGTATAATCCGTTACAGGTGTATTTTCCCAATTTGTATTCCATAATGTATAAAGCGGCTGCCCCTTCATTTTTCCATATAAATCCCAACAGGCCATATCAAGTGCCGAAACTAAAAAGGGATTTTGCGGAAACAAATGATGTAAATAATGCCAATAACGCGCAGGCTCAGTAAGTGCAAATTTTTCAACCATCGCTCTTTTTGATTCGAGGTCCTCGATCATTTTTTCCACGGTCACATCGTAATAAACAATGGCAGGCGCTTCACCAAAACCAGTAAAATTACCAAGTGATAATGAAACCACAAGTGATGGCTGATGTGTTTTAGTACGACCATTTGAAATCGTAAATGGATACTCGAACGGTAACGAGATAGATTTATAATTGAGTTGCAATGCTTATTGTTTAGGAAAGACAAATATATAGCAGAAACGATAAACTATGCTGCTACTTATGCCCTACCACTCGCTACAATAGAGGTATGTAATTCGGTATTGAAACGGTCTTGTTCCAGTAAATTTTCGAGTGTTATGTGCATGCGGTACTGCCAGTAATGTGATGGGTTAGCAGGCACATTGATACGCTCGTCGTTGGGATTTTGTCTGCGTAAATCAGCGTCGATCCCCAGTAAATCTTGTAACTGAAAAGTACTCCACATGGCAGGCGCATATAAATGCTGCATCACAATAGCCTTATTAATATCCGCTTCACAAAACTGCGGGGCCTTACCTGTCTGTCCTAGTATTTGATTGTAAAACGACTGCGTTTGATGCGCATTTTCTTCCCACCAGCCTCTAATGGTACTCATATCATGTGTAGAAGGTGTTACTACGCTTAAATAAGGCGCATCTTTGGGATGGAAAAAGGGCGTGTGCGGGTTTTTAGGCATCCTTTGTATTTCGAGGCTTAATAGACCTAATTGATGCATTACATCTGGCACACAAGAAGGAACTAACCCAAGGTCTTCACCACAAACAAGCATATTGGTTACACGTTTAAGTGCAGGTAGTTTATTGAGGGCTTCTTTTTTCCAAAAATCGTCTTGTCTTCTAAAAAAATAATCGACATATAATTCACGCAATAGATGTTGTGTGGTTCCATCGAGTGCTTTAAAAGCAGCCGTATTGTCGATACCAAATCTGAGATGAAAGAAATTTTTACCAGCGTAGGCTTTTTCTTTAGCTTCGATAAAGAGTACGTTACTAATTACATGAAATAAGCCCTGCTTTATTTTATGATTAAAATCATCCTTTGGTAAAGCCGCAAAATG
>Ga0164293_10006057_pt1 | contig 10292 bp, 11 predicted proteins | sample GEODES118metaG_FD_111487 | JGI IMG/M metagenome (GOLD analysis project Ga0164293, IMG submission 111487) | Eutrophic lake water microbial communities from Lake Mendota, Wisconsin, USA - GEODES118 metaG | ecosystem: Environmental > Aquatic > Freshwater > Lake | place: USA: Lake Mendota...
AAAAATTATCGCGGGGTGGAGCAGTCTGGTAGCTCGTCAGGCTCATAACCTGAAGGTCCTTGGTTCAAATCCAAGCCCCGCAACCAATCTTAGATAAAGATCAAAATTATTATTAATTAAAATAACGCGGCTAATTGTTTGTAATAATTTTATTTAAATGTTCTCCCATTAATTTATGACCCAAAGCATTAAAATGAGTTGGGTATTCATAATGATAGAGATTTAAAGGATTTTTTTCATCCTTAAATGCTTCGTTGCCATCAATAAATTTAAAGTCATTATTTTCTGCAATACTTTTCACGCTTTCTTTTAAATTATCTAATTGTTTCAATTGAGGGTGAGAATTAATTTTATGCAAGGCATGTCTAGTATATTTAGGCACATAGTATATGTATCTTTTACTAATTTTTTTATCATCTAAAAAATATTTCGTATTTCTTAATATATTCTCATATTCTTCTTTGTTTAATAAATCAGGATATGTTTTAAAAAAAGTATAAAATGCAGCTGCTCCTCTCAAATATTCAGCTAAAAATATTTTAGATAAGATTAAAATTTCAAATTTATTATTTTTTTTAATATTAAAATCTTTGGTATTATATGGATTAAATTGATCATAATTTTTATTCTCTTTAATTTCAAAATATTTATCTAAAGATCCCGAGGTTTCTTGATGATCATTGCCCTCATAAAAAAAGAAAATTAATGCACTGTAATTTGTATTCTTGGTTAAAAATTTTAGTCTTAAATATTGAATAAAAGGACCACTGCCATCCAATCCTAAATTTAAAATTTTATAATTATTAAGACTTCTAAATTGACTTACAACATCAAATGGTTGGTTAATAGCAACAGAAAGATATGAGTCGCCTAGTAAAACAATGTCAGCTTCTAAATAGTATGCATCTAAATTCTCTCTATTACCAAACATATCTGTTTGATATATATAATTAATGTCGGGTCCTTCTAATTTTTTAAAAGAACCACTGTATCCCTTTTTTTTATAGTTTAAAAAATATTCATATGAATAATAATTACTAAAGTATTTATAATAAAATTCATCCGGATAAGTTAAATTAAATTTTTTTGTTAAAATTCTTTTTTGATTTAAAATATCGTCTTCTTTTAAATTAAATAAACTATATTGAGGTACCCCGCCCAAAAAAAAATTGAATAAACCAAAAAAAAATAAAAACGCAACTAGAAAAATTATAATATTTATTAATAGAATTCTTGCTAAAATATTTAATTTAGAAATTTTAAAATTTGCTTTCAAAATATAAAGTTTTAATATTTTTTTATTAATATTTTTTATATTAATATTTTATAGTGAATTTATTATTATTTAATTTTTTATTCACTTCTTTTTCAATCCATTTATAAGTCATTTCTAAACCAGCCTTTAAAGTAATTTTAAAATCCCATCCAAGTTTTCTCCTAACAAGATCATTGTTGCTAGATCGTCCCCTAACCCCTTTTGGCTTATCTAATTGATAATTTCTTACAACTTTGTAACCTGCAATTTCCTCAATAATGCTTATCATTTGATTTATAGAAACCTGTTCTTCAGAACCGATATTTAAAACTTCTCTACAATTACTTTCAAATATTTTTTTGGTCCCTTCAATGCAATCATCTATGAACATAAAACTTCTAGTTTGCTCTCCATCCCCCCACACATCAATTTTTTTTTCTCTAGAATTTTTGGCAATTATTAATTTTCTACATAAGGCAGCAGGTGCTTTTTCTCGTCCTCCATCAAATGTACCCATTGGACCATAAACATTGTGATATCTTGCAACTCTTGTTTCTAATCCATAATCTTCATAAAAGTGTCTACACATTCTTTCGCTAAATAATTTTTCCCAGCCGTATCCATCTTCAGGCATGGCGGGATAAGCATCTGATTCCTTTAAACCTTCTATAAAACTGTTATTTTGTTTATCAGCATTGTAAACGCATGCACTTGAAGAAAAAAAATATTTTTTTACTTTATTAACTAAGCACGCGCGTAATAAATTAGTATTGATAAGTACAGAAAGCATACATTCAGCTTTATTGTTTTCTATAAATCCCATTCCGCCCATATTGCAGGCCATATTATAAATAAAATCTACATTACGTGTAACGTTGAGACAATTTTGATATTCTTTTAAATCTAATGAATAGTTCTGATTAGTATCGAATATTTGAAACCAATTTTCTAAAGGCTTTACATCTGCGCATACTACTTCGTGTCCATCTGCTAATAATGATCTAACGAGATGACCACCTATAAATCCGCCTGCTCCTGCTACTAAAAATTTCATAAAATATTTAAATATAACATTAATGAGTATATAGGTAATAATAATAATACAAAAGAAAATGCTAACAAATATTTACAATCAAAATTTTATTAAAAATATAATTATTTGCGTTAAATGCAAAAATAATAAAATTATTTTAAAGAATAATTACTACTTATGTGAATCTTGCAAAGAAAAGTATCCTATAGTTTACGGTATACCAATTTTAATAACTAAAAAACAGTGCGATGAACACGGCTTGAATTATCATAAAAAGAATATTGAAAAAGAAATATTAAAGTCAAAAAGTTTTCAGATAAATAAATTTGGAGTTTTAAAATATATTGAAAAAATGCTATTAGGAACCTCCGGCATTTTATATGAAAATATCAAGAATTTAAAAAAATATCCTATCGCTAATATACCTTTCGCAAAATTGTTAAGAAATGAAGATATTTTATTACTAGATATAGGGTGCGGATGGGGAAGATGGACTATTAATGCCACACAAAAAGGTTATCAATCTATAGGTATTGATAAAAGTTTAAGCTCACTAATTGCTGCAAAAAAAATTGCTGAAAAATTTAAATTAAAAAACTGTAATTTTATTTGTTGTGACGTTACTCAACTTCCATTAAAAAAAGGAATTTTTGATAAAGTATTCTCTTTTAGTTTTTTGCAACATTTTTCTGAAAATAATCTCAAAATAATCTTACAAAATATTGCACAAAAAATGAAAAAAAATGGAGAATTTAAAACACAAATTATTAACAAATATTCATTGAGAGGATTATACAATCTTTTTAAAATTAAATATTTTAGAAAGAAAATGATTAAAGAAGGACGTATTGATAATAAAATAAATGAAAACAACTTTTCTGTAAGATATTTTTCAATTTTTAAAAATTACAAAATTTTTAAAAAATATTATATTATTAAAAAACTAGAAAATTATTCTTTCTTTACCCAGGCTCAATTTAGTGATTTTAAAATATTTTCTTTTAAATTTAAATTTTATCTTTTAATTGCTTATACTTTTAATTTAATGTCTAATTATATATTTTTTTTGAAATATTTTTCAGACAATATTTTACTAACTTTGAAAAAAATAAAATCTAATTGATTTTTTTTATTTGTAACAAAAATTCCATACTATGAAAAATATATCATTAATTATTCCAGTAAAGAATGAAAGAGAAAGTTTATATCGAACACTTAATGAAGTAAAAAAAATAAAATTTATAAATGAAATAATAATAATCGTAGACAATAAAGATGATAATTCAATCAGTGATATAGAAAATTTTAAAAAGAAAATAATTATACAAAAAAAAAAAGGCTACGGATCAGCCATAATAGAAGGTTTTAATTTTGCTACCAATCAATATGCATGTATATTTAATGCTGACTATTCGTTTGATCCCAAATATTTAAAAATGATGATTAAGAAAACTAAAGAATATGAATTTATATTTGGATCAAGGTATATGAAGTACGGCTCAAGTGATGATGACACTATTATTACGTTTATTGGTAATCAGATATTTACTTTTTTATCAAAACTACTTTTAAAAATTAATCTTTCAGATGTTCTTTTTACGTATGTATTGTGTAATGTTAAAAATTTTAAAGAATTAAAATTAAAATCAAATGATTTTAGACTATGCATAGAATTACCATATCAAATACAAAAAAAAAAATTCAAGTACACAGAAATCCCTACTAGAGAACGAAAAAGGTTTGCTGGTACAAAAAAAGTTAATGAATTAAAAGATGGATTTTTAATTCTTATTAAAATTCTTGAATGTTTTTTTAAAAAATAGAATGAATTCAAACAAAAAATTTTATTTAAATAAAGAGTTTTTAAAAATTGTAAATTATTTTAGTATATTTATTTTTTTTTTAGTTTTAACTTTTTATTTGGCAAATAAAATAAATTTTGAACGGCACTGGACCTCTTTTTATGACCAAGAAGTAACTTTAGCTTATAATGCTTTATTGTTTAATTCTGGGATACTACAAGAATATATTGATCATTCTGGTTTTTTTACAATTTTGTTTCTATCTATATTTTTAAAAATTATAAATTTTCTAAATCTTCTTTCAGCGTACAAATTTTCTATATTTAATGATAATCACAATATCGATCTAGACCTTCAAAATATTATTTTTTTTACAAGAATATTCTCAGCATTTTGTGTCGCATTTTTTTTAATGATTTCTTTTTTTTTAATTAATCATTTTTCTAAAAATAAAATATTTTCGGTTTTATTATGTATAGTAATTTTTTTTTCCATAGGAACAATATTACAGATAAGTCAATTGCGCACAGAACTAATTTCTATGATTTTTCTATTGCTATCAGCAATAAACTTAATTTTTTTTTTTAAGGTAGAAAATAATTTTAGAGTTTATAATATTATTTTTTTTTTTTTATTTTTATTTTGTTCAATTTTAAATAAATCCCAAACATTTTTCTATATACCTTGTATTCTTTTATTAGCCTATTTTTCCAGCTCAAAATTAAGTTCATTAAATTTAAACATTAAAAATTTTTTTTTCCTAAAAAAAAAAAAAACGTTGTACATTTTATTATTTATAATTTTTTTTTATATTATCCTTAAGCAATTTACCTCGTACAATCCGTTTAATAGAGCAATATTGAATATTATATTCTTAATATCTAATGTTGTTTTGATTAATTTCTTTTTTTATTTTTGTTTAAAAAATAAAAATGTCAAAATTTATGAAAATTTAGCAGCAGTAAATTTTTTGATAATTACCATCTTTTTTTTATTTAAGAGTATTTTGTTCATTCATCCATCAACAAATGAAGAGGCATTTAGAAATACTTTTACAAATATAATGAACGTTTTTACTTATACTAAATATTACGACGATATATTAACAATTGTGGATGGTCCAAAATATATAAATATATTAATTACTTTTAAAAAAATAATATTTAATACTTTTGCCATGTTCAAAATAAAATTGAACAACATTAATTATTATAGTTATTTAATATTTTTAAATTTATTCTTAAGTTATTTTTTTAAAAATGAACTAAAAAGCAAAAAAATAATTTTTAACATTATATGTATATTTATCTTTTTTTATATATCATCAATTAATGAATTAAGAGGTGCACTGCAATATAGAATTTTTAGTGATTTTTTTTTAATATTGTCTTTTGCAAATTTCGGGAATCTTATAAAATTAAAAAAAAATATTCTTTTGGTAAGTTTTTTGATATTTTTTTCAATTGCATTAAATAAAAATAATATTGTTACTTACATCAATTCAATAAAAATAGATAATATTAATCAACTCTGTAATGATAGTTATTTTGATGATTGGCATAAAAGAATTGCGAAAAATGATTTTGTTAAATTTTGCACAAAATATAAATTTTAACTTTGATATGTAGGAATGAATAAAATTTTGATCTGTTCTATTAATGAAATAAAAAAAAAAAATTATTTTGTTAAATTTATTGATGAGATAAAAGATGAAATAATTGTTTTTATAGATAAAGAAACAAATGAACTAAAAATATTTTCATCTATTTGCCCTCATTTTGGTGGGGAAATATTCTATAATCGAAGAGAAAATAATCTTCAGTGCAAATGGCATGATTGGAAATTTTGTAGGGTTTCGGGGAAATGTTTGTCTTTTCCAATTAAAGGTAGTTTAAATCCATATAATTTTGAAATATCGCCTAAAGATTTAAACAGATATAACAGTAAAATAATTGATAAAAATATTTTTCTAATTATTTGAATGACTAAAGACATTTTAGAAATAAATATAAAAAAAATTATCGAATGTTCCAAAGAAGTTGCTTTTTGGAATTATTGGGATCATGAACATTTAGATGTGGTTCATGGCGGTTATACAAAATCAGATATACTTTACGATAAAGATGATTATTTATTTAGGATGGACTTAATTAAGATTCCTTATGTTCCACTCATAAAATTTACGACTCCAATTTTTATGGTTCAACATGACGATGACACACTTTTAACTTTCGCTACTCAGTTTGGTGTGCTTTCTAAAACTACTATAACTATTAAATCCTTAGAAAAAACAAAGTGTGAAATTACTATGAATTATAAATTCTATTTAAATGGGTGGAGAAGACTATTAAGACCCTTGTTAAAAAAATTAATCCCAATTTGGAATGAAAAAGTTTGGAGAGAAGATTACCCTGTAAAAATTAGAAGACAAAAAATTTTAGATATGAATTTTAAAGATTTTGTAGGATTGCCTGAAAAAATTACTGACAGAATTAATAATAACAAAAAAGATTTTAAACTACCTATTCCTAGACCAAAAAATTCATCAAGAGATCAACATCCTTTAAGAAAAGGGAATTAAATATTTTTAAAGAGAATAAATGAAAAAAAATTATTATTCTCAATTAAATAATAAAACAAAATATAAAGAATATCTTTATTCTGGTTTTCTGGGAAAACTATTTAATATTAACCACCAGTTAATGGAAAAATATAATTTTAAGCCAATGGATAAAATTTTAGAAATTGGTGGGGGGTTCGTTCCTCATATAAATTATGTAAAATATCATTTTAAAGAATACCACTGTATAGATTTGGCCTCTACTAAAGGATTAAAGGAATATATTAATAAGAATTATAAAAATATAATTTTTAAATACTATAATGGAAAAAAATTAAATTTTAAGAATAATTCATTTGATAGAATTATTATTTCTCATTGCCTTGAGCACATTTTAGAGCCAGAAAAATTTATTAATGAAATGTTACGAGTACTAAAGAAAAAAGGAATTATTTCTATAGCCTTACCATGTGATCCTGGAATTTTATGGAGATTAGGGCGATTTATGATGAAAAAGACATACTTAAAAAGAAAAATGAAAAAAAAGTATGATCACGATTACATTATAGCCACAGAACACATAAACTCTATATTTAATTTATACACAATTATAAAGAAAAAATTTAAAGTTATTAAACAAAACTTTTATCCATTTAATGTTAATATCATTGACATAAATCTTTTTTATATTTGTCACATTAAAAAATGAAAAATATTAACTTTTTTAAATTAAATACTACTGTAATTATTCTTTGCGGTGGAAAGGGTTTGAGACTTAGACCCCTTACAAGCAATACGCCAAAACCATTAATTAAAATTGATAACAAAACAATTCTAGAACATATTATCAATCAATTTCTAAAATTTAATTTAAATAATTTTATTCTTGCGACTGGTTATAAAAGTAATATTTTTTCTTTATTTATTAAAAAAAAATACAAAAATTTAAATATTAAAGTTGTCAATTCTGCTGTTAATAAAGACATTATATTTCGTTTAATGCAAAGTTTAAAATTTGCAAAAGAGAATATAATTGTGTGTTATGGCGATACTCTGATCGATATTAATATTAATAAATTAATTAAGAATTATATTAAAAATAAAAAAAAATTAATTATGACTAGTTATCAACTAAAATCTCAATTTGGAATATTAACAATTAATAAAAATGATGATGTTATAAATTTTAATGAAAAACCAAATCTTAATATCTGGTATAATGTTGGTTACTTTATCTTTAATAAAAAATTTAAGTCAAAATTAGAAAAATTTAACACTTTTAAAAATTTTCTTAAAATAATGGCGGTGTCTAATTATATAAAATCTTATAAACATTATGGTAAGCATATTACAATAAATACATTTTCTGAGCTAGAAGATGCAAAAATGAAAATCAAAAACTTTTAAATGAAAAAAAAAAATTTTTGGTATAGAAAAAATGTATTGATTACTGGGATTACAGGATTTGTAGGTTCAAATCTTGCTAAAAATTTAATTGAAAATAAGGCTAATATAACTGGGATAGGAAAAAGTCAAAAAGTTGAAAGTTTATTATTTTATGAAAATCTTGATAAGAAATGTAATTTAGTTTTTGGTAATATTTTAGATAAAGATCTAATTCAAAATACTATTAGAAAATATAATATAGAAATATGTTTTCACCTTGCGGCGCAAATAGAAGTTGGTTCTGCAAAGCAATATCCGTTTGAAACTTGGGAAAGTAATATTAGAGGAACTTATAATATTCTTGAAGCTATAAGAACTAGTGAAAAAAATGTTAAAGCTATTATCATTGCGTCGTCTGATAAAGCCTATGGAGAGTATGGTATTAAAAAAATGCCTTACAAAGAAAATTATGAGTTAAAACCTATTTTTCCTTATGACACTTCAAAAGCATGCGCCGATATGATTGCGAGATCTTATGCCTCCAAATTATATAAACTTCCAATAATTATAACGAGATTTTCAAATATTTTTGGTCCTGGTCAACTTAACTTTACCGCACTTATACCAGAGGCAATCAGATCATGTCTTTTAAACTATAAATTTTTATCAAGAAGCAACGGAAGAGGCATAAGAGATTTTATATATGTCGATGATATTGTGGATGTATACAAATTGCTAGCTGAAAAAATTTTTAAAAATCCTAAAAAATATACGGGAGAAATATTTAACGCTGGAACAGGAAAGAAATATAGCATCAAATATATTGTGAGCAAAATATTTGCATACGGAAATAAGAATACTAAAAATATATTTAATAAAAATAAAAAAATGCAAGGGGAAATTGTGGTTCAGTATATGAATTATAAAAAATTAAATAATTATTTTGGTTGGAAACCTAAGAATAACTTTGAAAAAGTTCTGCCAAGCTTATTTGAATGGTACAAAAAATATTTATTCAAAAATAAATGACCATAGCAATTAATATGGTTGCTACCAAGTTAAGTAGCGGCACAAGAACATATAATATAAATTTTTATAATGAATTAATTAATTATAAAGAAATTAATACTGAATTATACATTTATATTTGTAAAAATTATTTAAAATATATAAAAAAAAAAAACTCAAAAATTATTCTAATTGTAAAATCAGATATTTTATCTAATTCTTTTTTTAGGCTAATATGGTCGCAATTTATACTCCCTTTTGATTTAAAATTTAGAAAAATTAAAACTCTAGTTTCATTAATGAATACTTCACCATTATTAATTAATTTTTTCAAAATAAGAAGTATTCTAGCGATTCATTCAAATCTGCCTTGGACTAATTTTCACTTAATGCCCGGAAATTATTTTAAAAAAATTTTTATAAAAAAAATAATGGAGTATTCTATTTATAATTCTCAAAAACTAATAGTGGATTCTGATTTTGCAAATAAAGAAATAAAAAAAATCTTAAGTCTAAAACATAAAGATATAACTACGATATACTTAGGAGTAGATAGTAAATTTTATAAAAAAATAAGTAATAATTTTTTAGAGAATTTTAATTATAAACAAGATTATATTTTATCAGTAATGTCATGTGTAAAATATCATAACATTTTAAATATTTTGATAGCTATGACAGAAATAGCTAAAAAAAATAAAAAAAAAATAACTTTAGTTTTAGTATTGCAAATTTTGGACGTAAAATATCTTGAAGTATTAGTATCATATATAAAAACAAATAATTTAGAGAAAAATGTAATAATCTTTAAAAATTTAAAAAGTGAATACTTGCCGAATTTGTATAAAAACGCAAAAATATATATATTTTCTTCTTACTCGGAAGTTTTTGGATATACCACCTTAGAGGCTATGGCCTGTGGATGCCCAGTATTAGTATCAAAGACATCTTGCTTGCCAGAAATTAATGGTCAAGCAGCAATGTATTTTAATCCTGACAGCATTGATTCTATTAAAAGAAATATCTTATTTTTGTTAAGCGACACGAAATTACGCTATAAATTAATAAATAAAGGCTATATTCACGTTAAAAAATTTAATACTAAAAAAAGTTTTGAAAATACCTTAAAAGTAATTAATTCTTAATTTTTTTTATTTAAAAAAATAAATTTTATATTCAGGCATGTTAAATGAAAAAAACTGCAATAATTACAGGAGTCAATGGTCAAGACGGATCATACTTAGCTAA
>Ga0164293_10006059_pt1 | contig 10291 bp, 7 predicted proteins | sample GEODES118metaG_FD_111487 | JGI IMG/M metagenome (GOLD analysis project Ga0164293, IMG submission 111487) | Eutrophic lake water microbial communities from Lake Mendota, Wisconsin, USA - GEODES118 metaG | ecosystem: Environmental > Aquatic > Freshwater > Lake | place: USA: Lake Mendota, Wisconsin...
GGATACCGTCGCTGCGCTCCGCTCCGGGCGCCGGATTGGTGGCGAAGCCCAGGTCGCTGAACACCTGGGCCACCAGCTCGGCGCCGATCAGGGCTTCGGCCACCATCTGGGGCGCCAGAAACAGGCCCTGAAACAGCAGCCGGTTGAGATCGAAGCTGGTGCCCCCCTCGCTGCCGATGCCCGGGGCCGTGAGCCGGCAGCAGGCCTGCTCCACCAGCTTGGTGCGGCCGGCCACATAGCCGCCGGTGGGGGCGATCGTGCCGCCCAGGTTCTTGATCAACGAGCCGGCGATCAGGTCGGCGCCAACGGCGGGGGGCTCCAGCTCCTGCACCAGCTCTCCATAACAGTTGTCGACGAACACCAGGCAATCGGGCTGGATCGCCTTCACCCGCTCTGCCAGTCGCCCGATCTCGGCCACCGCCAGCGATGGCCGCCAGCTGTAGCCGCAGCTGCGCTGGATCAACACCATGCGCGTGGGCACGGCCAGGGCATCCGCCAGCCCCTCCCAGTCGATGCCGCCATCGGGCAGCAGCTCCAGTTCGTCGTAGGTGATGCCGAACTCCGCCAGCGACCCCTGGCCACTGCCACGGATGCCGATCACTTCCTCGAGGGTGTCGTAAGGGCGGCCGGTGAGGGCCAGCAGCCGATCACCGGGCCGCAGCACGCCGAACAGGGCCGCCGCGATCGCATGGGTACCGCTCACGAACTGCAGCCGCACGGCCGCCGCCTCGGCCTGCAGCACCCGGGCGAACACCCGATCCAGCACCTCCCGGCCCTGGTCGCCATGGCCGTAGCCGCTCACCGAGGCGAAGTGCTGCACCCCCACCCGCTCGGTCGCAAAGGCCTCGAGCACCCGCTCCAGCCGCCGCTGCACCGCGGCGGTGTGGCGCTCGGCAAGCGGGGCGATGCGCGCCTGGGCCGCCGCCACGCGCTCGGCAGCCCAGGCCCTGCAGTCGCGGCCTGGGTCCGCGCCGGAACTCTTCGCGCCAGCGGAGCTCGCACTGGTGGGCATCACGCACGGATCGGGCGGAACGGTCCATCCTGCCCCTGCGGGCCAGAGCCAACCCGCACCAACGCAGGCGTCGCCCGGGAGCGGCCGACGCCCGGCGGAAGCCCCGATGTCGACGCCACCTCAGAAGCGCCTGAGCGTGCCTTGCGAATCATCCCATTAACGATCCTGTTATTTACAGGAGAGCCGATCCTGCATCGACCATGGCTTTCATGGGATCAACCGCCAGGGCTTGCCCCTATTACCCGCCCCGCGCTCCCTGAGCAACATCCCCTGAGTCACAGCCCCTCAGCCACTCCCCATCAGCCGCGCCCCCTGAGCACAGCCCGCTCTGAGCACAGCCCGCTCGAAGCCTCAGCCACCTGGCCCCATGACTCACGCCAGAGGCCGGCAGCGCCAGGGTGCAGCACCGTCAGTCATAAATTTGCATGCCCGCCTCGGGTTGCCGCAGCGCCACCTCGTCGCAGGCCCTGCGCCCAGGGCGCCCACCGCGGAGATCTCCGACTTGGTTTTCACTCCCCAACCGTCCGTGAGCGGCCCAGCCGGCAACGGCTCAGGCGCCAGCAGCGCAGCACCAGACCCGACCACCGCCCAGGTGCTTCAGGTGCCCAGCAGCCGCGAGCAGCGTCAGCGCGCCGCCCTCACCGCCCCGCGGCCACCGCTGCCGCCGCGGCAGCGCAAGCACAAGCTGGGCACCACCAGCTTCATGCTGGCCATGCACGTGGGGGCCGTGGCGGCGCTGCTGCCGATGTTCTGGAGCTGGCAGGGGCTGATCGCCCTGGCGGTGCTCTATTGGGTCACGGTGCTGGGCGTGACCCTGGGCCTGCACCGGCTGCTGACCCACCGCAGCTTCGAGGCGCCCAAGTGGGTGGAGCGCATCCTGGTGCTGATGGGGGCACTGGCCTGCCAGAGCGGCCCGATTGAGTGGGTGGGCCTGCACCGCCACCACCACAAGTTCTCGGATCAGCCCAACGACCACCACGACGCCGCCCGCGGCCTCTGGTGGGCCCACAGCGGCTGGATGCTGCACGAGATCCCTGCCCTCAAGCACGTGGGCCGGCTCACCGGCGACCTGCAGGCGGATCCTGTCTACCGCTGGCTGGACCGTTGGTTTCTGCTGCTGCAGCTGCCCCTTGGCGCCGCGCTCTATTGGTATGGCGAGCTGGCGGGGGTGCACGGCGGTGGCCTGGGCCTGGTGCTGTGGGCGATCCCCCTGCGCCTGGTGCTCGTGTACCACGTGACCTGGCTGGTGAATTCGGCAACCCACTTCTGCGGCTACCGCAACTTCGACTGCCCCGACCTCTCGCACAACTGCTGGTGGGTGGCGATCCTGAGCTTCGGCGAGGGCTGGCACAACAACCACCACGCCTTTCCGCACTCGGCCCGCCACGGCCTGCGCTGGTTTGAGTTCGACCTCACCTGGCAGCACATCCGGCTGCTGCGGGCCCTCGGCTGGGCCAGGCGCATCCGCATGGCGCGCTACGTGCAGAGAGGCAGCTACGGGACACCCGGCTGAGACCGGGCTCCGCCACCGCCGCCAGGCCGGGTTGGCGAAGGAGAGCCCAGTTGGGCACGAATCGCTTCCGCGAGGTCCACGCGCGGGGACGCAGCCGCTGCTCTGAACCGGCTGGCCTGACTGCGCAGCAACTCAAGAAACTGATCGGCCCCCAGCTCGTCTTCCCCCGCCGCCCCCAGGGCCGCCAGGGTGCGGCGCAGATCGGGCAGCTCGGCATTGAGCTCGGCGGCGCTGTAGTCGCACTGGCCCGCCATCACCTCGGCGAAGCGCTCACGCCGCTGGCGCTTGGCCACCGGATAGGCCGCCAACACCGTGTCGCGGCAGAGCCGCCAGGGCTGCCCAGCGGTGAACAGCTCGGCCAGGGCAGCGCTCAGATCCGCCGCTTCCGCGTCGGCGATGCGCAGATCAAAGGCCGGCGGCGGCGGCCGCAGCCCGATGAACACCTCCAGGAGCTCCCCCGGGCCGAGCACCGGCGCGGCCTCATCTCGCACCGGCAGGGCCGACATCTCCAGCGCCCCCACCAGCTCAGGCTCACCGGTAAGGCGGGCCCGCAGCGCCGCACTCAGCTGGCCGCCAGACACCTCAGCCGCCAGCAACTGATTCACCCGCCCCAGGGCCAGAAACACCTCCGGCCCGGGCGAGGCGAGCTTGCCGTTGCGCAGCATCGAGATCTGACTGTTGTGCACCCGGCCCAGGTCGAGGGCCTCGGCCAGGGCCGGCAACACCTTGTGGCTCCAGCCATTGCGCTCATGCCAGAGCCGGATCAGGTGGGCGAAGGCCACGCGGCCGGCAGCGAGATCATCTCGATAGCCCATCGACTCAGCCGCCCCGCGCGATCCGGATTCGTATTGCTACCATCGTAGCGATACATCAGGAGTCGGTCCGTCATGGCCGCCACACCCCTTGCCCGCCGCGGCGCCTCTGGGCGCACGGCCGGCGCTGCTGCCAGCAGCACCCGCCGCCCCGCCTTCATCAACGGCGGCGCCAACGGCATCCGCAGGGCCGCGGCCCTGCACCAGACCCGCGCCGGCGAGCCCGCGCCGGCCATCAAGCGCGGCACCCGCTGGGGCACGATCGCCTTCATGGTGGCCATCCATGTGCTGGCGGTGGTGGCCCTGCTGCCCCGCTTCTGGAGCGTGCCGGCCGTGGCCAGCTTCCTGGTGCTCTATTGGGTCACCGCCTGCCTGGGCGTGACCATCGGCTACCACCGGCTGCTGAGCCACCGCGCCTTCCGCGTGCCCCGGTGGCTGGAGCGCTTCTTCGCCACCTGCGGCGCCCTGAGCTGCCAGCACGGTCCGATCGACTGGGTGGGCCTGCACCGCCACCACCACAAGTTCAGCGATACGGAGGTGGACCACCACACCAGCCTCAAGGGCTTCTGGTGGAGCCACATGGGCTGGATGTTCACCACCATTCCGGCCATGGGCGCCGTGCCCCGGCTCACCGGCGACCTCACCAACGACCCCTACTACCGCTGGCTGAACAACTGGTTCCTGCTGCTGCAGCTGCCCCTGGCCGGGCTGCTGTTCTGGATCGGCACCATCACCGGCGCCGGCGGCTGGGCCCTGGTGCTCTGGGGCATCCCGCTGCGCCTGGTGGTGGTGTATCACTGCACCTGGCTGGTGAATTCCGCCACCCACCTGTGGGGTGAGGTGGCCCACGCCAGCGGCGACGGCTCCCGCAACAATCCCTGGGTGGCGGCACTCACCTTCGGTGAGGGCTGGCACAACAACCACCACGCCTTCCCCCATTCAGCCCGCCACGGCTTCGGCCGCCAGATCGACCTCACCTGGCAGCACATCCGCCTGATGCGCCGCCTCGGCCTGGCCACCAACGTGCGCCTACCCCGGGCAGCAGCCCCCGGCGCCAGCCCGCTCACGTAGGCTGACCGATCGGCTCGCGTTCAGAAACCCTCTCCGTACTCCCATGGCCAAGCGCGTTCAAGTGGTTCTCAGCGAAGACGTCCTCAGCCTGGGCAAGGACGGCGATCTGGTGGAAGTAGCCCCCGGCTACGCCCGCAACTTCCTGCTGCCCACCGGCAAGGCCGTGCCCCTCACCCCGGCCGTGCTGCGCCAGGTGGAGGCCCGCCGAGCCAAGGAGGCCGAGCGCCAGGCCGCCCTCAAGGCGGAAGCCGAGGCTTTCCGCACCGCCCTGGCCACCATCGGCCGCTTCACCGTCAAGAAGCAGACCGGCGGCGACGACGTGTTGTTCGGCACGGTGACCAACGGCGACGTGGCCGAGGCGATCGAGGCCGCCACCAAGAAGGACGTCGACCGCCGCGACATCTCCGTGCCCGAAATCCACCGCACCGGCTCCTACAAGGTGCAGGTGAAGCTGCACCCTGAGGTGACGGCCGAGATCAACCTGGAAGTGGTCAGCCACTGAGCCTGAGCCACTGATCCGCCTAGCCACTGATCCGCCTGAGCCCCTGGCTCAGGCCTGGGTATCCCAAGCCCGCCACCCCAGCCCTGGGGTGGCTTTTTTTGTGAAGTCCCCACCGCCAGTGCCGCACTGCCCGTGACCCCTTGCTGGTCAAAGCGACCCGCACCGGGCAGGATGAACGACCCGCTCGCTGCACCCTCCTCCGCCATGGTGAGCGCTCCCCTGAATTCAGCCAGCCCAGCCAGCCGCGAGCGCGCCGGCGGACCGAATGGCAACGCCAATGGTGGCCGGGAGCCCGGCGGCGAGGCCCGCTTCGAAGCCCTGCCCGACTCGGTGCCGCCCCAGAACCTGGAGGCCGAGGAGGCGGTGCTGGGCGGCATCCTGCTCGACCCCGACGCGATCGGCCGGGTGGCCGACGTGCTGCGCCCCGAGGCCTTTTATCTCACGGCCCATCGCGAGATCTACCGCACCGCCCTGATGCTGCACGGCCAGGGCAAGCCCACCGACCTCACCGCCATGACCGCCTGGCTGGCCGACACCGGCCAGCTGGAGAAGGTGGGCGGCCAGGGCCGGCTGGTGGAGCTGGTGGAGCGGATCACCTCCACCGCCTCGATCGACCAGGTGGCCCGCCTGGTGAACGACAAATACCTGCGCCGCCAGCTGATCCGCTCCGGCAACGAGGTGATCCAGCTCGGCTTCGACCAGGGCAAGCCGATGGAGCAGGTGCTCGATGAGGCCGAGCAAAAGATCTTTGCCATCAGCCAGGAGAAGCCCAGCCAGGGGCTCACCCCCACCGCCGAAATCCTCACCACCACCTTCAACGAGATCGAGAGCCGCTCGCTGGGCACCGCCGTGGCAGGCATCCCGGTGAATTTCTACGACCTCGACGCCATCACCCAGGGACTGCAGCGCAGCGACCTGATCATCGTGGCCGGCCGCCCGGCGATGGGCAAGACCTCGATCGTGCTCAACATCGCCAAGAACGTGGCCCAGCTCCATTCCCTCCCCGTGTGTGTGTTCTCGCTGGAGATGAGCAAGGAGCAGCTCACCTACCGCCTGCTGTCGATGGAGGTGGGCATCGAGAGCGGCCGCCTGCGCACCGGCCGGCTGCAGCAGGAGGAGTGGCCGCTGCTGGGCCAGGGCATCAACAGCCTGGGCCAGCTGCCGCTCTACATCGACGACAAGCCCAACTCCGGCGTGCTGGAGATGCGTTCTCTCTGCCGCCGGCTGATGGCCGAAACCGGCAAGGAGCTGGGCCTGATCGTGATCGACTACCTGCAGCTGATGGAGGGCTCCACCCCCGACAACCGGGTGCAGGAACTCAGCCGCATCACCCGCGGCCTCAAGGGCATGGCCCGCGAACTCAATGTGCCGGTGATGGCCCTCTCCCAGCTCAGCCGCGGCGTGGAATCGCGCACCAACAAGCGCCCCATGCTCAGCGACCTGCGCGAATCGGGCTCGATCGAGCAGGACGCTGACCTGGTGCTGATGATCTATCGCGACGAGTACTACAACCCCGAAACCCCCGACCGCGGCATCACCGAGGTGATCGTGACCAAGCACCGCAACGGGCCGGTGGGCACGGTGAAGCTGCTGTTCGAGCCCCAATTCACGCGCTTCCGCAACCTGGCGGCCTGATCAGCCCGGCGCAACCGCGCCCTACCCTCAGGCCATGGCGCCAGCTCTTCCTCCAACCGAGCACTTCGACGTGATCGTGGTGGGCGGCGGCCATGCCGGCTGTGAGGCGGCGATCACCGCCGCCCGACTGGGCTGCTCCACGGCACTCTTCACCCTCAACCTCGACCGCATCGCCTGGCAGCCCTGCAACCCGGCGGTGGGCGGGCCGGCCAAGAGCCAGCTGGTGCATGAGGTGGATGCCCTCGGCGGCGTAATCGGCCGGCTGGCCGATGCCACCGCCCTGCAGAAGCGCGTACTCAACGCCAGCCGCGGCCCGGCCGTGTGGGCTCTGCGCGCCCAGACCGACAAGCGCCAGTACGCCCGCCAGATGCTGCAGCTGCTGCAGCACACCCCCAACCTGGCCCTGCGCGAGGCGATGGTCACCGGCCTGGTGGTGGAGGGCACCCCCGGCGAGGGCGGCCACGTCACCGGGATCCGCACCTACTTCGGCAGCACCTATGGCGCCGGGGCCGTGATCCTCACCGCCGGCACGTTTCTGGGCGGCCAGATCTGGGTGGGCAACCAATCGATGAGCGCCGGCCGCGCCGGCGAGCAGGCAGCCGTTGGGCTCACCGAGGCACTCGAAGCCCTCGGCTTCCAGATGGGCCGCCTCAAGACCGGCACCCCCGCCCGGGTCGATCGGCGCAGCATCGCCCTCGATCAGCTGGAGGAGCAGCCCAGCGACGCCGCCGACCGCTTCTTCTCCTTTGATCCCGCCAGCTGGGTGAGTGGTGAGCAGATGAGCTGCCACATCACCCGCACCACAGCCGCCACCCACCAGCTGATTCGCGACAACCTGCACCTCACGCCGATCTACGGCGGCTTCATCGACAGCAAGGGGCCGCGCTACTGCCCCTCGATCGAGGACAAGATCGTGCGCTTCGCCGACAAGGAGAGCCACCAGATCTTCCTGGAGCCCGAGGGTCGCGACACACCCGAGATCTACGTGCAGGGCTTCTCCACCGGCCTGCCCGAGCGGCTGCAGCTGGAGCTGCTGCGCACCTTGCCCGGCCTGGAGCGCTGCGTGATGCTGCGGCCCGCCTACGCAGTCGACTACGACTACCTGCCCGCCACCCAGCTCAAGCCCTCGCTGGAAACCAAGCGGGTGGCGGGGCTGTTCTCCGCCGGCCAGCTCAATGGCACCACCGGCTACGAGGAGGCCGCCGCCCAGGGCCTGGTGGCCGGCCTCAACGCCGCCCGGCTGGTGGGCGGCCAGCCGCCGGTGCACTTCCCCCGGGAAGGCAGCTACATCGGCACGATGGTCGACGACCTGATCACCAAGGATCTGCGCGAGCCCTACCGGGTGCTCACCAGCCGCAGCGAATACCGGCTGGTGCTGCGCGGCGACAACGCCGACCGCCGCCTCACCCCTTTGGGCCGCGAGCTGGGGCTGATCGATGAGCGCCGCTGGGAGATCTTCCAGCGCAAGCAGGTGGCGATCGCCGCCGAGCAGCACCGCCTCGACAGCGTGCGTCTCAAAGCCAGCGATCCGAACGCCACCGCCGTGGAGGCCGAAACCGGCGCCGCCATCAAGGGCTCAATCACCCTTGCCGAGCTGCTGCGCCGTCCTGGTTTCCACAGCGCCGATCTGGCACGCCACGGTCTGGCCGACCCCGAGCTGCCCCGGGATGTGGCCGAAGCCGCCGAGATCGAGATCAAATACAGCGGCTATCTGGCCCGTCAACAGCAGCAGATCGACCAGGTGCAAAAGCAGCAGCACCGGCCCATCCCCGCCGGCGTCAACTACGCCGCCATCGCCACCCTCTCGCGCGAGGCCCGCGAGAAGCTGGCCGCCGTGCAACCTGCCACCCTGGGCCAAGCCTCGCGGGTGCCCGGCGTGAGCCATGCCGACCTCACGGCCCTGCTGCTGTGGCTGGAGCTGCAGCGGCGCCGCACCCCAGCCGGCCTGGACAGTGGCGATACGGTGGTGACAGCAACCACTGCCAAGTAGGTGTTGTGAGCTCGGTGCACGGCAGCGGCCCTCGCCGGATCCCCACCTCTCGCGCCTACTGGGAGCTCAAGGCCGAGCAGGTGATGAACCGCGTGTTCGCGCCGGAATGCTCGATCGATCTGGAAATCGTGGAAACCCGGCCCACGAGCCCGCCCGCTGCGGCCCCCACCGTTGTGGCCCGTCAGCCGGCAACCCAACCCGGGGCCACAGCGCAGGCCTGGCCGCCGCTCTCGGATCGACGCCTGCTGCTGGCCGCCGGGCTTGCCGTGCTGGGGCTCGGCCTGGCCGGCGGCGCCGCAGCCGGCTGGGGCCTCTGGCTGCAGCACCAGCAGGCCCTGCGCCAGGAACGCAACCTGCTGCTGATCGAGCGGCTCCGCAACCTCGGCCCCCCGCAAGCAACCGCTGAGGCCAACCCAGCCCCAGGCCCCTCCGCGGGCAGCAGTGGTGAGGGCCCCGAGCTGCCGCCACCACCGCCGGATGAACCCTGGATGCAGGAGTTGGCCACCCTGCCGGCGAGCTCGGCGCCGGCGGCACGGGTTCTCAAAGTTCCCATGAGCCAGACGATCGATGCACCCCCACCGCCAGCGCGCGGCACGGCCGGCCGGGCAGCGAGCAACAGCTCAGGTGCTGCTGCGGCAGGCAGTGCGGGTGGAGGTGGCGGCAGCCTGCCCCAGCTGGTGGGCGTGATTCAGATCCCCGGCAGCGGTGGATCGGCGATCTTCCAGCTAGGCGGCAGTTCCACCAGCGCTGCCGTGGGCGAATCGATCGGCAACAGCGGTTGGCGCCTGCAGTCGGCCAGTGGCGAGTCGGCCGTGATCGAGCGGGCAGGCGAGCAACGGCGCCTGAACATCAGCAGCGGCTTCTAGTCGGTGCCAGCCAATCGTGGGTTCCGAAATCAGAAAATACCTGCCATCAAACACCCATATCCCGATCATGACTCCTTCGAGCCGGCCAGCCTCAAACGCCATAAAACTGCCGATACCAGGCCACGAACCGCGCCACACCCTCCCTCACGGGGGTGTTGGGTCGGAAGCTGATCCAGGCCTCCAGAGCTGAGGTGTCAGCACTGGTGGCATGCAGATCACCGGGTTGCATGGGCATGAACTGTTTGATGGCCGTGATTCCCAGAGCACCCTCGATCGCTTCGATGTAGTCCATCAGCAGCGTGGGACTGGCATTGCCGATGTTGAACAGGCGATGGGGAGCCCAGCTGGTAGCCGGGTCAGGATTGGCTGGATCAAAATCCGGATTCGGCACAGCGGGCTTATCGAGAACCCGGATCACACTTTCAATCGCGTCATCGATATAGGTGAAGTCGCGCTGCATCTGACCATTATTGAACACCTGGATTGGCCGCCCCTCCAGGATCGCCTTGGTGAACAGAAACAGCGCCATATCTGGCCTGCCCCAGGGGCCATACACCGTAAAAAAGCGCAGGCCAGTTATCGGAATCCCATGGAGATGGCTATAGGAATGGGCCATCAGCTCGTTGGCCTTCTTCGTGGCGGCATACAGGCTCACCGGATGATCCACACTGTCGTGCTCAGAAAAGGGAATCCGGGTGTTGCCGCCATACACACTGCTGCTGGAGGCATACACGAGATGGCCGCAGCCATGGGCACGGCAGGCCTCCAGCAGGTGGCTGAAGCCCACCACATTCGCCTGGATGTAGGCCTGTGGGTTCTCGATCGAATAGCGCACGCCTGCCTGGGCCGCCAGGTTCACCACCTTGGCCGGCTTATGCGCTGCAAACGCC
>Ga0164293_10006062_pt1 | contig 10288 bp, 11 predicted proteins | sample GEODES118metaG_FD_111487 | JGI IMG/M metagenome (GOLD analysis project Ga0164293, IMG submission 111487) | Eutrophic lake water microbial communities from Lake Mendota, Wisconsin, USA - GEODES118 metaG | ecosystem: Environmental > Aquatic > Freshwater > Lake | place: USA: Lake Mendota...
ACCGCTCGCGCGTTGGGCAATAACGTCAACGTCAACGCCAACGTCAGTGCGTTGCTTCGGCGCTTCTGTGGCATCGCGCACCTTCTGAGAAAACATCGCGTCGACGCAGGTCCGTCACCACGAAAACGAGGGGGCCGGCGATTGTTTGGCGCGGGTTTCAGCTGCGTAGTATGGCTGCGGGTGACATGGGATCTGCGCGCGTTATTGGCCGAGTTTCAATGCTTGCCATCGCCTCGAGCGTGGCTGCCGTGCCGCTTGTTCTCTCGGCAGCGCTCGCATCCTCCACAGCAGGCTGTGAGACCCAAGCGGTCGGCGTCGAGACGTGCCGTCGCATCGAAACCGCACGCTGCGAAAACGCGCGCCGATGCGGGATCGATCTCAGCATTCCGCTGCACCAAGGTTCGTCACCTTCTGACGATGTCGGCGCGTGCAAGCGCTACTACGACGTCGCGTGCCTCCATGGCCTCGTCGCGCCGACAGATCCGGGTCCCGTCGCCGCACAAGCGTGCGTCGATGCGCTCAACGCGGCCACAAACTGCGACGTCATCAAACACCCAGAAACATCGCCCGCGTGCGCATTTTTGAATCCACCCGACGCGTCGCCCTCGTCCGATGCGGCATCGGCAGATTCAGGCGCCGACGCTGGTGTGGCTGTGGTGGATGCTGCGGTTCCGAAAACCGCGACCTTGGATCTTTAGCCACGCAATTACGTGCACACCGCATCATATGCATGATGCATTTCACACAAATATGCATCTTGCATAGACGCAACGCCGCTCACGCGGAAACGTCGTCATCGTCTTGGGCCATGGCCTCCATCGGTACGCGCACGCGCGTCGCATGCAGGCGAGCATCAAGCTCAATCTTCCAAAACGATGGACCGTCGCCGCTGCGGCAGCCGAGAGTGAGCGAGGGCGACGCAAGAATCGTGAAGTTGGCTCCCGCGGGCTGTCGCTGCTCACTCACGTGACGATGACCATGGAGCACCGCCGTAACCCCAACCTCATCGAAGACGCGCGCCGCCTCGCGCGCATCATCGAGGCGCATGCCGATTTCAGGCGGCGTTCGCCTGCCTACCCCATGCGCGAGAGGCACAAGGTGATGGTGAAACATCACGATACGATGAAAGGCCCGTTTGAAATCAGCGCTCTGCCCGACGCGCCGAAGCCACGCAAGCTGCGCCTCTCCAATCGCTCCGTTTTGGCGAAAAAACCGTTTTTGCGGCCTCGCGCACGAATCGAGGCCAACAATCACGGCGTGCGCCTCGGGCACCGTGCGCATCCACCCTCCCGACGCATCGAGCTCTAATCCGATCTTCGCGGCGAACGCATGCCAGGCCTGTCGTTTGCTTCGCGCGGTCGGTCGAGGACGCGTGCTTGCGCGCATGGGGAGCAGATACAAATCATGATTGCCGGCAATCACGAAAAGCCGATTTTGCTTTATCCACGGCGCAAACGCCGACTCAATGAGTTCCCATCCGGCACCGTCGTCGGTCACATCCCCGGTGATCGCGACCGCATCGAATTGATTCGGCTGCAGCACGTCGAGAGCGCGCAGCAAACGCACATTGACGTTCGCGCTCTCGTTCGGGTTTCGCCCCCGCGGATGATGCGCAACAAGGGCGCCTAACGCTTGCGCCGATGGCAACGATTGCGCAAGTGTCGTCGCGCGCCTGGCTTCGAGTCGACGCGCTTTGGCCGCAGCGCGTTCGATAGGGTCGAATGCGCGGAGTGAACCATCGACCCGCCGAAGTGGCGGCACCGGATGCGCGTAACCGCCGGGATCGACGAGCGTTATGTCGAGGGCCCCGCGGCGGCCTCGCGACTGCACAACGCGCCAGCCTGACTGCTCCCAAACAATTCGGGCATCGGGGGTCGACACCGAAACGACATTCGGAGTTCGCCGCACTTGATGCGCGCGGTCGTGGAAGGAGTCTCCGAACTCGGAAACGTGAAGATCGGAGATGTGGGCCAGAGCGAACGTCACGCGAACGCTACATCCCCGCGATGATTTTGAACGACTCACCCTCCGGAACGAGCTCAAGGCGATTGTCGGCAATCGAGTGTTTCCACTCTTCGCCCTTGAGCCCCGGAACGCGATAGCTCGCAGAGTAGGTGTATTCGATATACACTTTTTTCGATTCGGTGAACGAGACGCGGCGATACCTAATTTCATAGCGAATCGCCTGCGTCTTCACGAAGGTTGCCGTGAGGTAGTCCTTCAGACCGGCGTAATCGATATCGTCTTCAACATTCGTATTGCCGCCGTCTTCGAAGTACCGCGGACTTGCGAGTGACAAGAGCGTGCGAACGTCTTTGTCTTCGACCGCGTGCCGGTATTGCTCGCAAAAAGCGATGATCTTCTTATTTTCGCTCGTGGCCTCGACATCCGTGTTGGGAATCAACGATTTGGCACACCCCGAAGCGCTCGCCCCCAGAAGGGTGACGGCCGCGGCGACAGTGAAGGCAGAAACAAGCGCTCGCATCATGAAGCTCCGTGAGTATGCATGTTGCACGTACTGAACGAGAAGGCTGCACCCACGGAGCATGCCGCGCCGGCCGTGCCCGCAGATGACAAGCCCCGAGTTGAAGCAGAACACAAAGCATTCGGCAATGCCCAACCCTTCCCGCGATCCATCGTTTAGGGTGGGGCGCTCAGGCGCGGTTACGGGTCGACGCGGCGATGCGTCTTAGGTTCCACTCACATTTTCGTGAATTGCCCGAACCGTCAGCAGCAATCGCGCAACGTAAACCCGAACCTCGGGCTGCGCGATCATCACAAGCGCCCCCACGGCCACCGTTGTTGCGAGCGTAAGAACCTCGCCCACCACGCGGCCTGCGAACGAATGACCGCTTGCTGCAGCGTACGACGCCATGCGCAGCGAACGAAGTGGCAACGCAATGGCGGCATACACGAGACCCGCCGCCAAAAGCACATGCCAAAGCGGCACCCCTGGTGGCAGCGAGAATCCGAATAATCTTCCCGTGTTCAAAAGCACCAGGATCACAGCTATCGAGGCAACGAACCATGCGGCACTTACGATGCCGAACATGTACCCAGCAATGCCTGCCGCGACGCGCGACGATGGCCCCAGCGTGGCGGGTTGGTTCCAGGTTTCAGGCACACCAAACCATCTCGCCCTATGACCGGTCGGCTCACTGTGCGTGTGAGAACTGCTGCCTGCTGTTGTGGTTTTGGACGCTCTCGCCTTGGCGCTCCAGCCCTCACGCCAATCGCTCGCCACGCGCTTTGACACGCGCTCAACCTCGCGCTTGGCCCGCTCGATAATCTCTTGCGCGTTGAACGCCACACCATGGGCTTGCGCCCATTGCTCGCTCGTATGCGCCGACGGCACGATGAACATCGCCAGCAAATAAAAGAGCAACACACCACCGCCCGAAAGCAAGCCAAGCGCCACGGCCATCAACCGAACAACGGTGACATCTATCCCGAAGTAAGCGCCTAAGCCGGCGCAGACTCCAGCGATCATCGCCCCATCACGAATGCGATAAAGACGCTTGCGTGATGCATTCGTTTCCGCGCTTGGGTCCGATGTGGCATTTGCGCCGAATGTGCTGTGCGTACGGGGAGCATCGGGCGGCGAGGCCTGCACTGGGCCCATTTCATCGAGCACGCGCGCCATTATCTCCGCGGTGACCACATCGCCTCTGGCGGAGAGGTGCAAAGCACACTTCGCCCCGATAGCCTCTTCAATGTCGCTGAGAATATCGGATTTGTCGGGGTTATCACTCAGCTCGAATTCGGCGCGCTCGAGATACGCGGAAAGCGCATCGTACGCCGGAGCTGCCAATGAATAGGAGTGACCACTTAAGGTCACAACAATCACGCGTTGCATGGTTCATCGTCCCAGGTGTTGGAGAGTTTTATCGAGCAACTTCCAATAGGCGCTTAGATCGCCGAGGCGCGCTCGACCTTTTTTGGTAAGCGAGTAATACTTTCGAGGCGGCCCCGAATCGGATTCCACCCATTCGTAGTCGACAAATTCTTCGCGCCGAAGCTTCGAAAGAAGCGGGTAAAGCGTGCCCTCCTGCGTTGCGAAGGGTGTGGAGGCAAGGCGCGCGAGAATATCAGCAACATACACTCGCTCAGCCCCAATCAACGTAAGTAGCGCGAATTCCAATAGCCCTTTGCGAATTCCTCCAAATTGATCTTCAGGGGAGGTCATAAGCTACCTTTTGAACGCAAGGTAGCAGCTCAGAAAAAGGTGTCAATCCAAAGGTGCATCCCCTCCAAGCGTGCGCGCCTTTGGGACTAGCGATGAGGCTTTTTCGATCACACGGGTTCAGGCAGGCTCGAACGTGTGCATGCCGCATGCACTCAAGACAACAAGGCACCCTCGGTCGTCGTCCCACTGCAGCTGAACGCAATGCCCATGGGTGATTTTGTCGCTGTCGCTGTCGCTGTCGCTGTCGCTGTCGCGTAGCGCCTGCGGGGGCAGCTCGAGCTGCGCCACGATTGCGGCGCGGCCGTCGGGACGAATCCGCACCATTTGCAAAACGCAATCGTTGCCATGGTGCCTGGGCACCGTAGCGGCGATGCAATCCCCCCAGGGAAGCGCCACCAACGCCCTCACGGTGGCGTGCTTTTGGAGCGCTTCGAACGCTGCACTTTGCACTGAATTGAGCAGCGGTAGGTCATCGCTGCCGAAGTCGCGACCCTCGCGGTCCTCACGACCCTCGCCTTTTTCCAGCGCGGTCGCACCGAAGTGTTGGTCAACCGAGTCTGAGTCTGATGCTGAGGCAACGCGCTTCCACGCGCGGTCTTCCCAACAGAGAGCGAACGCCTGTTGGGCCTGCTCTCGGCCAGGCGGTGGCTCCGAATGGCGCAGCGATGAACTTACGCTTTCGTCGTCCCGACCGCGTTCTTCGAGCGCATCGCACGGATCCGACGCGTCGCGCGTATCGCGAGTGTCTCGGTCGTCGCCGTGAGCGCCCGCAGGTCGCGGCCAATCGAGCCAGTCTTCAACGGCGATGCCTTCATCGTCGTTGTCGTCGTCGTCGTCGTCCGCGAAACCACGGTCGTCTCGAGTGTCGGCGTGAGGCGTGACCCGAGCGCGCTGACCGTCGCTAACACGGTCGCGTTCGAGACCGAGCTCGAGTTCCGGATCGTCGGCGGCATCGCGCTCGGGCCCTTCGGCGCCGTCGTCGCTCAGTGGCGCGGCCTCGGGCTCCATCCAGTCATCATCGCCGTACGCCATCGCGGCATCGGGTTCATCGTCCTTCGCGACGCTCGCGCCAAGCCCATCGGAGACCAACGCATCGTCCGCCATCTCATCGGCGAGCATCGCCGCCTCGGCCGGTGATAACGCGGCGGTGTGGACATCGTTCTCGTCGGCTACTGAATGCGAATCGATGTCCAATAGCTCGGACGCGAGATCGGCAATCGCCAGGCCATTCGGCGCTTTTGCGCCTGCCTCCGAATCGTCGAGCCAGCTTTGGTCGCCCGAACCATCACCTTCCAAATCATTGTATCCCGCATCTTTCAACACGTCGTGCGGCGAAACGGCGCCATCGATGCCCTCATCCGCCTCGCCGTCGAGCGGCGGGAGCGCCAGGTCGTCCAATTCTTGGGCGTTTGACATCGCGCGCAACGCTACCAGGCCCGCCGCCACGAGAGCTACCCGCTCGACTCGCCGCGCCGGCGAGGCGGGCGACATTCACCCGGTGGACGGACAACCGCGTGCATCCTACGCGCAGTTCGATGGGGTCATTGACCCATGCATTCGAGGCGCGAAGGCGCAGCGCATTTTACTTTCCCGCCCACCCGCGGCATGGTCTCCAAATCGCACGTGACACAGCCGCCGGCAATAACCCCATCCCTCCGAGCGTGGTCATCGCTATCGACGTGGCGACAGCTCGGCCGAATGCCCAGGTCGGCTTAACGCCCGCGGTTGGCTCTGTCATGGATGGCCCGAACCCACCACCGGCGTCACTGCGGTCTCGCGGCCTTTCGTGGCGAGCCACGGTCATGATCGGCACGAACCTGGCCGTCATGGGCGTCACGTATCTTTACCAGGTTGATGCGTCGCGGCGCTTGTCGCCCGATGCCTTTTTCGCCCTTTCGCTGTGGCTTGGGCAGCTGGCGATCGTCGGCATCTTGGCCACCTTCGCCCATGTGCGCGGGACACTCGTGCCGCTCCGAGCGCGCAGCGTCTGGGTCTCGCGTTCGCAATCGGCGCAAGTCTTCACGGCACTCGCACTTGTGAGCTATCACCTCGCGAGGCCCGGCCGCCTGTCGCCCAACGTTCTAATCACAGAGACGGCCCTTGTCGGCGTCGCCGCAGCGTATGGCTCGGGCACACTCACAGGGCGGCTGCGCTTACTCGGCGTTGCTAATGCCGGGCTCGTAAGTGCGATCGCGCGCATCGCATTCGCCGCAGCCTACGCTGCGCGTGGGCCTATCGTTTTTTACGAAGCAAACGCGGTTTCGGCTGTCGTACTCCTCGGGCTTGTCGCCATCCAATTGCAGTCTACATCTTCACTGGAGTCGTTGGATCCGCCGACCCAGGGCGCGCGTTCGTGGGGCGCGGTCATTGTCGTCGGACTCATGCAGGCCGCGCTTCCGCACGTGCAACTCTTTATCGCGCGTGCCGGAGCACCGGCCTCGGAGGCCCCCACCCTTGCGAGCGTCATCGTCTTTTCACGCGCTCCGTTGATGCTCGGCATGGCGGTGCTCAGCATCGCGATGGCCAAGCACCTGCGATTGGGATCGCGCCTTGCGCCCAGCGACTCGGTCGGAGCCTGGCTCACGCGCTACAGTTTCGAAGTCGTCGCTGTGGGCCAGTGCGCAGTCGCTGCCGTCTTTTTTTACATAGCCGGCCCAGCCATCGCCGCTCGCGTAACGGGCGCACACATCGCTCATGCGCGCGCGACGTTCGCCCTTTCGACGCTAGATCACGCGTTTCTTTTATTGTGCTTTGCAATTATGCAGCATGCCGTGGTTCGCTCGCGCGTAAACCATGCCGTGGCGCTGCTTGCCGGCGTGGCGCTGCCCATCACGCTGGCGCTCGCGCTTATCAAAGCATCCATCAACACATGGCTTGTGGCACACATCGCGACCATCACGGTCGCGTTAATAGCGCTATACATCTATTCGCAAAAACCCGACACGGTCACTCCGGAATCTAACTCGTAATTGAATCTCGGCGCCAACTCGGGAGTTTAATAGCGTTTTTGCCGATTCGCGTTGAGCAACGTTTGCGATAAGAAGAATATAAAAAGAGAGTCGAAGATCGTGCTTAATGCGCGCGATACCCGTATCCGACCAAGACTTGAGAAGCAGTCCTAACTCGAAAAAGCGACGCAATTTTTCTTCACAAGAGCGACCGTCTCTGTTACCCCCCCCCATGACCCTACGTTCTTCTGTTCTAGGCTCCTTTTTGCTCGCTCTCTCGGTCGTCGCGGCCTGCTCGGAGGAAAGCGCGCCGTCGACCCCCTCGGCCAACGACGGCGGCACGCCACCGCCAATTCGTCGCGCAACGGCACGACGGGCGGTTCAACAGCTCCGAGCCAAGCGACCAGCGACCCCAACACTCCGCGATCGCTCCAAGAGCTCCAGACGAAATACGACGCCATCGCTGCGCAATTTGGGTGCCCTACCGTTGAGCTTCCGGCCGACGCAGTCTCGAGCCAATGTTCGGGTCGGGCAATGGCATGGTTCGAATGCATTCCGTCCGACCCCAAGCATTGCTTCTGCGAACAAGGTACTCGACGCCTGAACTGCGAGCCTTCGTATAGGCCGAATGAAGGACCGGCGAAGTGCATTGAACAATTTCGCGCCTTCGACGCGTGCCAGAGCAGCGCGAGCGCAAACTGATCACGGCGACGGGCAGCGTCACCGCCCAAGCGCGGGGTGGTGCGGGCGCTTCACGGCCCCGCTGCTTCTTTCCGCCCGCGCGCGAGACCATCTTCGCACGAGGCCTGCGGCATTGATTTCTTCGCCGCGACGGTGGCTCGAGTCGCCGCGCCTCGTGGTCGCCTGAAGCCGCCTAACTCGCGCCGAGGGTGGGAGCCAGCTGCATTTTAATATATTAAAAAACATTCCCAACGACATTTGGAATTATGACAATGGCAACTATCGAAAAGAAGCGTGACATGAGAGGTATCTTTCAACCCCGTCGCTCTTGGGTAAAAGGGTCTATCGGATTTGTCGTCGCTTGCGCGAGTGCCACCATGGCTTGCTCGGAGAAGTCGAGCGGTACCGGTTCGGTTCCGAACCAGGAGGAGGCCCCCGATGCAGGTCCGATGACTCCGCGGAAAAAGCTGCAGACCAGAATTTTGTACCTCACCGATGAGTACAGCTGCTCTTCGTCGTTCAAACTTACGGACGCTACGTTCGTCGAGGCGTGCGCCGACCGTTTTTCGGAATGGGTCGATTGCCTGGAGGCCAACCCGTACCAATGCGAATGCGAACGCTTTACGAAGCAACTAAACTGCGAAGGTTCGTACAACGTCGAACTCAATCCGAAGGCCCGCTGCGTTGAGCCCCACAACAAGCTCAAGGCATGCGAAAGCGCGGCGCGCCCAACCACTGGCGCCGACGCCAGCGCGAATTAGTTGCATCACGCACACTCGCGTCGAATCCCCCGACTCCCACGTCCCTTGTCATTGCCACGCGCCGATGGGCAGCGCCTCAAACAGGACGCGTCGTTGCCCGTCGACGGGATGCCATCGACGCACCGGCTTGAACGCGTCGAAGGACCTGCTTCCCCGACCGCGTCTACGCAGTGACAGGTCCATCCGTTCGTGAGTTCGGCACCGGATTTCGTCGTCGACTGGACACGTGCAAGTCACATGAAGCCGCCACACTTCCGACGAACGTCTGTCCTTCTCGGTGTCATCGGTGGTGGCGGCGCGGCAGCGGGTGCCTGCACCGAGCTGCGCATCGATGAACGCCAAGCAGCGCCCACCCCCGAAGGCGTTGACGAGAGCCGACTCCCCGACGACCCGGCGCGCGCTCGCGAGTGGACCGTTGTCCCAAACGACACGGCATTCACGCTGCGACTTGCCGCTCCGCAGAGCGTGTACGAGTTCGACCTTCCAAACGGCGGAGCGATCGCAGTGCGTTCGTGGCAGGATGACGATAAACATGCAGAATGCAAAGTGTCACCCGATCGCCTCACACTCGATGCGATGCCCGTTCGTTCCTTTCAGACGCTTGACTCGTCACCCGTTGTGTCGATTAGCGCCGTTACGTCGCGGCCATTGTCCATGGCGCTCGGGCCAGGCACGTACGCCGCCGTGGTCAGGCACCACACGTTTTTGCCATGCGCGAACTCCAGTGCACCAGGTGTTCACCCTCAACGTCGGCGACCTCTGCCAGTGGGCGTACACTCGAGCGGATGGCGCCGCGAACCACAAAGCGACCTTTCGCGATCTCACCCACCCCACTTACAAAGGACCTCCGAGCCGCGCGAGTAGGCAGGGCTGCAACTACGTTTTGTTTTCCCAGGTTGCACCCGAGGTGGCCTGCCCGGTAGCTTCACCCTGGTCGGAAATACGGCTCTCTTCAAGCACATCATGCTCACACCCTAGAAAACGTGCAACATGCAAACAGATCGGAGGCCACGCGAAGTCTGCCAGGGAGCGAGCGACACCGGCCTGAGCGCGAGCGAGATCCCGATTTCGCCCGCTGTCATTGACTTCAGCCTCAGTCGCTGGCAGGTGCGAGCGACGACCGATGCGGTATCGCCTACTTCTCCCGCGCGCTGTTGGTAGTGCATGCTTGCTTGTGTCTGCGTGCTCAGTCAGCGCCCCCTCGGACGAAGACAGCGCATCCCCATCGATTGAAGACGTCCAACAAAAGTGGGACGAACTTGCCTCCAAATATGGCTGCGCCCCGCAACGCATTGTGCCTGCGCGCATGCCGGCGAACTGCACCGGTTTAGCCATCGCTCTCATCAAATGCTTTGGTTCGCATGCCAATCATTGCCAATGCGAATCTGACAATCGCGACCTCAATTGCGAAGGCGCTTACAAACCCAACGAAGGACCTGCGCTGTGCATCGATGCCAACGCCGCCTGGCGAAAGTGTGTCGACCAGGCACCGAAGACCGCCGATGCATCAACCCCTTAGGCACTGCCGTTGAGTGCATCTTGCACGTTCATGACGACAGACCACGCCACGGAGTGCGCGAGTGCAACAGAAAGCGCCTGGCCTCGAAGTGCGAGAGAGACCGCGCGGTAGACAAAATTTCTACAAATTACAGACAGTCTTCCTTGACCGGGAAGGTTCGGCGGTTCATACCTCGCTTGCTCAAGACCCCGGA
>Ga0164293_10006063_pt1 | contig 10288 bp, 10 predicted proteins | sample GEODES118metaG_FD_111487 | JGI IMG/M metagenome (GOLD analysis project Ga0164293, IMG submission 111487) | Eutrophic lake water microbial communities from Lake Mendota, Wisconsin, USA - GEODES118 metaG | ecosystem: Environmental > Aquatic > Freshwater > Lake | place: USA: Lake Mendota...
CGGTGCGAGAAGTTGCACTCTTTCGCGGCGAATATGGATGGGCTGAATTCTCACCATTTATTGAATACGACGATCTGGAATCTTCACGATGGCTTCACTGCGCCATAGAAGCTGCAACAACTCCTCGGCCGCCTCGATTTCGGCAGGCAATCGCAGTTAACGGCACTATTCCGGCAACTAACGATAAGAAAGTTTTAGCGGATTTAGTCGCAAGCTATCCCGGAGTGAGCACATATAAAGTAAAGGTGGGAAGTAATCTCACTGAAGATATTGCACGGCTTGCGCGAATTCGATCCCTTGGGCGCAAAGTCAATATTCGAATCGATGTCAATGGATCCTGGACTGTAGATCAAGCACTGACAAATCTCTATGCCATGTATGAAGAAGTTGGTCCATTTGAGTATGTTGAACAACCCTGCGGAACTATCGAAGAGATGCGTGAACTCAAATCAAAAATTCGTATCCCGCTCAAGATTGCCGCTGACGAGGTTGTTCGTAAAGCAGAAGATCCGTTTGCCATTAATTTAGAAGGTGCTGCAGATGTGTTGATGCTAAAAGTTCAACCGCTGGGCGGCATTGCTCGTTCACTAGCAATTGCTGCGCATCACCAACTTCCGGTGGTTGTTTCAAGTGCGCTCGAGAGTGCGGTTGGAATTAGATATGGACTCGAACTCGCAGCCGCTCTACCCGAATTAAAACTAGATTGCGGTTTAGCGACAGGTTCTCTCATCATGACAGATGTGGCAGCTCTACCCATAGTCGATGGCGAGATTGCGATAAGTGAGATAGATATTGCGCTCGATGGGTTGGATGTGGGCGCAGATCGTTACGAATGGTGGCAGAATCGCGCTATGCGATGTGCCGAGCTACTTTCATGAATACTTCAACAACGCTTGCTCGCACAATTGTCCGACAGATAATCGAGTCTGGAATAAAGGATGTTGTTATCTCTCCCGGATCGCGAAATGCGCCACTATCAATCGCATTCTTTCAAGCATCACAGCGCGGTCTGATTTCACTACATACTCGCATCGATGAGCGCAGCGCTGCTTTCTTTGCCCTTGGTATCGCCAAGGCGAGTAAATTACCGGTTCCAATTGTCTGTACAAGTGGCACCGCGCTCGCGAACTACCACCCTGCCGTACTTGAAGCCTCGCATTCAAACCAACCGCTATTGGTAATGACTGCTGACCGGCCAGCTGAACTTCGGCGCACCGGCGCCAACCAGACAACCGAGCAAGCCCGCATTTTCGGAAAAGCTGTTCGATATTTTGCAGATGTTTCTGGTCCAGCATTTCCCATGACGCTGCCGCTAGATTCGCTGAGAACAGGACCAGTGCATCTAAATATTCAATTTGCAGAACCACTCGGACCAGATGATGACAGTGATTGGTTATCGCAAGTTTCGATTAAAGCTCCCGAAGTATTTTCCCGCAAGAGTGCTGGAACTTTCTATACAAAATCTACTCGCGGTGTCCTTGTTATTGGCCACGATCGCGCCGGATTTACCGCCGAGGAAGTCAACCAATTTGCGCAGTCACTAGGTTGGCCAGTAATTGCTGAAGATCCACTCTCATTTCCGTCAGCAATCCCACATCCAAGTATTTTCCTTACATCGCAAGCTATTACAGATGAGCTTCGTCCAGATACGGTTGTGGTTATTGGACGCACCACCCTCTCTCGCTCAATCAATCGATTCATCAATACGGCGCGCAAAAACATTGTGATTGATCCAAGAATGCTGACAGTCGATAGCGATCGTCAAGCAAATCAAAAATTCACTGCTATGCCTACCGTCGATTTTGCGGGCAACGATCCTGAATATGCGCAACGATGGGAAAAGTACGGCCAGCGTGCATCGAAGATGGTGGCAGAGCTGAATACTTGGTCTGAGCAATTAGTTGCTCGAGAAATTGCAGCATCATTGCCAGCAGAGTCAACGCTCTTTATCTCTTCTTCCAGGCCTATCCGCGATATTGAAGGTTTTGCATCTCCCAGAAGCGGAGTCGAAACCTTTGCAAATCGCGGCCTCGCTGGAATTGATGGAAATATCTCAACTGCCTTAGGAATCGCTGCTCAACGAAGTGCCACCTACGCGATCCTGGGCGATTTGAGTTTCTTGCACGATCTGACCGGCCTGATAAATACTGAAACCATCAACCTTAAATTTATTGTGATTGATAATAACGGTGGTGGGATCTTCTCCACCCTGAGTCATCGAGGAGTAGAAGGCTTTGAAGCGGTATTTGGTACGCCTCATAATCTTGATCTCACAAAGCTCGCTGATGCATTTGGCATGAGAACATCGCGAGTAAAGAACCAATCAGAACTAGCGGCCGAACTTGCTAAGCCAATCGCAGGAGTATCTCTTGTTGTTGTTGAAGTTCCGGACCGCGAATCAAATGCCGAAAATCTGGCAAAGATCTGTGAGGGGATTAGCTCAATTTAAAGCAGAACGCATTGCTTCAAACTTAGCAGCGCTCTCAGCAAGTTCAATTACCGGATTAGATCCAGCCACTATTCCGCAACCAGCAAAGATTCGAATTGAATTGTCAGTGATTTGTCCTGACCGAAGTGCGATACCAAGTTCACCATCTCCGCGAGCATCAATCCATCCCACTGGCCCCGCGTATCTACCACGGTTCATGCCTTCGATTTCATCAATCACATCGAATGCAATATTTCGTGGAGTTCCGCATACCGCAGCCGATGGATGAAGACTTTTAAGAAGGGCGAATGCATCGACATACTTAGCGGATTCAATAAGCGCGCCTGTGACATCAGTTGCTAGGTGCATGACATTTGCTAAGTGAAGCACGAATGGCGCATCAGGGACATTCGTTGATGAGCAGAAAGGTTCGAGCGCTTCTGCCACAGATCGGACCGCGTACTCGTGCTCCTCGAGATCCTTTGAAGAGCGAGCCAATGATGCAGCAAGTGCCAAATCTTTTGCGTCATCTCCGGTCTTTGGAATAGTCCCTGCCAAGACACGGGAGGTAACCATTCCTCGAGAGAGACGAAGTAATAATTCAGGAGTAGCGCCAATCAGCCCATCAACTGAAAAAACCCAGGTAGCTGGATAGTTTGTAGCGAGTTTCTGCAAAATTGGGCGTGAATCAATTGCGCTAGTTGTCATCGCGACTAAGTCACGGGCAAGAACTACTTTATCGATTCGTGAATCCTCGATTTTTGAAATCGCATCAGCAACACGTGATTGCCACTCTTCTTCCGAGAGCGTGCCGTTACTCCAGGAAAATTCTTGGCTAGAAAAGTTCGTCGCAGTTTCGGTGATCACTGGCTGTGCATCATCGCCAACCCAGGTGATCCAGGAGTTTGCGCCCTTTTTTCCAACAACAACTCGCGGAATAACTGCGACGGATTCTTCATTTCGATCGAAGCTAAATGAAGTGAAGAGAACGGGTCCGGTGCCGCTGCCATGCACGGCGTTAGCTACCTGAAATGTCTCAAGATGCTGGTGCCACCATGCACGCACCTGGTCGAATCGATCACGCCCAGAAACTTTAATGGATGCATATTCGCCCCAACCAACAAGACCTTCGCCGCCGCGGACCCATGAGTAATGTTCACCTGGCGGGAGTAGTTGCAAGAGCGGAAGATGCGCGCCAATTCGATTGGTCGTGACGGGGATAAGGGCTGCCATTACTTATTGAGTTTCTCTGAAATCTTGCGCCAGACCAGCGGTAGTGAGGTCGCAACAATTGCAATCTTAAGAACTTCACCAACAATAAATGGAGCAAGACCCACGCTTACAGTCTTCGCCCATGTGAGATCGAGTGAGAAGCGAAGCCACACAAGTCCAAATGTGAAGATGATGAGAGATCCCAAAAGCAAGGCCGGAAAAGATGTGGAGAACTTTCGATCCGCTCTGCGCTCGGCGAGATAACCAAGAACTGTAGAGGCAAGAAGCATTCCAAAAAGGTATCCACCAGTTGCACCAAGTACTCGATCAATTCCGTAAGTACCTCCAGCAAATACTGGCGCACCAGCTATCCCTGCAAGAAGATAGGTAGAAAAAGTTGCCGCCCCCAAGGCGGCGCCATATGTGGTTCCCACGAGAAGAACTGCCAGCGTCTGACCAGTGACAGGCACTGGCGAACCAGGGACCGGAAGTGAAATCTGCGCCATGATGGCGATAAAGGAAGTCCCGCCAACGATAAAGAGTGAGTATGCAAGCGCGCTGCTGCGTGGCGCTACTACTGTGCGAAGGGTGAGAATTGCACTCGACATCTTGCCTCCTGTTGCTCGCCTTTATAAGTTGTGTCCGGAGCCTACCTTCAGAGAGAATAGCTTTATGTCACGAGGTTATCGAGCTGGTATGGATAAAAATCCGCAAGAGGTAGCCGCAATGTTCGATGGCGTTGCAAAGCGCTATGACTTACTCAACGATCTTTTGAGCTTGGGTCAGACCAAGCGCTGGCGCAAGAAAGTCACTCGAATAATCGCCCCGACAGCAGGGATGGAAATTCTCGATATGGCTGCCGGTCCTGGAGCAAGTTCTGAGCCACTGGCAAAGGCAGGGGCGAGTGTTACCTCAGCTGATTTTTCAGAGGGAATGCTGGCGGCAGGGCGCAAGCAACGCCCATACCTGAATTTCCAATTGGCCGATGCGCTCAAACTGCCCTTTGGGGATAACTCCTTTGATCTCTATACGATTTCATTTGGCCTTCGAAATACCCACAACACTGAAAAAGCCTTGAAGGAGGCGCTTCGAGTTGTTCGCCCAGGCGGGCGATTGGTCGTCGTGGAGTTCTCCGCCCCCACTTTCCGTCCATTTCGTACCATTTATACCAATTACCTCATGAGCGCCCTTCCTTGGATTGCCCGCAAGCTCTCCTCCAACCCCGATGCCTATATCTACCTCGCTGAATCGATCAAGGCCTGGCCCAATCAGGCGGCGCTCGCCAGAATTATTGAGAGCTCGGGTTGGGCCGATTGCACCATCACCAACCTGACCGGTGGAATCGTCGCTATCCACACCGCGACCAAGAAAGACTCCATTTAGCGCTGCCTTGTGATGCGGGTAATACGGCGCAATAGCTTTAGCGTTTTCGCCATCTCAAGTTAGCGCCTAGACTTACTCTCCGTGAGCGCTAATCCATATATTCCAATATTCGTGATTTTCGCGATTGGCTTTGGGTTTGCCGCATTTTCAGTAGGTATTGCATCCGTAACAGGTCCGGCTCGCTACAACCGCGCAAAGCAAGAGGCTTACGAATGCGGAATTGAACCTTCACCGCAAGCCCTCGAAGGCGGACGCTTTCCAGTTAAGTACTTCCTTACTGCAATGCTTTTTATCGTCTTCGATATTGAAATCGTCTTTCTCTATCCATGGGCTGTTTCATTTGATGCACTTGGATTATTTGGATTAGTTGAAATGGGTATTTTTATTGCAACAGTATTTGTTGCCTTTGCATACGTGTGGCGACGTGGCGGATTGGAATGGGATTAAGCCATGGGCCTAGAGGATAAATTACCAAGCGGAGTACTGCTTTCAACTGTTGAAGGTCTTGCCGGTTATATGCGCAAGAGCTCTGTCTGGCCAGCCACCTTTGGTCTTGCATGTTGTGCAATTGAAATGATGGCACTGGGTTCCGCCCCGCAGCACGATATCTCTCGTTTTGGAATGGAGCGCTTTAGCGCATCACCCCGCCAGGCCGATCTTATGATCGTTGCTGGCCGAGTTTCACAGAAGATGGCGCCAGTCCTTCGTCAGATTTACGATCAAATGACAGCCCCTAAGTGGGTTATAGCAATGGGTGCCTGCTCATCTTCTGGTGGAATGTTTAATAACTATGCCATCGTCCAAGGCGTAGATCACATTGTTCCCGTCGACATTTATCTGCCCGGATGTCCACCGCGCCCAGAACAATTGATGGATGCAATTATCAAGCTGCACGAAAAAATTTCAGATACCAAGCTTGGTGTAAATCGCGAAGCAGTCATCAAGGCTGTTGAAGAAGCAGCGCTCAATGCAAAGCCAACTATTCAGCTCGGAAACCTTCCATTTGAAGGGGTTCGCAGATAATGACAGATAAGAATTCCCAAACTAATGCACAGGGAATGTTCGGCGCAGCTGGCACCGGCGACACGTCGGGATACGGCGGACTTGTTCGCACTTCCGTAAATCCTGGATCTTCTGAGCGTCCATACGGTAGTTATTTTGATGAAGTTGCCGATGATCTTGAGCGTGCATACCCAGAATTTGCAGATGCAATCACCAAGGTCGTCGTCGATCGCGGAGAATTAACGCTTCATGTGAAGAAAGAACGCTTGCAAGAAGTTGCCTTCATTCTTCGCAACAAATTGCTTTTCGAGCAGTGCATGGGTGTTTCTGGAGTTCATTACCCAGAACGAATCGGCAGCGAATTAGTTGCGGTTTATCCATTGCTTTCAATGACAAAGAATCAGCGCATTCGTCTTGAAGTAAGTACCTCCGAACTTGATCCACATATTCCTTCGCTCGTTGAGGTATACGGCGGAAACAATTGGCACGAACGCGAAACTTTCGACATGTTCGGAATTATTTTTGATGGCCACCCAGGATTAACCCGCATCTTGATGCCGGATGACTGGGATGGACATCCACAGCGCAAGGATTATCCCCTCGGTGGAATTGCGGTTGAATACAAGGGCGCAACAACTCCAGCTCCTTCGGACCGGAGGTCATACAAGTGACAACTCCACATTTCGATCCGTATGCATCTTCACGCGAAACAACCGAAGGAACTGTTTATTCAGTCACCGGCGGAGATTGGGATTCTCTAGTATCTGAAATTGGTGAAGCAAAAGAAGAGCGCATCATCGTAAATATGGGCCCGCAGCACCCGTCAACACATGGTGTATTACGCCTGGTTCTCGAACTCGAAGGCGAAACTGTGACTGAAGTTCGCCCAGGAATTGGCTATCTGCACACAGGTATTGAAAAGAACATGGAATTTCGTTCTTGGACTCAGGGCACAACATTTGCGACTCGCATGGATTACCTCTCACCGGTATTTAACGAGACTGCATATTGTCTAGCGGTCGAGAAGTTGCTCGGCATCACTGATGATGTGCCAGAGCGCGCCTCAATCATTCGCGTACTGATGATGGAACTCAACCGAATTTCATCTCACATGGTTGCACTCGGAACTGGCGCCCTCGAACTAGGTGCAATGGGGCCAATGTTCTTCGCCTTCCGTGAGCGCGAAATGGTGCTTGATGTATTTGAAGCAATCACCGGACTTCGCATGAATATGGCTTATGTGCGACCAGGTGGAGTTGCGCAAGATTTGCCAGCCGGAATGACTATACGTCTGCGCCAACTTGTTAAGGATTTGCGGAAGAATTTCAAGGATAACGAAAGACTCTTAGTCGGCAACACAATCTGGATGAAGCGCACTGAAGGTATTGGTTATCTCGATCTTGCTGGATGTACCACTCTCGGAATTACTGGACCTGTTCTTCGATCTACAGGTCTTCCTTGGGATCTTCGCAAGATGCAGCCATATTGCGGATATGAAAATTACGAGTTCGATGTGATTACTGCAGATACCTGCGATGTATATGGTCGCTTCTTGATTCGTATGGCAGAACTCGAACAATCACTTCGAATCATCGAACAAGCAATCGTGAAACTTGTCGCTACCGAAGGTCAGCCAGTAATGGTTGCAGATAAGAAAATTGCATGGCCAGCTCAGCTAGCACTTGGTGCAGACGGACTTGGAAATTCACTCGATCATATTCGCGAAATCATGGGCACTTCTATGGAGTCACTCATCCACCACTTCAAGCTAGTTACTGAAGGATTCCGCGTTCCAGCGGGTCAGGTGTATGCAGCGGTTGAATCTCCGCGTGGCGTGTGGAGAGCACATATCGTCTCTGATGGAGGAACTCGTCCATACCACGTTCACTTCCGCGAACCATCATTTAATAACTTGCAATCAACTTCAGCAATGAGCGAAGGTGGAATGGTCGCAGACATCATTGGCGCCGTTGCTTCTATCGATCCTGTGATGGGAGGCGTTGACCGATAATGGCAACTAATAACGAACTCAATCTTGAGGTAATGCAATCAATCGTTGCTCGCTATCCACGTAAGCGTTCTGCCATCATGCCGCTGCTTCATTACGTGCAATCAGTTTTTGGATATGTCACTAACGATGGCATTGAGATTATCGCCAAGTTGATTGAAATCGAAGCTGCTGAAGTCACTGCAGTATCTACTTTCTACACTCAGTATAAGCAGTCTCCAACAGGGGAATATCACATTGGAGTCTGCACAAACACTCTCTGCGCAATCATGGGCGGAGATCAGATTCTAGAAGCCCTCAAAGAGCACCTCGGTCTAGAAAATGATGGCGTCACACCTGATGGAAAAGTTTCGATCGAACATATCGAGTGCAACGCAGCCTGTGATTACGCACCTGTAGTTATGGCCAACTGGGAGTTTTTCGACAATCAGACAGTTGCTTCAGCGAAAGCCCTTGTAGATGGTGTGCGTGCAGGTAATCCACCAGCGCCAACTCGCGGTCCAAATCGTCTTGTTACATATAAAGAAGCATCTGCAGTTCTAGCGGGTCTCGATGATGGACTTGCTCGTGAAGGAGTTCAAGCGGGAGCTCCAACACTACTTGGACTCACACTGGCTAAGGAGGGCAAGTAATGTCAAAGCTCACTCCAGTGCTTTCTGCATTCTGGGATCAGAAGGATTCATTTACCATTGAAGGCTATATGCGCAACGGTGGCTATCAGGCTGCACCAAAAGCGTTAGCAATGGATCCCGATGCACTTATTCAACTTGTAAAAGATTCTGGGCTACGTGGTCGCGGGGGAGCAGGATTTCCTACCGGCATGAAGTGGGGATTTATCCCACAAGGCGATAACAAAGATCATTACCTTGTTGTCAACGCTGATGAATCCGAGCCGGGTACTTGTAAAGATATGCCACTCTTGTTGGCAAACCCACATGTGCTGATCGAAGGCGTCATCATTGCTGCCTATGCGATTCGGGCAAAGCATGCATTTATTTATATTCGAGGCGAAGTAACTCACGTTGTTCGTCGCCTCAATGCCGCAATTGCAGATGCATATAAAGCTGGATATCTTGGAAAGAATGTTTTTGGCACTGGCCACGAGATTGATCTGGTTCTGCACATTGGCGCAGGTGCATATATTTGCGGTGAAGAAACTGCTTTGCTTGATTCACTTGAAGGCTTCCGCGGTCAACCACGTCTACGCCCACCATTTCCAGCTATCGCTGGTTTGTATGCACGCCCAACTGTGGTCAACAATGTCGAGTCCATTGCTTCAGTGCCTGCGATTATTGCTAACGGCGCAGAGTGGTATCAATCAATGGGAACCGAGAAGTCAAAGGGTGCGACCTTGTACTCGCTCTCGGGCCATGTAAATAACCCAGGTCAATTTGAAGCACCTTTGGGCATTACTCTTCGTGAGATTCTTGAACTTGCTGGCGGTATTCGTTCTGGTCACAAGTTAAAGTTTTGGACACCTGGTGGCTCATCGACTCCAATTTTCACAGATGAGCATCTTGACGTACCACTTGATTATGAAGGTGTTTCAGCGGCGGGTTCTATGCTCGGCACTAAAGCACTTCAAATTTTTGATGAAACAACCTGTGTTGTCCGCGCCGTCTTGCGTTGGACTGAGTTCTACAAGCACGAGTCATGCGGAAAGTGCACACCTTGTCGTGAAGGCACCTGGTGGTTAGTTCAGATTTTGCGCGATCTCGAAAATGGAAAGGGCACTGAAGCAGACCTTGCAAAGTTGCTCGATCTTTGCGACAACATTATGGGTCGTTCGTTCTGTGCCCTTGGTGATGGTGCAACAAGCCCAATTACTTCATCCATTAAATATTTCCGCGACGAGTACATCGCTCACCTCACTTTAGGTGCTTGTCCATTTGATCACTCCAAGTCAACTCTCTTCGCGGAGGCCAAATAATGACCACTCAAGAGATTGCCGACACAGCTGTGGTTGAAGTTGAAATGATTACTGTTGTTATTGATGGTTTCGAAGTCTCGGTTCCCAAAGGAACCCTGATTATTCGTGCTGCTGAAAAACTTGGAATTCAGATTCCTCGCTTCTGTGATCACCCATTGCTTGATCCAGTAGGTGCCTGCCGCCAATGTCTGGTTGACGTCGAGATCAACGGCCGTGCATTTCCAAAGCCACAGGCATCATGCACAATTCCCGTAGAACCAAACATGATTGTAAAAACACAGCTCACATCAGAGGTCGCAGATAAAGCCCAAAAAGGCGTGATGGA
>Ga0164293_10006066_pt1 | contig 10287 bp, 7 predicted proteins | sample GEODES118metaG_FD_111487 | JGI IMG/M metagenome (GOLD analysis project Ga0164293, IMG submission 111487) | Eutrophic lake water microbial communities from Lake Mendota, Wisconsin, USA - GEODES118 metaG | ecosystem: Environmental > Aquatic > Freshwater > Lake | place: USA: Lake Mendota, Wisconsin...
ACTGTCATGGAGGTGGCCAAGAAAATCAAAAAAACCGCGGTGGTCTCCGGTGTCTGCGATGGCTTCATTGGCAACCGCATGATCGAGCAATACAGTCGCCAAGCGGGCTTCCTGATTGAGGAAGGTTGCACACCCCAACAAGTCGACAAAGCGGTTGAAAAGTTTGGTTTTGCCATGGGTCCGTTCCGCATGGGTGACCTGGCCGGCAACGACATTGGCTGGGCCATCCGCAAGCGCCGCTATGTGGAAAAACCCCACATGAAATACAGCAAAACAGCCGACTTGCTGTGCGAACAAGGGCGCTTTGGCCAAAAAGTGGGCAAGGGCTGGTACGACTATGTGGCGGGCAAGCGTGACGCCATCCCCAACAAAGATGTCGAAGACATGATCGCCAAGCACCGCACAACGCTTGGCATCACGCCGCGCAAGATCAGCGACGATGAAATCGTGCAGCGCTTGGTGTTTTCGTTGGTGAACGAAGCGGCCTATATTTTGGAAGAGGGCATTGCTGCGCGCGCCAGTGACATCGACATGGTCTACATCACCGGCTACGGCTTCCCCATCTACCGTGGCGGCCCCATGCTGTATGCCGATCAATTCGGTTTGTTCAATGTCATCCAAGCCATGAAACGCTTTGCGCAAAACCCGCACGATGACGCTCAATTCTGGCAACCCGCGCCCTTGTTGGCCCGCTTGGTCGCCGACGGCAAAACTTTCAATTAAGGAACCACCATGACCAACGCTGTCATTGTTTCAACCGCCCGCACACCCTTGGCCAAAAGTTGGCGTGGTGCTTTCAACATGACCCACGGTGCCACGCTCGGCGGCCATGCGGTCAAACACGCTATTGCACGCGCTGGCATTGAAGCCAACGAAGTCGAAGACGTGATCATGGGTTGTGCCAACCCCGAGGGCGCCACCGGTGCCAACATCGCGCGTCAAATCGCGCTCATGGCCGAATGCCCGGTCACGGTCAGTGGCCTGACCATCAACCGTTTCTGTTCTTCCGGTTTGCAAACCATCGCCCTGGCGTCCCAACGCATCATCGCGGGTGAAGGCGAGGTGTATGTGGCCGGTGGTGTGGAAAGCATTTCCTGTGTCCAACAAGAAATGAACCAGCACATGCTGATGGACCCCGCGCTCAACAAGAAAAAACCAGAGATCTACTGGAACATGTTGCAAACCGCCGAACAAGTGGCCAAACGCTACAACATCGGTCGCGATGCGATGGATGAATACGGTGCAGCCAGCCAGCAAAAAGCCTGTGCCGCCCAAGCCGCAGGCAAGTTCACCGATGAAATTGCCCCCATCACGGTGCAAGCCGGTGTGGTGGACAAGGTCATGGGCATGATGACCAAACAAGTCACCGTCAGTGTCGATGAAGGTTTGCGCGATGGCACCACCAAGGAAGGTATCTCCGGCATCAAGCCCGCCATGCCTGGTGGCGTGGTGTCGGCTGGCAACGCCAGTCAGTTCTCCGACGGTGCGGGTGCTTGCGTCCTCATGAGCGAGGCGTTGGCCTCTAAGCGCAATTTGAAACCTTTGGGGCGCTTTTTGGGCTTTGCCGTGGCTGGTTGCGAACCCGATGAGATGGGCATTGGACCGGTTTACGCCATTCCCAAAGTCTTGAAGCGTTTGGGCCTGACCGTGCAAGACATCGACTTGTGGGAATTGAATGAAGCCTTTGCTGTGCAGGTGCTGTTCTGTCGCGACAAACTGGGTATCCCCGCAGAGTTGCTGAACGTGAATGGCGGCGCGATTGCAGTCGGTCACCCGTATGGCGTCAGCGGTCAACGCTTGACCGGCCATGCCCTGATTGAAGGCAAGCGCCGTGGTGCCAAACGCGTTTGCGTGACCATGTGCATTGGTGGCGGCATGGGTGCAGCCGGTATTTTTGAAGTACTCTAAGTCGCGCACCTGACAAGCAACTCCAACCCGTCCACCGTGGCGGGTTTTTTCTCTTTTAAAGTTCAACCATGCGCCTGCGACACACCGTTGATTTTTTGTTGTACAACTGGTTGAACGTCACACGCTTGACCGAGCGTGAGCGTTTTGCTGAGCATTCACGCGACACCTTTGACGCGGTGCTGGACACTTGCGAACGCATTGCGCGTGAAAAATACGCGCCGTTCAACCGCACCGTGGACATTGAAGAACCTGCTTTCGACGGCGAAAAAGTCATTCTTCCCGCATGCACCCAAGCTGCACATGATGCTTATGTGCAAAGTGGCATGTTGAGTGCAGCACAAGACGCTGACATCGGAGGCATGCAGTTGCCCTACACCGTAGAAGCCGCTGCCAATGCATTTTTCGCCTGTGCCTCCGTCAGCATTGGCGGTGGCATGCTCACTGTGGGCAACGCCAATTTGCTCATGAAGCACGGGAGTGAGTTGCAAAAGCAAGTGTTTGCGCTGAACGAATTCAATGGCCGTTTCAGCGGCACCATGTGCCTGAGCGAACCACAAGCCGGTTCGTCTTTGTCCGATGTGGCCACCCGCGCCACGCCGGATGGTGAAGATCACTTGCAAGACCCCTTGGGTCCTCGCTACCGCCTCAAGGGCAACAAGATGTGGATCTCGACCGGCGACCACGAACTCAGCGAAAACATCATCCACTTGGTGTTGGCCAAAATTCCAGGCGCAGATGGCAAAACCATCGCTGGTACCAAAGGTATTTCCTTGTTCATCGTGCCCAAAAAATTGGTGGACAGGCACGGTCAACTCACCGGTGAACGCAATGACGTGGCCTTGGCCGGTTTGAACCACAAATTGGGTTGGCGCGGTACCGTGAACACCTTGCTGAACTTTGGTGAAGGCCAATACCCCGTGCGCGGCGGCGCAGGGGCGATCGGCTACTTGGTGGGCGAACCGGGTAAAGGTTTGCAATGCATGTTCCACATGATGAACGAAGCCCGCATTGGTGTCGGTCTGGCAGCCACCATGTTGGGCTTGGCCGGTTACTTCGCGTCCTTGGACTATGCGCAAACCCGCACCCAAGGTCGCCCTGTGGGACCGGCTGGCAAAGACCCGGCGCAAGCCCCGGTGCGTTTGATTGAACACGCCGACATCAAGCGCATGTTGTTGGCGCAAAAAGCCTATGGTGAAGGCGCATTGGCGCTGGGTTTGTATGGCGCCAAATTGGTTGATGAATTGCACACCGGCACGCCTGAGCAACAGCACGAAGCCCAGTGGTTGTTGGAAGTCTTGACGCCCATCATCAAAAGTTGGCCCAGCGAATGGTGCTTGGAAGCCAACAGCTTGGCCATTCAAATCCACGGCGGTTATGGCTATACCCGCGACTTTCCCGTCGAGCAGTATTGGCGCGATCAACGCCTGAACATGATCCATGAGGGCACCCACGGCATCCAAGCCATGGACTTGCTGGGGCGCAAAGTCTTGATGGACAAAGGTCTGGGGCTCACGCTGTTGGGCGCACGCATGGCGGCCACCATGGCGCAAGCGAAGGATCCGCAGGCGCATGCCTATGCCCAGGCCCTGAAACAGGCTTGGAGCGAGGTGCTGCAAGCCACGCAAGACGCTTGGCAGGGCACGGACCCCGCTTTGAGTTTGGCCAATGCCGTGCCCTACATGCAAGCCTTTGGCCACACGGTGTTGGCCTGGATTTGGTTGGAATTGCACCTGGCCAGTCAAGGCGCCTCAGCCGCTGATGTGGGTCGCCGCCATGCCTGCCAATTTTTCTATCACTATGAATTGCCCAAAATTGGCGCATGGCTGAAGGTGGTGTCGAACCAAGATGCGACCTGCGCGCACATGCCCGAAAACGCTTTTTGATGTAGATTTTGAAAGAAGGACCCTGAGATGACCCGCACTGTGAAACAACTCTTTGACTTGACCGGCAAGACCGCCTTGGTCACGGGCGGCTCGCGCGGCCTGGGTTTGCAAATGGCGCACGCTTTGGGCGAGGCGGGTGCCAAGGTGATGCTCGCGTCGCGCAAGGCCGCAGAGTTGGAGCAAGCCGTGGCCGAATTGAAAGCGGCCGGTATTGATGCGCATTGGATGGCCGCCAACTGCGCTGATGAACACGATTTGAAAAACCTGGGCGAACACACCTTGAAAACATTGGGCCATGTGGATGTGTTGCTCAACAACGCCGGTGCGGCCTGGGGTGCGCCGGCCGAGGACCACCCAATCGACGGTTGGGACAAAGTCATGAACCTGAATGTGCGCGGCTATTTCATCCTCAGCCAGTACATCGGCAAGCACAGCATGATTCCGCGTCGCAGCGGCAGCATCATCAACATCGCGTCCATCACCGGCTTGGGCGGCAACCCCACCGGCATCAACACCATCGCCTACAACACTTCGAAAGCTGCGGTCATCAATTTTTCATGTGCATTGGCCGGTGAATGGGGCGTGCACAACATCCGTGTCAATTCCATTTGCCCTGGTTTCTTCCCCAGCAAAATGACGGCTGGCACGTTTGAAACTTATGGCGAAGACGTGTTGACCGCCCATGCGCCCTTGCGACGCTTGGGCGACGACGAAGATTTGAAAGGCATCACCGTGTTGCTTGCATCCGATGCAGGCAAACACATCACCGGCCAATGGCTGGCCATCGACGGCGGTGTGAGTTGCATCACCGGCGGATAACCTCAGGAGACATTCATGCCCCAAAACCCTCAAATCCATTTGGTCAGCCGCCCCACCGGTGAACCCACGGCCGACAACTTCAAGTTGGTCACCTTGGACACACCCGCCTTGCAAGACAAACAAGTCTTGGTTCGACATGCCTTCTTGAGTTTGGACCCCTACATGCGGGGCCGCATGAACGACACCAAGAGCTACACCGTGCCGCAACCGCTCAACAGCGTGATGATTGGCGGCACTGTGGGTGAAGTGGTGGAGAGCCGTCATCCCAAGTTCGCAGCGGGCGACAAAGTGGTGGGCATGGGCGGTTGGCAAACCTACAGCGTGGTGGATGCCGACACCCCCGGCATGCTGCGCAAGGTGGACACCACCCATGTACCGATCAGCCACTTTTTGGGCGCGGTCGGCATGCCCGGCGTCACCGCATGGCACGGTTTGGTGCGCATCATCGAGGCCAAAGCCGGTCAAACACTCACCGTCAGTGCGGCCAGTGGTGCTGTGGGCAGTGCCTTTGGTGCCTTGGCCAAAGCGCGCGGTTGCCGTGTCGTTGGCATCGCTGGGGGCAAAGACAAATGCGACTATGTGGTGAAAGAACTCGGCTTTGACGCCTGCATCGACTACAAACAGCACAACGACTATGGGTCACTGTCCAAGGCCTTGAAAGAGGCTTGTCCTGACGGCATCGATGGGCATTTTGAAAATGTGGGTGGGATGGTGCTGGACGCCGTGATGTTGCGCATGAACCATTTCGGCAGCATCGCTGTGTGCGGGATGATTGCGGGCTATAACGGGGAACCCATTCCACTGGCCAATCCTTCACTCATTCTTGTCAACCGCATGAAAGTGCAGGGCTTCATCGTGAGCGAACACCCCGATGATTGGCCATTGGCTTTGCAAGAACTCGGCGCATTGGTGGGCAGTGGCAAATTCCGTCCGCGTGAAACCGTGGCCCCAGGTTTGGCCAGCGCCCCTGAAGCCTTCTTCGGTTTGCTCAAGGGCAAAAACTTCGGCAAACAAGTTGTTCAAATTTAAACACCCATGATTCTTCACCACTACCCCGCGTCACCATTCGCCGAAAAAATCCGCGCTGTTCTGGGGTTCAAGCAGCTGGCTTGGCACAGCGTGATGATTCCATCGGTGATGCCCAAACCCGACTTGATGCCGCTCACCGGTGGTTACCGCAAAACACCGGTGCTGCAAATCGGTGCGGATGTGTATTGCGACACCGCCCTCATTTGCGATGTGTTGGAGCACCTGGCGCCCACACCATCGCTCTACAACAACGCCCCCAAAGGCTTGGTGCGCAGCGTGGCGCAATGGGCCGACATCTTGTTGTTTCCGGTGGCCATGGCCTACAACTTCCAGCCCCAAGGTGCCGCCCATGTGATGGCCAGTTTCACGCCTGAAACGGTGAAAGCCTTTGCCGCTGATCGACAAGCCATGCGCGGTGGTGGTGCCCGCATGCACCACGCTGATGGCACGGGCATGTACAAAAGCCAATTGCGCCGCATCGCCAGCATGCTGGAACACCAGGCGTTTTTGCTGGGTGACACGCCTTGTTTGGCCGACTTCTCGGTCTACCACTCGGTGTGGTTCACCCAGGTGCAAGTGCCCATGTTGGCCGGCATCTTGGACGCCACGCCCGTGGTGAAAGCCTGGACTGCCCGCATCGCTGCATTCGGCCAAGGCAGCGCCTCCAAGATGAGCGCCGAAGAGGCCTTGGCCGTGGCCAAAGCCGCTGATCCACAGCCCTTGTTGGATGACTTTTTCCAAGATGAGCACGGCATCCCTTTGGGCAGCATGGTCACAGTGGCCGCCGAAAGTTTTGGCACCGAGCCCACCACCGGCACCTTGGTAGCCGCCACGCGCACCCGCTACACCTTGCGCCGCGAACACGAACGAACCGGCACGGTGCACGTGCACTTCCCACGCTTGGGCTTCATCATGAAAAAGGCAGACGCATGATTTCCGATTTCAAAGGCAAGACCGCCGTTTTAACCGGCGGCGCATCCGGATTTGGCTTGGAGTGCGCGCGCATCGGTGCAGCTTTGGGCATGAACCTGGTCATCGTGGATGTGCAAGCTGACGCCTTGAAACAAGCCCATGATGAACTGAAAAGCACAGGCGCCACGGTGATGGCCAAAAAAGTAGATGTGTCCCATGCCAGCGCCATGCAAGAACTGGCCAACGCCGTGTTCGAGCGTTTTGGCGCACCGCATTTTGTGTTCAACAACGCGGGCGTGGGCGCCGGTGGCTTGGTGTGGGAGAACACGGTGCAAGACTGGGAGTGGTTGTTGGGCGTTAATCTGTGGGGCGTCATTCACGGCGTGCGTTTGTTCACACCCATGATGCTGGAAGCGGCCAAACAAGACCCGCACTACCAAGGTCATATCGTCAACACGGCCAGCATGGCGGGCTTGCTCACGCCGCCCAATATGGGCATTTACAACGTCACCAAACACGCCGTGGTGTCACTCACAGAAACCTTGTACCAAGATTTGAAGCTCGTGAGCGATCAAGTGAGTGCCAGTGTCTTGTGTCCGTATTTTGTGCCCACCGGCATCAACAGCAGCGAACGCAATCGCCCTGAAGGCTTGAAGCCGCAAGCCTTGACGCAAAGCCAAATCATCGGTCAAGCCATGAGCGACAAAGCCGTCAGCAGTGGCAAGGTCAGTGCCGCGCAAGTGGCGCAAATGGTGTTTGATGCCATGCACGCCGACCAGTTCTACATCTACAGCCACCCCAAAGCCTTGGGCAACGCGCAAACCCGCTTTGACGCCATCGTGCAGGGCCACAACCCGCCCGACCCCTTTGCTGAACGCCCTGATATTGGCGTGCAACTGCGACAAGCTTTGCGGGGTTGAGTGCATGGTGTCGATTGAAAGCCAGCTCGCCGCAGAGCTGAAGGTCAGACCTGAACAAATCAAAAGTGCGGTCGCGTTGCTCGATGGTGGTGCCACGGTGCCGTTCATCGCGCGCTACCGCAAAGAAGCCACCGGCAACCTCGACGACATTCAGTTGCGTGAGCTTGAATCACGGCTGACCTATTTGCGTGAGATGCAAACACGGCGTGAGGCCATCCTTCAAAGCATCACCGAACAAGGCAAGTTGACACCCGCGTTGCACCAAGCCTTGCTGCTGGCGGTCACCAAACAAGAACTGGAAGACTTGTACCTGCCCTACAAGCCCAAACGCCGCACCAAGGGCATGATCGCCCGCGAAGCGGGCTTGGAAGCCTTGGCGGATTTGCTGTGGGCCGATCCCACGCTAGAACCTGTTGTGCAAGCCCAAGCGTTTGTGTTGAAACCCGATGCGATTGAAGGCGCGGATTTCTCCACCGTGCAAGCGGTGTTGGATGGTGTGCGCGATTTGCTGTCGGAGCGTTGGGCGGAAGACGCAGGCTTGTTGGCGCTGCTGCGTGAATGGTTGTGGGCCGAGGCGAGTTTGCACAGCCAGTTGGCCAAAGGCAAAGACGAGACCCACCCGGATGTGGCGAAGTTTCGCGACTACTTGGACTACCAAGAACCTTTGTGCAAAGTGCCTTCGCACCGCGCATTGGCGGTGTTTCGGGGTCGCGCGTTGGAACTCTTGGACGCCAAGATGTGGGTGCCCGAAACGCAAGTGGCACCCGACAGCAAAGCCAAGCCCGAGTCTTTGGCCATCGGTCGCATCGCCGGTCATTTGAAATGGCGACACCAACACCGCGCCGCTGACGACTTGCTGCGCAAATGCATCGACTGGACGTGGAAAGTGAAACTGAGTTTGTCGTGTGAACGCGATGTGCTCAGTCGTTTGCGCGAATCTGCGGAGAAAGTCGCTATCAAGGTTTTTGCCGACAACCTGCGTGATCTGTTGCTGGCCGCCCCTGCGGGCCCGCGTGTGGTGATGGGCCTGGACCCGGGCATTCGCACGGGGGTGAAAGTGGCTGTGGTGGACGCCACCAGCAAACTCTTGGCCACGCACACGGTGTACCCGCACGAGCCACGTCGCGACTGGGAAGGTGCTTTACACACCTTGGCCCAACTGTGCGAGGCGCATGGTGTGAATTTGATCGCCATTGGCAACGGCACGGCCAGCCGAGAAACCGACAAGCTCGCTGCTGAACTCATCGCGCGTTTGGCCAAGTTGCCGCAAGCCGTCGTGGTGCAAAAAGTGGTGGTCAGTGAAGCCGGGGCATCGGTTTACAGCGCCAGTGAACTGGCCAGCCAAGAGATGCCTGATGTGGATGTGTCTTTGCGCGGTGCAGCCAGCATTGCAAGGCGCTTGCAAGACCCCTTGGCTGAATTGGTGAAGATTGATCCGAAATCCATTGGCGTGGGGCAATACCAGCACGATGTGAATCCGTTTGAACTGACCCGCAGCTTGGACGCGGTGGTGCAAGACTGCGTGAACGCGGTGGGCGTGGACTTGAACACGGCCAGCGTGCCGCTGCTGAGCCAAGTTTCTGGTTTGTCCAAGCACATGGCGCAATCGGTGGTGCGTTGGCGCGACAGCCACGGCGCGTTCGCCAACCGCCAGCAGTTGCTCAGCGTCTCGGGTTTGGGGCCCAAAACCTTTGAGCAATGCGCCGGCTTTTTGCGCATCCGAGGGGGTGACAACCCCTTGGACATGACGGGTGTGCATCCTGAAAGTTATGCGGTGGTGCAAAGCATTTTGAAGCACAGCGGTCAGCCGATTGAAAGCCTGATGGGCCGCGCCGACATGCTGAGCAGCTTGCGCCCCGAGTTGTTCGCCAATGACACTGTGGGTGTCATCACCGTGCGCGACATCCTGAAAGAAATGGAAAAGCCCGGTCGCGATCCGCGCCCTGCGTTTGCTGTGGCCAGGTTCAATGAAGGTGTGGAGACCGTGGCCGATTTGAAACCCGGCATGGTGTTGGAAGGCACGGTCAGCAACGTCGCAGCCTTTGGCGCGTTTGTCGATGTGGGTGTGCACCAAGACGGTTTGATTCATGTGAGCCAACTCAGCCACAAGTTCATCAACGACGCGCGTGAAGTGGTGAAAACCGGCGAGATTGTGAAGGTGAAGGTGTTGGAGGTGGATTTGCAACGCCAACGCGTGAGCCTGACCATGAAGTTGGACGCCTCGCCCGCAGCCCGCTCAGACAACGCTGGACAACATCGGCCCAAAGGGGCGGGCAATGGCCAACATGGCCCGCAACAGCATTCGACACAACCCTTACCGGCTTCAGCCATGGCCTCTGCATTTGCCAAATTAAAGGCTATTAAAAAGTAGTGTTTTACAAATCCGACCATCCGCTTGATTTCATTTTTTTATTTTTAATAATTCATAATTTATTTGATTAGTAATACTTAAATAACATTAAACTGTTCATTTTTTCAATTTTTTAAAATGAACATGTTCAAAACACCTTCCTCATCCATGGGCGACTGGCGGCTGTCCCTGAGTTTGTTGATCTTGTTTGTCGGTGCCAGCATGCCGCATGTCAATCCAATCACCCCCAGGCTGAACGCGGATTTGACGGCATTTTGGGGTTTGGGCCTGTTTGGTCTGGTCAGCAGTTTTTGTTTGCCAGCTCAGAAAACCAAGTTCAGTCTCAACCCCTTGAGCCTGTTGAGTGCCTGCTGGCTGTTGATCGCGCTGGCGCAGTGGGTCAGCGGGCTGTCAGATGCTTACATCAGCTTTTTCCTCATCTCGGTTTCTTACCTGGTGGCCGTGA
>Ga0164293_10006067_pt1 | contig 10286 bp, 9 predicted proteins | sample GEODES118metaG_FD_111487 | JGI IMG/M metagenome (GOLD analysis project Ga0164293, IMG submission 111487) | Eutrophic lake water microbial communities from Lake Mendota, Wisconsin, USA - GEODES118 metaG | ecosystem: Environmental > Aquatic > Freshwater > Lake | place: USA: Lake Mendota, Wisconsin...
CGATCTCCCTGGTCAAGGCAGGCAAGATCCGCGCGCTCGCAGTGACGGGTGATGCGCGCCTTCCGGCGCTCCCCGATGTCCCCACGTTTGCCGAGCTCGGCATGCCGGACTTCAAGATGCGTCAGTGGTACGGCGTGATTGCGCCGGCTGGCGTGCCGCCGGAGATCGCCAATCGCCTGGCGACCGAAATCGCGCGTATCGCGGCAACAGCCGACTTCAAGGAAAGGCTCCAGCAATTTGGGATGGGGTCATACATCGTGACCGGAGCCGATCTCGGCGCGATCATGCGCAGCGAGTCGGCGCAGTTCTCAAAGATCATTCAGGACGCCGGAATCAAGATCGAGTGATTCTGGGTTCGGAAGTGGGGCGCCGTCGAGGATGATCGCGGCAGGTCTGGGGCTCGGCGCGCGACGGGCCCCCTCGCGCCCCATGCTCTCCGCTGCGAACTCGAACAATCGGGTGGGGCCGGGCAGCGCAAACGACCCCTCCCCGCAGCCCTTGTCGATCCAGTCGATGGCGTATCGGGCCATGACGGTCTCCCAATCGTCGCCTGCGCGCAGCAGCATGGCCGGCGAGGGTACGTACTGGCCGTTGCGGGTGCGGACCCACAGTCTTCTTGCGGGTGAATAGCTGCTGTCAACTTCGGCTCGGGCAAGCACCTGATTCACGTAGCTTCGCTTGCGCCGCGCATCGGACCACAACCAGGGTGGAAGCTGTTCGAGGACCTCATGAAACTGCGCGGCGAAAAATCCGAACAGGTGCGTGTGGTCATCTACGGTACGTGGATAAAAATGTGACCACTGTGTCTTGAGGCCCGCGAGCATCAGGCTCAACACCCAGTATTCACCCTGACGTCGTTCGAGCCGAACCAATCGGCCATCGGTCTGCACGTCCAGGCTGGGGGGCGCCAGGGCTTCAAATAGCCCAGGCAAGGCCTCACGTGCGAAGCGCGCCTCGATCATCGCGCGGCCCAGGGCATGGTCCCAGGCGCTGTGGCCGAATTCGTCCCGTCGCAGGGGGTCGGCGCCTTTGTTGAGCAGCGCGTCGACAAGCGCCGCGTTACCCGCCCTTGCTGCGAGCATCAGCGGGGTGGCGCCGACCGGAGTCGCGTGATCCGGTCCATGGGTATCGCACTGCCGCAGGAGATCCTTGAACACCTTGGCTTGGTAGGCCTGCAGATGACGCCGCTGGGCCGCTTCGGCGACCTGCCGGGTCAGTCGCGAAGCCGCGAAATAGGGATCACGGAGGATCCTCGGGTCGTCATTGGCACCCGGTACGAGGGCAATGCGAAAATGTCCGTTGTGTACCAGCCCCTGCGCAGGCGCGAACTTCACGCCTGCGAGCTCGGTGATCCAACGTTGCTGTCCGTGCCAGGCTGCGTAGTCGAACAAGGCCTGCTTCGGTTTGCTGCTGGGGTCGCGCGGGTCAAGCGCCCGGGGCAGCAAACCCTCGATCATGCCCCGGCCCCAGGGTGTCCAGGGGACTGGCTTATGCTGGAGCAGGTTGTCTCGGATCGCCTGGGCCTGTTCGGTTTTGCCCTGGAGCTCGAGCTTTCTCGCCTCCTGCGCCCACTCTTCCTTTGTGGATTGAGTCACCGTCTGGCTGCCTGGCTCGGTCTGCTGAGGTTCAGCAGCTCAAGCAAAGGGTGGCCGATATCGTGCTCGACGAGGATCAGTGTCTCGATCGCACGAGTCATCGCGACATAGAGCGCGTTCACATGAAACTTGTAGATTTCAAGCGACTTGTCAGCCTTGTCTCGCGCGCGTCGATACTCGAGTTCCGCAAAGGACAGATCCTCTGGCGATACGCCCTCGCAGACTTCGCGGTAGGCGCTGCGCTCCCCCGAGACGAGTCCGAACAGGATCACATGCGGATACTCGAGACCTTTGGCTTCGTGGACCGAAAAGATCAAGGGCGTGCGGAAGACCTTCCGCGCTTCGAGCTTGTCCTCATCGCGAAGCACGATCACGGCGTGCCTGGCCGAACGCTGTGTGGCCGCATCGAGCCGCTCGGTTGCCGCGGGCCGCGCCTCCAGAAGTCGAACTTCGCCCGGGACCGTGGAACTGCTCTGCACCAGAAAATTGCTCTCGCGGTCGACCGATCCGAACCGGGCCTGCTTGATCTTCAGCAGCCGGTTTGCGAGCGAGGTGACGGCCTGGGTGTTGCGGAAGTTCGTTTGCAGCAGATGCAGCGGCTGGCGCTGCGCGGCCTCACCGGCGAGACCCTGCCAGAACATCGTCTTCAGCGCGGCCCAACTGAAGAAATTCGGGTGCACGATCTGGTGACTGTCGCCGCACAGGATGAATGCGCCGGGCACCTTGAGCAGTGAGAGGACCAGCGCCAGTTGTACCGGTGTAAGGTCTTGTACCTCATCGACCACGACGAAGTCGTAGCGCGGCGCCTGGGCCAGGGCGACTTCCTTGCGCCACTGGCAGGCGATCAGATTGCTGTCGTACAGGCCGGCGTCCTCGAGCCAACTTCGATAGCGTTGAAAGAGACTATGCGCGGCATCACGTTCCTCGGCCGGGAGCAGGCTCTGCCTGCTGCCCAGCGCCCGGTAGGCTTCGATCGAAAGCGGGCCATCGGGGTGAGCGCCAATCACGCCTCGAAACTCCTCGAAGAGCGCCTGGGCGTCAAGGCCGCTCAACCCGCGCAGGCTTTGACGGTTACGGTCGCACCAGCCCGAAAAGGCGGGGAGCGTGACCTCACGGCCTTTGGGCACGCGCAGCGTTTGCAGGAGTTCGCTGTAGCTGAGGAATTCGACCTCGTGCTTTGGACTCTCGAATCCGTGGGCACCGTAGAGCGACCGGGCGCTTTGGGCAAGGTAAGCGGAGTGCGTGACATAAAGAACGCTACCTTCGGCTTCACGCAGGCGCGAGACGGTGACCGCGGTCTTGCCTGATCCCGCCGAACCGATCACCACGAGTGGGGCTGGGTGCTGGAACGCCTGATCCTGGGCATCATCGAAAACAATCGGCTTGTCCAGGAGCTCGAACTGCGTTCGGGAGGTCCCCGCCCATCGCATCGTTAGTGCGTCCTGCGAAAGCGCTTTCGAGTCGGCCTGGAGGACGGCCTCACGATCGATGTGTGACTCATCGATCGTTGCCCCGCGCAGGAAGCGTGAACGCTCGTAAGCGTGGTTCTCGATGATCTCGAGTGCCAGGCACACCGTCTCCTCGCCTCCGTCTGCGGCGGGAACGCGTGCGAAACGGAGCAGCAAGCGGTTCGCATAGTCGAGCTTCGCTCGGTAATAACCGCCCGAATGCAGTTTCTTGACGTCTGCCGACCGGAAATCATCGGCCTCGATGGCCGCCTTGACCTTCTGGTAGGCCGCGCGTACGCGGCGCAGGTTCAGATCTTTGTATTGGAGGACGCGCATAGGGGCTCGCTTTGCAGCACGGACCGAACGACTTCCAGCAGCGCCGCAGCGGCTGGAGAGAATGAGCGATCACGCAGGTGAAACACGCCGAGGGTTCGCGACAGCTCAGGCTGCACCAGTTTGACACTGACGAGCGTGGGATGGCCCGGGACGGGTAGCGCAATGGCGGGCAATATGCCGATGCCGAAACCGGCTTCCAGCATGCCATGTACGGTCGAGAGGTGGGACACGAGGGTGCGTCGGCCTCGCTTGATGTCCTGTCGCACGAACTCGTCCTGAATGATCGTGTGAATGCCGCTGGTCGAAGACAACAGAATCAGATCCTCCCCGTCGATTTCCTTCCATGCAAGTCGCTGCCGCTTCGCGAGAGGATGGTCCTTTCGGCATACCAGATGGAAGCGGTCGTCGTGGAGCGCTTCGAACGCTGTACCTTCGGGACGATCCGCCGGTGCGATCGTGAGGCCGAAATCAGCTATCCGTGTGCGGACTGCCGTCAAGACCTGTTGCGCGACGTCGTCGTGCACTGTGACATCGACTTGCGGGAACAGCGCCGCGTAACGCTGCAGCACGATGGGCATCACCCGACCGGCGACTGATGAGACGCAGGAAATGACCACCCGGCCGCGCCGCGACTGCGCGACGTCGCTCACGTCCTGCACCAGGCGCTCGAAATCACTGATCACGCGTTCAGCGCCCTGAACGAAAAACGCGCCCACTTCAGTCGTCGCCACGGATCGCGAGGTTCGGTCGAATATCGTGATGCCAAGAGTCTTCTCGAGATCGGAGATCGCCAAAGACAGTGCTGGCTGGGACAGATGCAGCGACTCGGCTGCGCGACGGAAGCTGCCGTGCTGGGCAACGCTGATGGCCGCGCGGAGCTGCCGTAACGAGATATTCATTAGCTATTCTTATTGATGAATTTGAACATCCAATTTGCCTAAATGATACTGGTCGCCTATCGTTGGGACAAACTGCAAGCAAGTTTCCCGACCGGCTGTGCGGCCTGCGGCCAGTTTGCAGCAAGTCTGGCGGCTTGGCTCGAGGGGGGTAGTGTCGATGAATGAAGCGTCCGACCAAAAGTATCGCGGGCAAGGGTTCGGTGCCTTGGGCATTGGATTTGGGGTCCGCCCTGCTGTCATCGTGGTCGATTTTCAGCGAGGCTTCACCAGTGCTGAGTTTGAGCTGGGGGGGAGTCCGTTGGTCAATGCGGCCGTGGAGCGAACCGCGGAATTGCTGGCGGTTGCTCGACGCGCTGGGGCTCCCGTCATCCAGGCGTTGGTGGGTAGCCACGGCGGGGACGATGCCCTGAATTGGAAGATTCCGAGCGTCAGAACCGAGTTCCACTATGACAAACCTGCCTGTGAACTCGATCCCAGGATCTTTGACCCCGCTCACGATGTTGTGATCCGCAAGATCGGCCCCTCGGTTTTCTTTCAGACCCATGCGATCGCCTACCTGGTGAAGAAACGCATCGATACGCTGGTCATCACCGGCTGTAATACCTCGGGTTGCGTACGTGCTACGATCGTGGATGGCTTTTCCTACGGCTTTCGGGTCATCGTGCCCGAGCAGTGTTGTGGCGATGTCGACACCGGCCCGCACAGCGACAACCTCCGCGATGTGGGCCGGCGCTACGCCGACGTCATGTCCGCGTCCGATGTCATTCGACATCTTGCTTCGATTTCCCCTCAGACATTCAAGGAGACATGATCATGCGATTGCTCAAGCGTCTTTGTTCGATTGGAGCCCTGTCGATTGCTGCATGCCTGACCACGGGCGTGGTGTCCGCGCAGGAGGTGAAGCTGCGTTTCCCGGTTGAATACAACGCTGACATCGCGCCGGGACTCGCCAACCAGGAATTCATCGACCTGATCAAGAAGCGGTCAAACGGGCGAATAAGCGCGGAATTCTTTCCGGCGGGAAGCCTCTACAAGGGGCTCGATCTGCTGCAGGCGGTGTTGCGCGGCGATGCTGAGATGACGACCCTCGTATCGGTGTACTGGTCGGCCATCTCCCCGAGGCTGTCGATTTTCGAGTTGCCTTTTGCGTTTCCAACGCATGAGTCATTCTACCGTGCGGCTGACGATGCCAATTTCATGAAGAACGCGTTTGCCGAGATCGATGCCAAGGGCGGCGTCGTGCTGGGCGTACTGGTCTACGACTACCTGCCAATTGGCAACAAGAAGCGTCCGGTCGTCCGGCCCGAAGACCTGAAGGGTCTGAAGCTGCGCGCTCTGGGCCGTACCAACAGCCGGACGCTCCAGTTGCTGGGTGCCGAGCCGGTGCCCATCAATATCACCGAAGTTGCGGGCGCGCTCGAGCGTGGTGTGATCGACGGATTGAACACTCCTGCGGACGCTTTCATTTCCTACGGTTGGGAGAAGATCGTTCCGTTTGTGACTGATTCGCCGCACTACTTCGCTTTCTATCCATGGGCGGTCAACAAGAAATGGTGGTTGAGTCTGAGTGAGGCTAACCGAAAGCTGATTCAGGATACCGTCAACGAGGTTGCCCAAAAGCATCGTGTGCGCGCGCGCCAGCAAGCGGCTGAGTCGTTCGAGAAGATGCAGAAGGCCGGCGTCAAGGTCCACAAACTCTCGCCGAGCGAAATCGCGGCCTGGGAGGCTATCACCAAACCCCAGTGGGATGACGCTTCGAAAGCTTACGGTGCCGACCTGATTCAGACGCTGCGCGGATTTCGCAACCCGCGCTGATTGAGCCGATGAACCGCCTTTTCCGTGCGCTGAAGGACTTCGAGGGCGCGCTCGCGGGTACTCTTTTGCTAGCGAGCCTCGCGATCGTGATCCTCGAAATCTCGAGCCGTCAGATACTCGGCAGTTCGTTCTTGTGGAGCGAAGAGATGTCGCGCTACGCGATGATCTGGATGGCGTACTTTGGCATGGTGGCGGCGGTTGAGGACGACTCTCACATCCGCGTTGACTTCCTGCGTGACCGGTTGCCGCTGGTCGTACGTCGGTGGCTCGAATGCTTCGGCCTGCTCGGTTGTCTCGTGTTTTCCGGCTACGTTTTCTGGTACGGCTTGAGATTGGTATCGGACAGCCGAATGCTCGGTATCGTGTCGGCCGACAGTAACATCGGAGTGCCAATCTGGGTGTTCCAGTCCATCATCCCGATTGCTTTCGGCCTGCTCTGTCTGCGCCTGGGCATTAGGCTGGCGCAGACGCTGGTGCCTGCGACTCGACAGCCGGCCTGACTCCGTGGCGCTTTTCATCATTGTTTGCCTCTTCGCGCTGATGCTGATCGGCGTGCCGGTCTTTTTCACGCTTGGTATCACGGCGCTTTTCACCGTGCTGCTGTTTGACGTCACGAGCCTCACCCAACTTGCGCAGTCGCAGTTTTCCGGGCTCAACAGTTTCGTGCTTTTGGCGATTCCGTTTTTCGTCTTGGCGGGGCACGTGATGGTCGAGACCCGACTCGCCCCGCAGTTGTTTGACTTCATGCGCAGCCTGACGGGTTTCGCGCCGGGCGGTACGGCAGTCGGCGCGGGGCTTGCATGTGGGGTATTCGGTGCGATGACAGGTTCTTCGGCGGCATCTTCTGCTGCGCTCGGTGGGGTTGTGATCCCGGAACTCGACCGGTGTGGATATCCAAGAGGCTTTTCTGCAGGTCTGATGGCTGCGGGTGGAACGCTCGCGATCCTGATTCCCCCCAGCATCGTGTTCGTCATATACGCGGTGATGGCTGGCGTGTCGGTGACTGAAATCTTCAAGGCTGCGGTCGTGCCGGGGCTCCTGATGACAGCGCTGATCATCGTTGTGACCATGCTGATGGCATGGCGCGGCGGGTGGGACGTGCGTACAGCTTTTTCGCTGCGGGTCTGCGCGAGGAATTTCTGGAGAGCGCTCCCCGCGCTCTTCATGCCTTTCATCATTCTGGGGGGTATCTACAGTGGCGTGTTCACTCCGACCGAGGCCGCGGCCGTGTCGGCGCTCTACGGCATTCTCATTGGCGTTGTGCTTTACCGAAATACCAGTCTCACGACGTTGATGACCATTTTTCGCAAGAGTGCGGTATCAACGGCTTCGATCCTCGTCATCGTAGCGCAGGCGCTCTTGATCGGCCTCCTTGCGACTTCAGCCGGCATTCCCGCGTACATTCTGTCGCTGGTCAATGCCGCGGATCTGCAGGCTTGGGAGTTCTTGCTGATCGTCAATGTGGTCCTGATCATCTTTGGTTTCTTTTTTGACGGTGTGACGATCCTTACAGTTGCCACTCCGCTGCTGCTGCCAACGGTTCGCGACCTCGGGATCGACCTGATTCATTTCGGGATCATTTTGACCCTCAACATCGAGATCGCCTGTATCACGCCTCCAGTGGGGATGAATCTATTCGTGATCTCCAGCGTATCGAGGACACCGCTCGAGCAGGTCGTGCGCGGCGTCATGCCATTTCTCGTGGCGATCGTCATGGCGCTGATCATCGTCACCTATGTGCCCGCAATCTCTTTCGTTTACCGCTAGACATCTGACGGAGGTCTGCATGGTCAACTACATCGATTTGTTGAACTACCCGTTTACGCTCAGGCGAGAGGACTGTGCACTGCTGGTCATCGACATGCAGTATGCGAGCGGCAGTCGAAGCCACGGATTGGGCGCATGGCTCGAGGCCAAGGGCCTGCTCGATAGCGCCGCATACAGGTTCGATCGGATCGAAAATACAGTCGTGCCGGGCATACAGCGCCTCTTGCAGCATTTCAGGGCGAATGCGCTGCAAGTCATTTACATCACGCTCGGTGCGAGCGAGGCCGACTACTCCGATGCGCCCGTTCACATGCGTCCTTTCTTCAGCGCTTTGAGTAACCACGCTGGGTCGTTTGAGCATCGAATCATTGAAGCACTTGAGCCTATGCCTGGCGAGATCGTATTGAACAAGACGACCCAGGGCGCCTTTGCGTCTTCGCGGATCGATCAGGTGCTTCGGGCCAGGGGCATCAGGCAGGTCATCGCGACCGGTGTGTCGACCAACAATTGCGTGGAGACCACCGCGCGCGAGGCGTCCGATCGAGGCTACAACGTCGTCATGGTCTCTGACGCAACGGGTACCTGCAGTGACGAGATGCAAAACCTGACGCTGAACGCTTTCACCCGTCTGTGGGGGCGCGTGCTTTCCGTCGATCAGGTCATCTCCGAACTTTCAACGTCACAATAAGAGGGCAGGGCATTCATGGGCGTCATCATTCGACCCGCGCATCCAGTCGCCAGCACCGGCGATTTCATTTCGCCAGAGCAAGTCGCCGCGGATGGCGCCAAGATCATCGACTGCGTGTACGGTGGTGGTGTGGCCATCATCGGACTCGATGTCGCCTACGCGATCATCGGCTGCCACGAGGTAGCGATCCGCAGGATCTTCGCAGCCAAGCAGCGAAGTTACGAAAAGCCAAGCGGGCTCTTTGCCAATACGCAGATCAGTGACGAGGTGCATGTCCTGCCCGAAGAAAAGCGGGTCGTGATCCGCGAGATGATCGCTCGCGAGAAGTTGCCCTTTTCGGTGGTGGCACCGTTTCGTGCGGACCACCCATTCTTCAGCAAGGTCGACCCCTTCGTGATCCAGAACTCGACCAAGGGCAAGACCATCGACATGCTGCTCAACGCGGGGGTGCTGCACGACGAGATTGCGCGACGCGCCTGGGCTGCGGGTCAGCCGGTGTTTGGCTCTTCGGCCAACACCTCATTGATGGGCAGCAAGTACCGCACTGACGATATCGAGCAGGGTGTGCTTGATGCGGCCGACCTGGTTGTCGACTACGGACAGTCCAAGTTCGCCAATCCGCTCGGGCGCTCCAGCACCATCATCGATTTCTCGGATTTCTCGGTGATCCGGATCGGCGTGATATTCGATCAGCTGAAGGCGGCTTTTGACCGCCACTTTGGCATTCAGCTCAAGACCCCCATCACCCCGTAAGTCTCATGCCAGGGAAGAAAATCATGCGATTCAGGGATGTGACTGGTGATGCGGCTCGGGCGTTTGAGGTGTTGCGGGCGGGTGGCATTGCAATCTTGCCGATGGACGTTGGCTACTCGATCATCGGCGGGTCGGGCGAGGCCTTGCGAAGGATTTTTGATACCAAGCGTCGCGCGGCCTCCAAACTCAACGCAATGGTGGCAAATCACGATATTGCGACGTCGGTCTATCGTTTGTCTGCTCGAGCCCGCGATGTCATCGACTGCATTACGCTCGAGTATGATCTGCCGCTCGGCGCCGTTGCGCCCTGCCATCTTGATCATCCGATGCTCGCGCGTCTGGACCCCGAAACGATCCAGGCCAGCACCAAGGATGGCACGCTCGTGATGCTGCTCAACGCTGGCCGATTCCACGCAGCGATCACCGAGCGATCCTGGGCGGAGCAATTCCCGTTGTTTGGCTCGTCGGCCAATCTTTCGATGTCCGGCACCAAATTCCACAGTGATGACATCGAGCCTGAAATCCGAGCCATCGCCGATCTTTTCATTCACTACGGCCTGATGAAGTATCACCCGTGGCGGCAGTCGTCGACGCTCTTGAACGTCGAGACCTTCGAAGTGGTCCGGTTCGGCTCCTGCTACGAGAATATCGCCGACATCCTAAAACGTCATTTCAAGGTCGACCTGCCGGCAAAGCCCTGAGTGGCGAAGCCCCATGCGTGTCGACGCGCCCTGGTCCGTAGCGTACCCCGGCCCGCAGGCGGCGATAGGGATACTGGGCCGGGTCAGGGTTGTAGGCTCCCGGAGTGAGCCCGCGCAGAATCGTTGATGGTGTTGTTGTGGTTTTCTGATCAACGAGGGCGATGGAGGGGTGGGGATCCCCCTCAAGGTACTTGAACAAACGTACCTTTCGGGGGAGTCTCTGGTTACCAAGCCAAGAGACTCCCGAAGTGTGCCACGCCGACCTCTCTGATCCCAAGTTTTTC
>Ga0164293_10006068_pt1 | contig 10286 bp, 12 predicted proteins | sample GEODES118metaG_FD_111487 | JGI IMG/M metagenome (GOLD analysis project Ga0164293, IMG submission 111487) | Eutrophic lake water microbial communities from Lake Mendota, Wisconsin, USA - GEODES118 metaG | ecosystem: Environmental > Aquatic > Freshwater > Lake | place: USA: Lake Mendota...
CAAATAAATGTCATACTTTTAAAAAATTAAAGAGCGTGAAGGAGAAAAAAATGGATGAAAGAGACAAGCGTCCATCGCGTCCTCCTGCACGCAAGCCATCAGGCCCTAATTCACAACGTCGCCGTGAAGATCTACCGGCACGTGGTGGTTCATCAAATCGTGCGGGAGCACCGCGTCAAACTCGCGATGGATCAGATCCTCGCGGTGCGCGTCCTGCACCAATGGAGCGAGATCAATCTCGTTTGCGTCCACGTATTTTTGAACCGGACATTCCAGAAGATGTAACTGGTGAAGAGTTAGAAAAATCTGTTCGTGCTGAACTTTTGTCGCTATCACCTGAAAATGCAAAAGTAGTTTCCAGGCACTTAGTCTGCATAAATTTGTATCAAGATACTGATCCGCAATTAGCTCACAAACATGGAATCGCAGCAGCACACCATGCAGGTCGACTTGCTGTAGTTCGCGAATCAGCTGGATACGCGGCCTATCGCGCAGGTCATTATGAAATTGCGTTGAAAGAACTGCGCGCAGCTAACAGAATTTCAGGAGATGTTTCATCGCTGCCGGTAATGGCAGATTGCGAACGAGGTCTTGGAAACCCTCTAAAAGCATTGAATTTGGCTGGTTCTCCAGAGGTTAAGCGGCTAGCTAAACCTGAAGAAATTGAAATGAGAATCGTTGCAGCTGGTGCTCGTCGCGATCTTGGCGAGTTTGATGCAGCAGTTGTTACTTTGACCTGCAAAGAACTTAACAATGAAACCGATGAGTGGGCGCTGCGTCTACGGTATGCCTACGCTGATGCTTTGCATGCAGCTGGTCGTTTAGATGAAGCGCGCGAATGGTTTGGAAAGTGCGCGGATTTAGATCCCGATGACTTCACCGATGCTGCAGAAAGAGCTGCTCAGTAGTTACCCACAGTTCAATCATTTCCACGATATTTGTCAGAGCGTGGAAATACCTTGCTTCTAAACAAGAGGTAAGGGGTGGTTCATGGCTACAGGGGTTAAATCCAAGAAGGCATCTACAAACAAGGATGAAGTTGAGCAAGATTATTCACTCAATGACGTTCTTCTTCGCGGGCGTGTGTCTCGTGAAGCGGTTGAAAAAGAGTTACCTAGCGGTGACAAAGTTGTTGAGTTCCGCTTGATTATCACTCGTGAAAAACTCTCGGGGGTGGATACCCTGGATATAGGTGCGTGGAACGCCAAAGCTCGGCGCAGCGCACTTACTCTTAAAGCCGATGAGTGGATTGAGATTTCAGGATCGATTCACCGACGTTTTTGGAGCGCGCCGACAGGCCTTGCGAGCAGATGGCAGGTTGAAGCGGCCGAGATATCGCGAATTTAGGTAGGCTTATGGCATGAGTAAGAACAACGATTTGAAAGCAACCATTAAATCTCTCATCGAGAATGTTCAATTGGGAAACAAATCTGGAACTGAGGTCGCATCCTCGGTCAATCTTTGGCTCAAAGAGGGTGGAGAAGCGCTCAAGGTAAAGATCGAGGATGAGGTCGAACGTTCGGTTTCAAAGATGGGTTTTGTAAAGCGCGGTGAGTTTGAAGCGCTGAAGCAGGAAGTTGCTGCCCTTAAAAAAGGGACGCCAAATACTTCAACTAAGAAGAAGGCTAAGAAAGCAGCGACCACAAAGGATGCAACGAAAAAAAACCCTGCAAAAAAGACGGCAAAGAAGAGCGCTAAAAAAGTGGTTGCAAAAAAAGCGACTAAGAAAGTGAGCAAGTAAATGGATCACAATCAGAGCAACAGCGGCCACACCAATGATCAGGTGTTTAACGGTGAAAGCTTTGTTGAAGATCTGCGCAACGAGCTGCAAGAAATAGATGCGATGGAGGTCGGCGATCACGCGCAACGTTTTGAAGCGCTGCATCAAAAACTTAACCAAGCGCTTTCTTCAATTGATGGAATGTAGTTAACAAACCTCAATGAAAACTCGTTTGGATGCTGAGCTAGTTCGGCGAGAACTGGCGCGTTCACGTGAGCAAGCCGCTGATTTAATCGAAAAAAGATCAGTGTTGGTAAATGGAATCCCAGCAACAAAGCCGGCTACACAGGTCGATGCCGAAACATCAATTACGATCTCTGGAAATCGGGATGATTTTGTATCTCGAGGTGGTCACAAGCTTGAAGGTGCATTAAACGCTTTTTCTGGCGTACATGTTGAAGGAAAACGCTGTTTAGATGCGGGGGCTTCAACGGGTGGTTTTACTGATGTGCTTTTGCGTCGCAATGCAGGTCATGTTGTGGCGGTAGATGTTGGGTATGGGCAGTTGGCTTGGGGTTTGCGCCAGGATGAGCGAGTAACGGTTTTGGATCGCACAAACATTCGCCACTTAACGGGTGAAATGGTGGGAGAGCCGATTGATCTAGTTGTCGCGGATTTGTCCTTTATTTCTTTGACCTTGGTACTACCCGCACTTGCTGCCGTATCTAAACCGGATGCAGATTTTGTTGTGATGGTTAAGCCTCAATTTGAAGTTGGCCGCGAAAAACTGGGAGCAGGTGGCGTCGTACGCGATCCTGCTTTGCGAAAAGCTGCAGTTATCGAAGTTGCTGATTCAGCCTATGACGTTGGTTTGGGCACTATGGGAATTACAGCAAGCCCACTTCCTGGACCTGCTGGTAATGTTGAATACTTCCTCTGGCTTCGTCGTGGAGCGGCAGAGATTGATCATGCAATGCTTGATGAAGCGATAGCGATTGGACCTCAGTGATGCGAAATCTTTTGATTGTGTGCAATCCTGCACGAGTCGATGCCGTAGTCGCTGCCGTTGAGTTGCAGCAAAATCTTGCGTCAACTTTTGGTATTTATACGATTTCTGATGTCAATATTCCAGGAATCATTAAATCCTCAATTTCAGATCTTCCAGAAATCGAGGCTGCGGTAGTACTTGGTGGCGATGGAACAATGTTGCGTGCCGCAGAGGTTGCCTACGTTCGCGATATTCCATTGCTGGGCGTGAACTTGGGCCATGTTGGATTCTTGTCAGAAGTTGAAAGATCCCAAATTGCTGATGTTATTCACGCAGTTGTTAATAAGAGTTATGTGATTGATCCCAGAATTACGCTGGGGTATGCCGTCGAACGAGATGGCAAAACAGTGGCAACTGGCTGGGCCCTTAACGAAGTTACCGTGGAACGCGAGCGAGCAACCATGGTTGAACTTTTCCTTGAAATCGATAACAGCCCAATATCTAGATGGGGTTGCGATGGGTTGATTTGTTCAACGACAACGGGATCAACTGCATACGCATTTTCTGCGGGTGGTCCGGTTTTGTGGCCAGCAGTTGATGCGCTGGTTGTGCTTCCAATTTCGGCACATGCCTTGTTCTCGCGTCCACTAGTAATTTCTCCGACTTCCGTTATTGCTGTTGGAATTGAATCCTCTGAAGCTTTCCTATCAGCCGATGCAATTCGTAAATTCCCACTTGTTGCTGGGGACCGGGTCGTTGTGACCAAAGATTCAAGGATCATTCAGTTAGCTCACCTGAACAACACCCTCTTTAGTGATCGATTGGTGGCTAAATTCAAACTACCTGTTGAGGGCTGGCGTGGTGAGTGAACGCACATTTCTTGAAGAAATAACCATTAAATCTATTGGTGTTATTGATAGCTCTGTTCTTGAAATTTCTAAAGGTTTAACCGTACTTTCTGGCGAAACTGGTGCCGGAAAAACGATGATTTTGACCGCTTTGAACTTAATTCTGGGTGGAAAGGCCGACAGCTCACTGGTCCGCAAAGGTGCTGAACGTTTGGTGGCAAGTGGAAAATTCTCGATTCCAAAGGCGCAAGAGATGCTATTTGAGGAAGCGTTGATTGAAGATGGCGAATTAATTGTTGTTCGCACAGTAAACGCGGATGGAAAAAGCAAAGCAACTACCAACGGAGTAAGTGCTACTGCTTCTACGCTTGCAACTTTGGGTGAAAACTTAGTTGAAGTGCATGGTCAATCTGCTAACCACACCATTACCAAAGCATCTCGTCAGCGTGAATTAGTTGATCGGTTTGGCGCAATTGACCTGAATGATTATCAAGGGGCCCTGAGTCGCTACCACGAAATGAAAGAACGTATTGCAGCGCTTAAGAAAAGCATTGATGCCAAAGATAAAGAGTTGGCAGAGCTGCGCGAATTTGCCAGGGAATACAGCGCACTCAACCCGAACCCCGGGGAGTACGCAGAAATCGAAAACGAGATTGCGCGCTTATCTAGTATCGAAGAGTTACGAACCGCCACCAGCCTTGCTTCCTCTGCAATTGAGGATGAAGAGTCAGGTTCTTTGACTTCGTTAGGTACGGCCAGACGTTCTCTAGATTCAGCTCGCTCGAAAGACCCCGAACTAGAGGCTATCTATCAGCAATTGAGTGAGAGTTTTTTCCTCTTAGCAGATGCTCAAAGCTCTTTGAATAGTTACTTATCTCGCCTGGAGGCGGATCCAGCCCGACTTGATTACTTACAGAATAGAAAGTCACAATTCAATACATTGGTTAAAAAGTTTGGAGGAAGTGGTTCGTTAGAGGCAGAGGTAGAGGCATTACAGCTTCGATACAAGAATTCAGCCGAGACAATTGCAGATCTTGAAGGCGGAGATGTCCGGTTGCAGGAGTTAGAGAAAGAACTGACATCGATCAAGAAGGTTTTGCTCATTGAGGCAAAAAAGGTGAGCCAATCTCGATTAGAGGCTGCTACTAAGTTATCAACTTTGGTGACTAGTGAGATTCAACAATTGTCTATGCCTCACGCCGCCTTTGTTGCAACAGTAGAAACGTGTGACTACACCGCACCAAAGGAATCTGACTTCGCAACACATGGATGTGATGAAGTAGCGATGTTCATCCAGGGACACAGAGATGCTCCGCTAGTTTCATTAGCAAAAGGTGCATCCGGTGGGGAAATGTCACGAGTTATGTTGGCACTTGAAGTAGTGATTGCAACTACCCATCCAATAGGCACTTATGTTTTCGATGAAGTTGATGCTGGTGTTGGCGGTAAAGCTGCTATTGAAGTTGGTCGACGATTACATCAACTCGCGCAACATGCACAAGTTATTGTTGTAACCCATTTACCGCAGGTTGCAGCCTGGGCGGATTCTCATTTTGTTGTTACTAAGAACAATGATGGAACCGTCAGCCAGAGTGATGTGCGTCAGGTCATGGGTGAAGAGCGAATAGAAGAGGTTGCTCGCATGTTGGCAGGGCTAGAAAACTCGGCCAGCGCCCGCGAACACGCCACCGAACTGCTTTCCCTGAAGGTGTAAGAGCAACACCTTTTTAAATGATAGGTTTGTCTTCCATGGGCCAAGCACATGTGACGAAACACTTATTTGTAACCGGCGGAGTCGCCTCAAGTTTGGGCAAAGGACTCACAGCCTCAAGTCTTGGACGATTATTAGTAGCCCGTGGCATCCGCGTAACGATGCAAAAGCTCGATCCTTACCTCAACGTCGATCCCGGCACCATGAATCCATTTCAACATGGTGAAGTTTTTGTAACCGATGACGGCTCCGAAACCGATTTGGATATCGGTCACTACGAAAGATTCCTTGACCGTAATTTGCATGGATCGGCCAATGTGACTACAGGTCAGGTTTATTCACGTGTGATCGCTCGAGAGCGCCGCGGCGAATACCTGGGGGAGACAGTTCAAGTTATTCCGCACATCACTAATGAAATCAAAGAACGCATCATTGCGATGGCTGGACCTGAGATTGATTTGGTTATCACCGAAGTCGGCGGAACTGTAGGCGATATTGAATCCCAACCATTCTTGGAAGCTATTCGCCAAATTCGCCAATCAGTTGGTCGCGACAATGTTTTTTATCTACACGTTTCATTAGTTCCATACATCGGACCTTCTGGAGAATTGAAAACCAAGCCGACACAACATTCGGTTGCCGCTCTTCGCAGTATTGGTATCGCACCTGATGCAATCGTTTTGCGTTCGGATCGGGAAATCCCAGAAAGCGTCAAGAAAAAGATTTCCTTGATGTGTGACGTTGATTCTGAAGCGGTGGTCGCTGCAGTTGACGCACCATCAATTTATGACATCCCAAAGGTGCTGCACAGCGAAGGTTTAGATTCATACGTTGTTAAACGCTTAGGTTTTGATTGTCACGATGTTGTTTGGGGTGAATGGGATGCTCTGCTGGAAAAAGTTCATCACCCTAAGCATCACATCAAGGTAGGCCTAGTAGGAAAGTACATTGATTTACCTGATGCGTACCTGTCTGTTTCTGAGGCATTGCGCGCAGGTGGCTTTGCGAATGAAGCTAGAGTCGAAATTGTTTGGATCGCAAGTGATGAATGTGAAACTCCAGAATCAGCTAAAAAGCTTTTAGAAAATGTGGATGCAATTTGTGTTCCCGGTGGATTTGGTATCCGCGGTATCGAAGGAAAAGTTGGAGCACTCAAGTTTGCTCGTGAAAACAGGATTCCAACTCTGGGCCTATGTTTAGGTTTGCAGTGCATGGTGATCGAAGCAGCTCGCAATCTTGCGGGAATCAAAGATGCTATTTCGGCGGAGTTTTCAGATTCAGGAACACCTGTGATAGCAACAATGGACGGTCAAAAGGATGTTGTTTCGGGTAAGGCGGACATGGGCGGAACAATGCGCCTTGGTTTGTACACAGCAGATCTTCTTGCTGGCTCCGTTGTGGCTCAGAGTTATGGTGCTACGCAAATTTCAGAACGACATCGCCATCGTTACGAGGTTAACAATCTTTATCGTGATCAAATCGGTGCCGCTGGTCTGGTTTTCTCAGGAGTTTTCAAGGATCAAGATTTAGTCGAGTTTGTGGAACTTCCATCAGAGGTGCATCCTTATTACGTAGGCACACAAGCTCACCCTGAGCTTCGATCACGTCCAACGAGACCGCATCCGCTTTTCATTGGATTGATTGCTGCCGCAATCAAAGCGAAAGGCTAATCATGATCGTTGGAGTTCCTAAGGAAATCAAAGTTCACGAATCTCGCGTTGCGATTACGCCAGAAGGTGTTTCGGAGTTCGTTCATGCAGGTCACACGGTAGTCATTGAAAACAATGCGGGTATGGGTTCCTCGATTAGCAATGAAGAATTTGTTGCCGCGGGTGCAACTATTGTTCCTAGTGCAGATGATGTTTGGCAGAAGGCTGATTTGGTTCTTAAAGTAAAGGAACCAATTGAGCCCGAGTATCCAAAAATGAGAAAGGGTCAAACACTCTTTACCTATCTTCATTTAGCGGCCTCAAAAGCTTGCACTGATGCTTTAGTTAAATCGGGAACAACTGCAATTGCATATGAGACAGTTGAAGTAAATGGAACCCTTCCCTTACTTGCACCAATGAGCGAAGTGGCCGGTCGTCTTGCAACTCAAGTTGGCGCAACAGCGCTTCAAAAGCCACACGGCGGGCGCGGAGTTCTTCTGGGTGGTGTACCTGGTGTGGCACCTGGACGAGTTGTTGTTATTGGTGGAGGAGTCGCAGGACTAAATGCAGCCGTTATCGCTCTTGGAATGGGCGCGGATGTAACAGTCTTTGATCGTTCAATTTCTCGATTGCAATACATCGATACCGTTTATGGAGGTCGGCTAAAGACTTTAGTTGCGTCTAAGCATGCGATTGAACGCGAAGTTAAACAAGCAGACTTGGTTGTTGGCGCGGTTCTTGTTCATGGTGCTAAAGCGCCTAAATTGGTTTCCAATACTTTGGTTTCGCAAATGAAGAGCGGTTCGGTTTTAGTAGATATCGCAATTGATCAAGGTGGATGCTTTGAGGATTCGAAACCGACAACCCATGCTGAGCCCACCTATACGGTCCACAACTCTGTTTTTTATTGTGTAGCAAATATGCCAGGTGCAGTTCCGGTCGCATCCACTTATGCACTCACCAATGCGACTTTGCCTTTCGCTCTTTCCTTAGCAAACCTTGGCTGGGAAGCGGCATGTAAGAGGGATGCCAATCTTGCCAAAGGCTTGAATGTGCATGATGGAAAGATTTATTACGCCGCCGTTGCAGAAGCACATGGTTACCCAAGCGCTCAGCTTTGATCTGGCTGCCTCTTCCTTTCTTAATCATCTTCAGATTGAGAGAGGATTGGCCTCAAATTCGATTGCGGCCTACCGACGTGATTTAGAAAAGTTTCGTTTGTTTTTAAATGGTACCGATCTAAGACAAGTCACACCTGAGGTCATAACTGCTTTTGAAGTTTCTTTGAAAGATTCAAGTCTGTCGATCTCAACGATTAATCGAACTGATTCAACTTTGCGGTCATTTTTCAAACACTTGCAGCAGGAGTACGACATTTCCGATCCGACGTTAGAAATAGCCGCCAGTAAAGTTGCGCGTCGTCTGCCTAAAGCTCTCACCTACGATCAAATCATGTCCATGATTAACGCAGCATTCAAGGAGAGTGAACCAATTACGCTCCGGGATCAAGCGATGCTAGAACTTCTGTACAGCAGTGGAGCTCGTGTCAGCGAGTTGATAAGCATCAATGTAAGTGATCTCAGTTCAGTTAATTCAGTTGATGGAGATATCACTACCTTAAAGCTTCGGGGAAAAGGATCTAAGGAACGAATCGTTCCATTAGGCTCATATGCTGTTAAAGCAATAGAGAATTATTTGGTCCGTGTTCGCCCCGGATTGTTGGCCAAAAGTTCTAAAAACAATCCCGCCTTGTTTCTTAACTCAAGAGGTGGTCGGATATCTAGACAGTCAGCGTGGCAGATGGTTTTAGATGCTGCAGCAGCTGCGGGGTTAACGGAACACGTCTCACCACACGTTTTTAGACATTCCTATGCGACTCATTTATTAGATGGTGGCGCGGATATTCGCGTGGTTCAGGAGTTACTGGGACATGCATCGGTTACAACAACCCAGATATACACGTTAATCACAATTGATAAAGTGCGTGAAAGTTATTCGATGGCGCATCCGCGCGCCAAGTAAGTTTTTACTGGCCGCGAAGTCGGCGAGCCAAGATGCTTTGATCGCCCTTAGCTTCAAGGTCAGCAATAATCACAGCGATTGACTCGCGAACAATGCGGCCACGATCAACTGCTAAACCAAGATCTCCACGTAATTGCAAACGTGCCTGATCTAAATCAAAAAGCTCATCTGGAGATAAGTAAACAGTGATCTTTTCATCGTGGCGTTCACGACCCGAAGGGGAGCGATCAACAGTTGTTACGCGTCGACGGGCGATTGTGCGAACACCTTTCTTAGATGATGGTGCTTTTGGTGTTGCAATAGCCGGTGGAACAAGTGGAGCTGTCGCTTCGTTAGCAGGTTGTGCGGGCACCGCGCTCAGCGCTGGTGTTGTAGAACGAAAGAGTTCGTCTGCACCTGGAAGGTTTGCTCTGCGGGTCATCGTGCGCCTCCTCTGGCGATTAGTTCTCGAGCTAGTCGGCGGTATGAAGCAGCGCCTCCTGAAGATGTTGCATAGGTTGTAATGGGTTCGCCCACAACAGTTGTTTCTGGGAAACGAATAGTTTTGGCAATTATTGTTTCAAAAACATCCTCAGGAAATTGCTCCAAAATTCTCTCTAGAACTTGTCTATTGTGTGATGTCTTTTTGTCATACATGGTTGCCAAGATTCCGATAAGACGTAGTTCAGGATTGAGGAAGTTTTTAACCTTATCCAAGTTGCCCTTTAGCTCAATGAAACCGTGCAGCGCAAAGTACTCACATTGCATCGGAACAATTACCTCTTGAGATGCGACCAAAGCGTTGATAGTTAATTGACCCATGGTTGGCTGACAGTCGATCAAAATTACATCGTAATATTCACGAAGCGGAGCAAGTGCGCGCTTGAGATATTGTTGGCCACCAATTTCTGCGCCCAGAGTTGTCTCTGCAGTTCCCAGGTCACGGTTTGCTGGCAAGAAATCCAATCCAGGAACCGATGACTTCAAAACGATCTCATCAACATTGGCAGTTGGGGTCATCAATGCGTAGTAAACAGTTTGCTCCAAAGGAAGTGAGTGTGCGTTAACGCCTAGACCTAGTGATAAACCGCCTTGCGGGTCAAAGTCGACCAATAAAACTCGACGACCCATTTCAGCAAGTGCGGCACCTAAATTAATCGTGCTCGTTGTCTTTCCAACGCCACCCTTTTGATTGAAAATTGAAATAACTTTTGCATTACCGTGCTCAGAGAGAGCGGCAGGTGTAGGAAAGTTTTTTGCGGTCTTGCCAAGCAGGGTCGCAGTCGTAGCCACATCCTCCGCAATTGTCGATTTAGCGTTCAATCTTCAAACCTCTTTCCTGATATAGCAAAGAGCCTAGGCGTTACAC
>Ga0164293_10006069_pt1 | contig 10284 bp, 11 predicted proteins | sample GEODES118metaG_FD_111487 | JGI IMG/M metagenome (GOLD analysis project Ga0164293, IMG submission 111487) | Eutrophic lake water microbial communities from Lake Mendota, Wisconsin, USA - GEODES118 metaG | ecosystem: Environmental > Aquatic > Freshwater > Lake | place: USA: Lake Mendota...
CCCTGAACATACCTTAGAAGAGGGTCTAAGAATAACCTATAATTATTATAATGAAAATCCTGTCAAAAGAGGAAAAACAATTATATAATGTTTAAAAAAATATACGTTAATGGTAGTAGTCTAAGTTGTGGGGGTAGTTTAGAATTAGATTCGCCTAACTATGATTATTACGTTAATCAAAAAGGTGTTAAATCCTGGAAAAACGAGAAAGAAGTTTCCTATGGTAACGTACTCGCCAATAAATTAGGTATCGAATGTTTTAACGATTCAAAACAAGGTGGAGGTTTAGATAGAATTATAAGAAAAACTTTTGATTACATTGATAATTTGTCAGAAGAGGAGATTAGAACTACGTTATTTATTTTTGATATACCATTACAGCCAAGTAGAATGGAGTTATACTCAAAAGAGTTTCAAGACCATTTAGTGGTGTCTGTTTATGATAGGGAGTGGGAAAATAACGTTGATGGCAAAATGGTGAAGTCTAACGTCTCTTTTTCGAGGTCATATAAAAATCCGTTGTTGCGTTTGCCCTACGATACTTACATGAGACACAATCTTCTAATAAGTAAGTTCGCTAAAGAGTATTACGACTATGAAAATGAGACGAAAAGATTAGTCAGGCAATTGATTTTATTTTATAATTTTTTAGACAATAAAAAAATTACATATAACATCGATTTAAACGATAGCTTGTTCACCGCAAGTGGCCAAAATTGTGATGAATTATCAGTCATATATAAAAATAATTACAGCTATAAGTTAAATCCTAATATATTGGTGATGGATACTCTGTGGTTATTGTCGGTTGAGAATAACTGGAGGTTATGTGATGAAATAGAGGGTAGCGATGATTCACATTTGGGCTATTATGGTAATATAAAATACGCGGATTATATATTAGATAAATTAAATAAAGCATGACATTACAAGCATACGGAGATAGTTGGACAGAGGGTCAGGGTTCAGATTATGAACATGAATTAAGTTTAACAGATCGAGAAGATAAAAAAGTATTTAGAAACGAACATTCTTGGGTAAAGAGTTTATCTAACAAACTTGGAATTTGTCACGTTAATCACGGGATTAGTGGTAATGCGAACAATAAGATTTTTAATGCAATTGTTAATGACATTAAAAACGGTAGAGTGACCAGTAATGACTTTGTGGTTATTATGTGGAGTTCTTCGTTACGAGACAATGTACCTTTCTTACCTGATGGCGAGTGGATTACCTGGTCGGTTAAACACCTTTTAAATGAACCGCATAAATTCATTAACTCACACGCCACCGAGAATGAAAGCTATGATGATTTCTTCACAAAATATAAGGAATTATTTATCTGCGAAATGTTTAATCAAAACTACTACAATATTGTAAATCAAAATTACATTATATTCTTACAAAAATTATTTAACCATTACAATATAAAGTATATGATGTGTGATTCTTTTGAAAGTATGTTAGTTAATCTAAATAAAAAAGACGACATAACACATTTAATAGACACATCAAAATATTGGAGCTTTGGCAAGAAAACCTTTAGGGATTTCTTAAATGATACCAATAGACTCGATGTGTGGGAGTTCCAGGATGAAGATTTTATGATAAGGCCGACTCAGCACCCAAATAAAGAAGGCTATCTATTGATGGCGAAAGAATTATACAATTTTATAGACAAAAATAACTTAATATAGGAATAATGGGTTGATTTATAATCACAATTAAATTATACAATAAATAAACTTTTATGATAGATAAAAATTCAAAGATATTAATCACAGGTGGTTCGGGATTAGTTGGTCAAAATTTAACCAATAAATTACTCGAAGAAGGTTACAGTAACCTAAGAGTGAACATACACAAGAGGCAACCGAGAATTAAATATGAAGAGGTTGATTACACAAATTTCGATTTACAAACCCACGATGGTTGTTTAGGTGCAACTGAAAATGTTGATGTGGTATTTCATTGTGCTGCACAAACATCAAACGCAGTGGATACTGTAGATGACCCATTGGCACACGTAACCCCAAATGTTTCAATGAACAATTTTTTAATTGACGCATCTTGGAGGAATGGAACCAATCACTACATATTTTTATCATCAAACACTGTGTATCCACCAAAGGGTGACGAGCCAGTTATCGAGACAGATTTCTTATTTAACGAACCCTATTCCGTTTATTTTCCAGTTGGTTGGATGAAGCGTTACGCCGAAGTTCAATGTGAGCTTTATGCCAAATACTTACCGCGAAAGATGAAATGTACTGTTATTAGACCGGCCAATTTGTTTGGACCGCATGATAAGTACGATTTTAATAAGTGTCACGTTACTCCTGCAACCATTCGTAAAGTCGCCGATAGGATGAATCCAATACCTGTATGGGGTGATGGAACAGAATTAAGGGATTTGTTATACATTGAAGATTTTGTTGAGGCATTACGGATTGTAATGGAAAAAGAAACTGAGATGTTTGAGGTTTACAATGTTGGTTCGAATGAAGTTCATTCAGTGAACGATGTGCTTGAATTAATGAAAGAAAGTGTTGGTTATTTCGCACCTATTGAATACATCAAGGGTAAACCCTCAATGATACCCACGCGTAAAATTGATTCTAATAAGATAAACAATAAATTGGGTTGGTTCCCAAAAGTATCATTGAAGGATGGTTTAATGAAGGCTTACAATTGGTACTTAGAGAATAAAGAAGAATTTAAATAGATGAAAGGTTTACTGTTTGCGGGAGATATCATAAATCCACCAGAATATACACTCTACAAAGATTCATTAACAAAAATCATACGGGATGTGTTATAAAGATAGATGCATCCATATTTTAGTAGAATATTCCGGGCTTTATTATTCCTGGGTTTCTAATGGGGTGAAGCGTTCTTGCTTAAATGCCTCATAAGGTTCTGATGTATAATTTGCCCTAACCTCTAAGTATGGTGTTAACACATACCCAATTTCACTATCATCAGCCATTTTTAACATTAAAAGACCATCTTCGTTCTTGTAGGTTCCAATAAATCCAATACCGTCACAAGCAAGTGTGCTTGAGCTACCTGGTAATATTTCATCATATTCAACCGAAAATGTTGGGGTAACATCGGCACCTGTCCATGTTACATATTCTAAGCAATAAGGCATAATATTTTTTATTATATTTATATATCCAGGTAAATCGTAAAAATACGCTTTTATATTAATCTTTTTGGTGTTGTGGTATTATATTTAGGACACAATTGAATTAGCTTATTCCAAAAAAATATATCTCCTTGAAGAAGTTTATAAAACATTCCAAACTCTTCTGGGTAATTATTTTTTATATAAATATCCCACAAATCATCTTTAGAAATATAAATCAGGTATTCAGAAAAATCATATTTTGTTTTATTAAAACCGCTTGAATATTTTTCATTTAACACATTTTCTATAAAATGATTCAGATCATCCAGCATTATGATAGTCGGTGGTTTCTTAAATTTTAAAATAAATAGATATAATTCTCTAAAATTATGACGATGCCAATGTGATTGTGAATCAATTTTTAAAATATGATAGAGCAAATCCTTTTCAGTTACGTTACCTTTCTTATCAGAGCTATTAAAAAAAGAAGTAAATTCGGTATGTACCGCCGATTTTAGATGTTCAAACGGGTCTCTTAAAACCACATATTGGATTTTGTCTATAAATTCAGAATCTTTTAATTTAAATAAATCAACTGTTTTTCTTTCTCCGAAATGTTCTTCAAAAAAACGAGAACCACATTTCGGAGGAATTAAAAATATTTCTTTAAATATGTTTATAGTCATAACGGGATCAGATTTGGAAAATATCGAGGAGGCTTATTAAATGTTGTATGAAAAGGAATAATAGAATATCGGGAGCTATATTATTTTTTTATTTTCCCAAGATCTTGGTGTATCGAACTTTTTGTCATTACTCATGATAGTTTCCCTTAGGGTTTCGAATAATTGATCTTTCTCTAAATAGAATCCGTCTACCCCAGAATCTAACACATCCTTGAAAAGAATCGCAAGTTCATAATTACCATATCTTCCGAAATGTCCATCTTTAGCATAATCGTTCGATTCTTGGGATATTCCTATTGTTGGCTTCCATATTCTGTTATTTAGAAAAGCCTTTTCTACCTCATAATCTTTCCTGATATTCATAATTTTAGCTACATCAAAAAAGGATTTAAAATCTTTGATCTCATCTATAGAATCCCAAAAAGTCGACCACAGTATTGGCTTGTATTCAGAATGCTTGTTTATTAAATAATTCAAAAATGGAACTAATTCATTTTTTAAGTATCCTTTCTTGAAGCTTTTTTCCCTATTAATTGCTTGCTGCTGAAAAATCAGCTTAATTTTTTCATCTTCAATCCCTTCTCCCCAGTGGTGGAAAAATTTTCCCCTTCCGTCTTCTTCATACCAATTAAATCTGCTCGGGTGTGTTAAATTTAGTATTATTCTATCCCCCTCTTCATATTCCCCTATCTTACCAAATTGATACAGCAATGACTCTATGGTTGATCCTCCCACAGCATAATTGTGAATTTTGTATCCCCATAGATCTAACCAGTCTGTCCACCATCTTGCTGGTTCGCTAGTCTCGTTATTAATGGATAAAACAAATTTTTTTATCTCTGGGCTTGCCCCGTTTTGTAAGGATTTTACAAACAGGTTATCTGAATATGAATCTCCTAAAACAAATATCCTCATATTAATCCGTTAAATTTTAATCTGTTAAATTCGCGTTGTAAGTAATCCCTGTATATATGTAAGCCGTTACTTATTATTCTAAATGATAGCATATCAATTTTAACATAATCTTGATTTGTTAACGATAGCGTTGAAAGAAATCTCGTGTTTTCAAAATCGAAAGCATCATTTATTAATTTAATATAATTTTCATGAAAATTGATATTTTCGTGCAAAATGTTAGAATCAACCAACCATTTTTTTAATATATTTTTATAATAAGTAAAGTATGTTTTCGAGGATGGATGCGGGTCAAATATTAGATGATATCTTTCTCCCATTTTAAGATTGTCTCTTCCATATTCAATAAGTCCCCCATAAAGATCCTGTTCTATTCTATAAGCTTTTTTAAATTCTCCATCCTTAAGTATCTCCTCTTTATAGAATTTTTTCCCTGCACAATAATTACTAAGCTCATCTAATGATTCATTGTAATTGTAAAAATTTACTACATTTTTGACCTCTTTTATTTTCTCGTCCAATTCAAAATTTAAAATATCGTCAGTAAAAATATTAGCCCATCCGAAAAAAATAAACGGCTTAATATTATTTTCCGACAAATATTTGGAAATGTCTATAATATTATCCAGGTGTCTATTGTAAAATATCTTTAAATCTTCATAGCTTCCAAAATTAAGGTCAAGATCCGGATAATCATACTCATATTTACTAGTGTCCAACCAATGGCAGGTATTTTGAAACCCCTTCCTTGCAAATGCACTTAACTGAACTATTGCATATATTTCACTATTATGCTCAGATTTTTTTATTTCTGAAATTTTTTCTTTCAGCTTATCAAAGATCACATGGTTACCAAAAGAGCCCCTAGCTATAGTATGAATTTTTATTCCTCCTATTTTTTGTGTTTCTATATCGAAAGCTAAAAGTTGGTGCATCTTTATAGTTGATGGGAATCTTAAATCTTTTAGAGACATTTCTTTATGATATTCAGAATGATCAAAGTCGTCACAAAATCTCCCATCATCAGAAAAAGAGCATCCTGCAAAAATTATGTGTTTCATATGATTTTAGAATTGAAGATATTGTATGATTTTTTTAAGGTAATGAAGTGGTTTAAAAATGCATCATTATTTCTATTAAATTCTCCGAAATGATCGAAATAAATTTGATGTATTTCTTTTATGTCCAGCGTTATGATAGATCTCAAATGTTCCAAGCCCTCCATTATACTATTTTTGTTTGTGTTATCATAGAATCCATAAAGAGGACACTTAAATTCTAAACCAATTCTTTCTAGATTGAATTTGGTTCTTGGCGATCCAAAAAATATGAAGGGTATAAAAGATAAAATAGGCTTCACTATCTTTTCGGTGAGAGGACAGCATCCTTCTATCCCCTTAATATCTTTAAAAAAGTATGACTCCGTGCATATTTCAAAATAAGATTCAAATTGGTAAAAGTACGTTGATTTTAAAGAAACTGATTTATCGTTAAATCCATCATATGAATAAGGAATAATGTCACTATTTTCTTTAAAAAATTTATCTAAATCATGATCTTCTCCACTATAGTAAACTAATCTATCCTGAAAGGACCAAGCGCAATTTTTTAAATTATCAGTGTTTTTTAGAATATTAAATATTTCAATACGGATTGGACTGATATGATTAGACAAAAAAACTGCCTTGTGTGGTTTTATTAAATTGTAATAATTATGCGTCATAGTCAATAAAAACCCCTTTGCATTCAGATATCCAGAGTCTAGTGCATAATTTAATTGAGATAGAAGAGATAAAGGCATAAAAATTTTTTTACCATCTTTTCCTTCTTCGATATCAAATGATGAATAATAGCATTTTTTAAATATTTCATTTTCCAATTTATAGATAGGATCCGGATCTACAATTACCTCGTTAAAAATAAAAAGTATCTTATTTACTTTCCCATATTTCTTTTCGTATTCAAAAATTTTAGAAATTAATTTTTCTTTCTGGAAGAATTTCCGAAAGTTAAATCCGAAAGAACCTAAAAGCAATACAATGAGGGTATCGTTTTTATTTAAAATTTCCGGAGGCAAGCAATATGTTTCACTATTCTCTACTATTTCTATACTTTCTCCGTCTTTATCGTATATAATTCCCCTCATTTTTTATAATAGTTTCTGAAATTGTCCCTTATTTATCCAGCGAGAAAAATGGTCAGATATAATTTTGAACAAAACCTGATGCCCTTCTATATTAGGATGTGTATCAATAAATCCTAAAATATCACCAATGGATATTTTTTCTTCATCGCACATATGTTCTATTAAATCATATTTCTTTCCAGTCTCTGGATGGATTATATCTATAAAATTTTTAGAGGAAAGAGATATTTTTTCAAAATCTATTGGAGACCTGGGTTTCCCATTAATAAAGTGGGAATAGTTAATCAGAAATATATTATCAGTGTGCTGTTTTATAAAAAGAATTAAGCACATAAAATCTATCCACTGTTTCAAATTAAACTCGTCATAATCCCAAAAATTTTCGTAATACTCGATAATTTTTTTCTTATTCCTGTTCCAGTAAACATTTTCTTTTTCTCTATCATCAGTAATATCTAAATCTGATGGCGTAATGTTCAAGTAATCATTATTATCAACACAAAAAATTTCGTCCCGAGTACCATTAGGGATTTCTATGAGGAAAATTATTTCTGAAATATTTTTTTGTAATTGAAGATATCTCCATGTTTTTCTAGTGATCCTATTCAAAGATCCGCCATATCTTGAATCATCATTAAGTATTAAATTATAGTGATTTGCTAATAATTTTGGATATGAGTATGCTTTTCCCCTTTCCTTTATTTCTAATTTATCAAACAATCCGTTCACCACCATGGTATCTCCGTCAGTCCAGCTACATCCGTTTACGTATATTTTTTTTATCATGGTTTTAAACGTTTATATAGTATTTCAGAAATTATTTTATTAGATGCTGATGATGGGTGATCGTCCGGAATACCTGTTTGATCAGAAATCATTAAGTGTAACTTTTGATTCATCTCTAGCCACGTATAATATAAAACATCATTGTAAATTATCTCCATAAAATATGGACTAGATTTATAATATTGATAATGCTTTTCTATAAGGGGTACGTCGCCTAGGCCAAAGAAAAATATACATCTTGTATTGTATTTTTGTTCAAGGTTTTTGAATCTATTTTCTAATTTTTCTATAAATATTTTTGTTGTCTCGTCGAATAAATCATCTAATTTCCATGCAGTCTTTTTACCTTCCGCAGCACTAATCACTTTACAGATGAAAGCATCCCCATATATCTTGTATAAATAGTCGATCGTAAATGTGTTTTGTAATAACATATCTTCAATGTCTCTACCAATATGCGTTAGTTGAAAAATAAGATATCTTGGTCTAATTGAACTATCTTTTTCTATGAAATCTATAATAAAATCCAAATCCATTAATCTTTCCACATTTCTACCTCCGTTCACACTATTTGTAATTAACTCAATATCTAACTTTGCCTGCAGTATTCTAGAATATGTATTTTTTATTCTATAATCATCAAGTTCTTTACACATTGCAGACAAATCAAATGCTCTTCTACCTAAATTACCTACCCCCAATTCCATCATATCATTGAAAGTATCTGCGTACTTTTCTTTCAGTAATTCATATGCTATGCCTTCACCATATGTAAAAGAACACCCAAAGGTAATTAAAACATTATTTATCATAAAACATTTCCCAATTTAAAATTACTTCCTCAGTAAATTTTTTATAATTTTCACTGCTGGTATGACCCCAGGAGCTGGCTGTACCCCCTTCCATAAGAGCTTCTTCCGTTTTTTTCTGGCTTCCGTATTGATAATATTCCTGGTACAGAGGAACAAAATTTTCTTCCGTGCTTTCTATCTGGTTTCGGATAGTCCATTCTAGAACTCCACCGTTTTTATGGATACCATCCTCATTAAAAAACCAGCAATATTTTTCCCAGTCTATCATTCTAAAATTGCTTTCAGAATATGGAAATCTCTTGATTAAATCATCAAGGGTTTCGTCGCATGTATTTTCTAATTTTTTATCGACAAAAAGTGCTTTAATCGTTTCTTTTCCAGGTTTTATATTCCATGGAAGCATTCCGTAGTGGTATTTAGATGAAAATGGGTTATGCATAAAAAAACACTTCAGTTTTATTCCATTATTTTCACAAAAAAGAATGAGATAGTGAAAATATTCTAACCATTCTATAAATCTTTCCTCGTCATTATAAAGGGTCTCTAAATAATGTTGATTAAATTTAAATGCTCTATTGTTTACATGTTCTAATGAAGACCTTGACATGTCAGGTACCTGACAGGTTAGCCAATATCCTTTTTCTGAGGGATATTCCTTCTCGCTTATCCAGTCAGTTGCATAATTTGTGTTTGGCTCAAATGGATGCGCAGAAAGTAGATTCTTAGAAACAAAATAACTTTTTCTGTGATAATTAGACCACTCGATTATTATTGATATTTCGCTTCCGGGAATTCCTGAATCTAGTAATTGATTAATTTTATAGATAACTGATCTTGCAATCGATAGATTTCCAGATCCGGGGCTTCCCATATTGTATACTTTGATTTCTGGCCTAAGTTTTTGTATCCAGTGGGGATAGTACCAAAACTGATGATGATCTTTCATAAATTCAGTTTCTGAACGATGTATGTTTACTCTTTCGTGCGAGGTAAAAGAGCAACCCCCTGTTATCAAGTGCTTCATATTATATTATATATTATATTATTTTATTCTTAGGTTTACTGCAGAAATTTTTACAGCTTTTAAATCCCTTATTATTTATAAGATCATCATAAACAAAGTTGTGAAGAATTCCATTATCAAAAACATCTCTTAGTGTTTTTTCTTCCAATGAGAAATTTTGGAATCCAAGATCTGACATTTTGTTAAGTATTTGCTTCTGTTCGGGTGATTCGTTTCCACTAGAAAAAAACATTTCATTAGAAATCCCGGGGGGAAGATAACAGCATGGCATTAAAAATTTATTATGTGTTATATAAATATTGTAAACCTCACCCATTAAATTATAAGGATTTTTAAAATTCTTAGAAAAGCAAGTTTGGCAAGACCCGGTATCTGATTCTTCTATCGATTCAATTTCAGAATACTGATATGTTCTTCTTTCCCTCTCTTCTCTTGGATAAACTTTTAGATCGCTTTTCTCTAATATAGGATTCTCTAACTTTAAATCAATAATCTCGTTTTTTAATTTATTTAAATCTTCATATTTCCATACAGTATTAAAATATTTAAATAATCTGGAATCAACTATTTCCGTTAAAAAATGTGTTGACTGTCCCTTCATATTAAATACCTCAGTTTTGATTCCTGTAGTGAATGGCTTTCTTAGATATAGGGTTCCAATACCTATTTCCCTTATTAAATCTATAATTGGAAGTATCTGATCTGTTGTTTCATTCCACATTATGAATTGAATTTCTAATTGATCCTGATTACAGTTATTGGAAAATTCCAGGAGATTCTCC
>Ga0164293_10006070_pt1 | contig 10283 bp, 12 predicted proteins | sample GEODES118metaG_FD_111487 | JGI IMG/M metagenome (GOLD analysis project Ga0164293, IMG submission 111487) | Eutrophic lake water microbial communities from Lake Mendota, Wisconsin, USA - GEODES118 metaG | ecosystem: Environmental > Aquatic > Freshwater > Lake | place: USA: Lake Mendota...
CTTTATACATAAAAAAATGAGCAATTTAATCACATGTAATCTAATGGGCGGATTAGGAAATCAATTATTTGAGGCGGCCCACGCATTATCACAAGGATTCAAACACAACAGAGAAGTAGTGTTTATTCCAAGATCATGGACACCAGGACAAGGAAGAGGTGCCGAAAACTACGTAGACAATGTTTTCAGAAACTTAAAATTTGTGGACAACTTAGACGGTTTCACAAGAGTATCTGAAGGACCATTCGAATATAGTGAGGTGAATCCACTTGAAGAAAATACCGTATTTGACGGGTACTTTCAAAGCACAAAAAACTGGTTTGGATATGAAGATAAAATCAGAGAAATATTCCAACCATCAGAAGAGTTGGTGTCTGAGTTTCATTCGAAATACCCACAACTCAACAACGGTGAAACGTTATCACTTCACGTAAGAAGAAGTGAATACATGCAATATCCTGAGATTCACCCTATAATCACCAAAGAATATATTGAAGAAGCACTTAAGATAGTTGGTTCTTATTCTACAGTATTTGTTTTCAGTGATGATCACCAATGGGTTAAAGATAACTTGAATTTCCCATCAGTAATCTTCGTTGAAGAAGACCAAGATTGGAAAGAATTATATCTTATGAGTCTTTGCAAAAATCATATAATGTCAAACTCAACATTCTCATGGTGGGGAGTTTTCTTAGATAAAAATAAAGATAAAAAAATTGTTTGTCCTTCTCGTTGGTTTGGTCCAAGAGGTCCTAAAGCAGATGATATCTACGAATCATACTGGAATTTGGTTGATGTAGAATATCGTGAAGGAGGAACATTACATCCAATTAAAAAATAATCTCATGATTAACACAAGCCCGAACGAAAAAGCATGTATATTGAGTAATATCAAAAATATTATAGATATCGAAAAAGGTGAATTAATTGGCGATGTTATTGAATTTGGAACTTTTACAGGTGAAAGTACTAAAACATTGTCATCTTTGTTTCCCGACAAAATAATTTATACTATCGATCATTTTCAAGGATTAGAAAAGACCAATAAAAATATACCAAGGGATAGTGATTGGATTGAAAGAGCATTCGCCTTAGACAATCCTCTTTATGTTGAAAATAAAAACATACCTAAGTCAATAGAGGAACTTAGAAAAAAATTTTATGATCACAACAACATACAAATGATTATATCTGATGTTCATAAATTAACCGCACCTTCAGATTATGGAATTAGTAAGATTGCTATTTGCAACATAGATGTTGATATTTACGAACCTACAGTATCCGCATTAGAATTCTTAACTAAATGTGAGTGGTCGGAAGTTTTTATCAGATTCGATGATTGGCATGGTGGAGAATCCGAATATGACCAACATGAGAGATTGGCATTTTCAGAATGGATTGAAAAATACAATTATAAATTTAGAATCACCCATGGAGGATATGTTGGGGGAGTATATGTAAAAAGATAAAAAAAAACATAAAATGGAAAATAAAGTAAAAATTAGAAAAGTATCAGATTGGTGGGGTGAATACGATTGTTCATCTAACCGTAACATGCCAAAATACATCAATTGGCTTTCGAGAGAAACCGCAGACCCTCACAAGTTGAGTGTATATGTGGATAACTACATTAAAGACTGGGGATTCAGAGATGGTGGATCAGACAAGATTGGTTGGTTATTAGAATCACCACAAATGAATGAAGCAACAATCAGAGTTCTTACAGAAGATTTGGAGAAAACGAGATCTCATTACAAAATGATTTTCACTTGTATGGATGAACTATTGGCACTTGGAGAACCGTTCAAATATTGTATCACCAACGCAGCTCCTTGGATTTGGCCTGACAACAGAAAAATCCACGAAAAAACAAAATTGGTATCAATGATTGCATCTAACAAAGGATGGTTAAGAGGTCACCAAAATAGATTACAGTGGGTTGAGAGACTACAAGATAAAGTTGATTTATTTGGAACTGGTCGACCACACCAATTAAATGACAAGGAAGACGGATTGAAAGATTATATGTTCTCAGTTGCAATTGAGAATGATAATTCTGATGTTTATTTCACAGAAAAATTAACGGATTGTTTTGCAATGGGTACTGTACCAATTTATTATGGTTCGAGAAAAGCAGTAGAAAAATATTTCGATCCAACAGGAGTAATATTCCTCGAAGACGATCCGAACTTAGAAACAATTTCTGTTGAGAAATATAAATCAATGATGCCAGCAATTGAAAGAAATTTCACGAAGGCTAAAGATTTCCCAGTTGCAGAAGATTACATGTGGGAAAATTATTTAAAAGACTTAATGTAATATGAAATATCTTGTATTAGGATCCGCAGGACAAATCGGGGCGGAATTATGTAAGTACCTTAAAAAGGAAGGTCATCAAGTTATTGAGTTTGATATTGTTTCCAACTCAAATCATGATTTAAGAGTTCAGAACATATTAGAAGATTACATTCAAATGTGTGACTTCGTAATGTTCTTGGCATTTGACGTAGGTGGATCTAGATATTTGAAAAAATATCAACACACTTACGAGTTTTTGGAAAACAACACAAAACTAACTTTATTCTCATTCGAGACCATAAAGAAATATAACAAACCGTTCTTATACGCATCATCACAAATGGCGAATATGTCATATTCACCATATGGTGTTTGTAAGTCTTTGGCTGAAATATTTGCAGCATCTCTTGGGGGGATTACAGTTAAGTTTTGGAATGTATATGGACCAGAACATGATTTAGAAAAATCACATGTTATCACCGACTTCATCTTAAAGGCAAAAGAAGGAAAGATAACAATGTTAACCGATGGTACCGAAGAAAGACAATTTCTACACGCACAGGACTGTTCAGAATGTTTAACAATATTATCACAAAAATATGATGAGATTGATAGAACAAAGAATCTACACGTAACCAATTTTGAATGGAATACTATTCTAGAAGTTGCACAGGCAATCAATGAATATATTCCATGTGAGGTTGAACCATCCACAGAAAAAGATACGGTTCAATTAAATAAACGAAACGAACCAGATCCTTACATCTTAAATTTTTGGAAGCCAAAGATTGGATTAAAAGAGGGTATCGGTTTAGTAATTAAAGACATGGAAAATGGTAACAATTAAATGTTCTGTTGGTGAACTTATTGACAAACTTTCTATCTTGGCTGTTAAATCAACAGAAGTAAAAGATGAGGAGAAATTAAAACATATTAATCACGAATTAGAGGTTCTTTTGTCATTATCCGAAGAATTTTTTAAAATAGAACAAATCACCGATTTGTATCATGAATTGGTGGACACTAATCGAAAACTGTGGAAAATTGAGGATGATATCAGAGATTGTGAAAGAAACAAAGATTTTGGTGAAAAATTTATAAAATTAGCAAGATCGGTTTATTTTACAAATGATTATCGATTCAAACTCAAAAATGAAATAAATGATTTGACTAACTCTGAAATAAAAGAGCAAAAAGATTATAAAAAATATTAAAATGAAAAAAGTTGTAATTTTAGGAGGTGGTGGATTTATTGGAGGTCACTTAGCAAAAAGACTAAAAGAAGAAGGAAATCACGTTAGAATTTGTGATATAAAAAAACACGAGTACTTCTTTCAAGACGAAATCTGTCATGAATTTATTTTAGGTGATTTAACTGACCCGAAAGTTGTTGACACAGTTATTGAAGAAGGTGTTGATGAAGTTTATCAACTTGCTGCGGACATGGGTGGTGCATTGTACATCTTCACCGGTGAAAATGATGCAAACCTAATGCACAACTCAGCAACGATTAACCTTAACGTAGCAAGAGAATGTGTCAAAAAGAAAGTAGGAAAGGTTTTCTATTCTTCATCGGCTTGTATGTATCCTGAACATAATCAGTTAGATGCATCAAATCCAAACTGTGAAGAAAGTTCTGCATACCCTGCAAATCCTGATTCAGAGTACGGATGGGAAAAATTATTCTCAGAAAGAGTATTCTTGGCTTACCACAGAAACTATGGTCTAAACGTTAGAATTGCTAGATTCCATAACATCTTTGGACCACAAGGTACTTGGAAAGGTGGTAGAGAAAAGTCACCAGCTGCGATGTGTAGAAAAGTTGCCGAAGCAAAAATTGGTGAACAAATTGAGGTGTGGGGGGATGGACTACAAACCAGATCTTTCTTATATGTTGAAGAGTGTGTCGAGGCGGTTTTACGTCTTATGAATTCAGATTTCACAGGTCCTGTTAATATAGGTTCTGAAGAAATGGTAACAATAAACGATTTAGCTGGTATGGCAATTGATATCTCACAAAAAAGATTAACAATTAAAAATATAGGTGGACAAGAATTCATTGATAAATACGGATTCAAATGTCCTCTCGGAGTTAAAGGGAGAAATTCCGATAACAAGCTTTATAGAGAAAAAGTTGGTTGGGAAGTTAGTCAACCTCTTTTAGTAGGGTTGAAAAAAACTTATTATTGGATTAAAACTCAAGTAGATCAATATGAAAAAGAAACCCCTTGGATTTACGAGAGTCCCGATGGTGGAAAAACCGTCACAAAAAGGGAACCAGGGTCATTAACTAAAAAAACACTCTAATGGGTAAACAAAAAAGAAGTCCAGTTCCGACACCAAGTCAGGAAGTGATTACCGCAAAAACAAAAAAAGATTTGATTTGCACAATTGTTAAAAGAAAAACTAAAGAAAAATTTTTATCAGAAAACCAAAGAATATATTATAACATATTAAAAGACAATCAAATTACAGTTTGTTCGGGACCTGCGGGTGTTGGTAAAAGTTATGTGGCAATGAAGGCAGCAGTAGATTTATTATCAGACCCTTCAACACCATACGAAAAAATAATCATCGTTAGACCAGCTGTCGAAGCAGAAGAAAAGTTAGGTTCATTACCGGGTAACGTTGAGGAGAAATTAGACCCCTATATTTTCCCTTCTTATTATCTTTTGAACAAGATCATAGGAAAAGATGTTAGAGAGAAATTAAAGGACATTGAGGCTATTGAAGTGTTCGCCTTAGCATACATGAGAGGAATGAACATCGACAACTCAATTTTGATTTTTGAAGAGGCTCAGAACTCAACACCGAATCAAATGAAACTCCTTTTAACGAGGATTGGTTTCAACTCCAAGTTTTTTATATCGGGAGACTTAGATCAAACGGATCGATATAAGGATAAAACACACAGTGGATTGTGGGACGCAATTCAAAGAATGAGTGGAATGAAAGATGTTGGTGTATTCGAATTTGGAGACACGGATATAGTAAGAAACCCACTGATAACACAAATATTAAAAAGGTACGAAGAATGAGAATTGGAATAGAGATGAATGGTGTTTTGAGAGATACCCTTCTTAAATTCAGACAACTATATGAAAAGTTTTACGTTGATCCTCAATTAGATATTACTGAAGACCAAGAAAAAACTTTTGAATATAAAGTTGTTGAACCAATTGATTCACTAAATCTTATGAATCACTTTTTATTTCCAACTCAGGAAGAGTTTTATTCTTTTATGTATGAAGAACATCCTATGGAAATATTTGGTCACTCCCCATCTGTTGAAATGTCCACAATGAATGATCTAAATGATTTTTACTATAAATTCAGAGATAACCATGATATTTTAATTGTTTCTGATGAGATTGGTAAATCAAAACCAGCATCGTTATTTTTCCTTTCTAAGTTTGGTTGTTTGGTGGAAAAAGTAAAATTTTACTCAGAAACTACATTGAATTCTATGTGGGATGAAGTAGACGTTTTACTTACTGCGAATCCTGACTTACTATTGAAACAACCTGATGGTAAAAAAGTTATAAAATTTGAGACAGAATATAATAAACACATTGATTCTGAGTTAACAATCACTACACTTAAAGAACTAAAAAACAAATTGGAGGAAATTATATGTTAGATGTTATGGGGGAAAATTATTTCATCGATTTAGACGAAATAGAAAAATATGTCGATATGACTGACGAATCTACTGAAATGAGTGGATTAACTGAGATGAAAATTAACATCATAAAATTTGAAATGGTTAAACTTATGGTTGAGGTGGTTTTAGCGGATGAATTACCATACGATGACAATCTTGGAATTAAGTCTTCAAAACCAAAAATGACAATACCATTCAAACTTGCTTTCAATAGCTTATTAAATAAAAAAATTATCAAACATTTCTAAAATGGAACAACAACAAGCAGCTCTTAACTTGGATAAAGTTCAAATCTCAATTAATAGATTGAGAGAAAAAAGATCAAGAATTTATCTTTTTGTTCAAGACACTAAAGGAAATGCCAGAGGATCGGTAAGATATATCTATCAAATGGCAATGGCCTTAAAAAACGGAGGATTCAATCCAATAATCTTACACGAGAAAAATGATTACACAGGTGTTGGAAAATGGTTAGGTGAAAAATACATGACCGAGCTTCCTCACAAATCAATCGAGAATCAAAATTTAGAGATTTCACCTGAAGATTTTATAATCGTACCTGAAATATTCGGATACATTTTATCTCAAATCAAAAACTTGCCAGCAGGAAAAATTGTCTTAGCACAATCATATTCTTCTGTGTTAGAAACATTACAACCAGGTGAGACATGGTTACAATTCGGTATTACAAAATGTATCACCACTTCACAAAAACAAAAAGAATACATTGAAACAATAATGAGAAGTATATCTTTTGATATTGTACAGCCAGTAATCTCTGACACTTTCCAAAAGTCTAAGCTTCCCGCGAAAACAATTGTTGCAATTCATACAAGAGATCAAAGAGATACAATCAATCTAATCAAAACTTTCTACTTGAAGTACCCTCAATTCAGATGGATTACTTTCAGAGATATGAGAGGTTTGAGTGAAGTTGAATTTGCAAACACGTTGAAGGATTGTTGTCTTTCAGTTTGGATTGATCCTGAATCAGGGTTTGGTACTTTCCCATTAGAATCAATGAAAGCGGGCGTACCTGTTATTGGTAAAGTTCCTGATTTGATACCAGAATGGCTAACTGAGAACAATGGTGTTTGGTTAGCAGAAAAAAATGTAATAGTCGATTATGTTTCTGATTTTATCCAAGCGTGGCTTGAGGATAATTTGAGTGAAGATATGATGAAACATATGGAAGAAACTTCGTCAAAATATACCGACATAAAAGCATTTGAAGAAACTGTTTGTGCTTTATTCGCAGATTACCAATCTAAGAGAGCAAATTCATTCGAAACTCAATTAAAAAAACTTACAAATAATTAATCATGTCTGACAAATTAAACGTATCAATTATATTACCACTTAAATCTGCTGTTGTTAGAGATTTCGCAGATTATTTTGGGAAGGCAATTCAATCAATCAAAAACCAATCAGTTAAACCTGAAGAGTTAGTTATTGTCCATACTCAAGAAGAATCACTTGTTAAATTTTTAGAATCATTTGATTTTGGAGATCTTACAGTTAACAAATATGTTTGGGACAAAGAACCTAATTTCTCTAATCAAATGAACTACGGAGTTGAAAAGGCTAAAAGTACTCATGTATCATTTTTTGAATTTGATGACGAGTATTCTGCAATTTGGTTTAAAAATGTAAAAAAATACATGGAGTCTTATCCTGAAGTAGATGCATTTTTACCTATTGTTGTTGACACTGATGACAAAGGAGTTTTCAAAGGATTTACCAATGAAGCAAACTTTGCAGCAAACTTCAGTCAAGAGATTGGTTATTTAACTAACGAAACTCTTAACGATTATTCAAACTTCCAAACCGCAGGAATGGTTATTAAAAAACAAGTAATAACTGATTTCGGTGGATTCAAATCTTCAATCAAATTAACATTCGTATACGAATTCTTATTAAGAATGACATATAACTCTGTTAACATTTTAACCATTCCAAGACTTGGTTACAAACACACAAACATGAGAGAAGGATCAATATTTTGGAATTATAAGAACGGTGAATCAGTTCTTACAGATGACGAAGTGAAATTTTGGTTACAAACTGCCAAAAAAGAATATTTCTTCGTTGACGACAGGTCGATAAAATATGAAACAACGAATGAATAATGACGGAAATTCTTTCTGGACAAACAGAAGAAACGTTATCAAAAAAAAGAGGTAGAAAGGCAGTAAAAGAAAACTATTTTGATGTAAGAGAAGAAACAGCAGTTAGAAACTTTCTTTTGGCGGAAACGTCTGAAGAAAAAAACAAAATTTACAACCAATTCTTAAGAGGTCCTCTTGATAAAATGATATCATCAATTATCAGGCGATATAAGTTATATCGTAAGGATATGGATTTTATTGAAATCCACACAGATACTCATTCCTTTTTGATGACAAAGGTTGACAAGTTTAAACCAGCAAAAAACAAAAAGGCTTACTCTTACTTCGGTACAATATGTAAGAACTACTTAATGGGTCAAATCATTAAGGATCAAAAAGAAACAAATAGAAAAGTATCTTATGAAGATATTTCTGCAAGTATCGAAGAAAGACCTGAAATGTCTTATAGAATCGATGAAGATTTTATGGATGTTGAAGGTTTGATTAGAAAATATCTATCTGACTTGAAAAATTTTATAGATACTGAAAATCTAAGTGACAACGAGAAAAAATTAGGATATGCTCTGATGGAGTTGTTTGAAAACTACGAATTAATATTTTCAGGTGCAGATAACAACAAGTTCAACAAGAATGTCATTCTCCTGTCACTAAGAGAAATGACTAATTTAAGCACTAAGGAAATAAGAAGTTCAATGAAAAGATTCAAAAAACTATACTTATTTACTCAATCTAAAATGAAAATTTAACAGAAAGTATTTATAACATATGCCTCGTCCACAACGAAAAGAAATAAATTTTACTAAAGAGTCGATTCTCGCTCTTTTGCAGGAAATCTATAATGAACTTGTAGAGCAAAGAAATACTGCCATTAGAGTCCAAAACAAGATGTTGTCTTTTATGAAGGATCCTGCAGACATGCAAACAATAGGTCCTGTAATTGAAAAACAACAAAAAATTATAAATGACTGTGTAGAGAAAAAACTTAGTCTTTCCAAATTACAATCATCTATTTGGGAAAAATCTAACAGTCAAGTTGAAAGTTTTTCAATGTCTGATTTGGACGACGACTTAATTCAAAATTTAATACAAAAAGAAGTGGACACCGCAGAGGATAATTACAAACTCTAACCCACATGTCTTTAGATTTAAATAATTCCTACCAACAAGCACAAGAGAAAATAAAATCTTTGAAGACTTTCAAAGAAATTTCTGATGCTGCAAAGGGTTTAGAAAATGCAAATCAAAAGATTCCTTTCGATCAATTTGATACAAATTTAGTTTCTCCTTTAGAAAAGTTAAAAGAAGCTAAAAAAAGATTTCAAAGACAAGGACAATCACAACTACAGAATTTAATAAGTTTAGCCAAAGAAAATGCTGGTTCCGGTTCAGGGGCGATTGGTATGATTAAGAAAAAATTCTTAGAAGCATACACGAGGTGTGAACCAAGAATTAAACAGATAATGCAGGATGAGATGTTTACTGCAGTTGGTTGTTCTCAAGAACAAACTTATAGTACTGGAACTAATTCAGCAATCTATATTCCTCTTCAAGCCATAGATCTCTTTGAAAAATTGAAACAAAGTCCTTCCGATGGTATCGGTAAATTAATATATGAAAAAGAAATACCAACCTATGGTGAATTTCCTTTTGCAATGAACAAGGAATTATACAACAGAACACAAGATCCTGATCAGACTTTTTCTGTTTTTTTTGGTAATTCTTATGCTGGTACATCGAATCAAGAATTATTCGATATTTCATATGTTAGACAAAATGGACAAGGTGTTACAGGGGACTTCTTCAAGGTTAATTTAAAACAAAGGGCATCAACAAACAATGTTGGTGAATTTCTTACTGATTACATGAGTACTATTAATGTGTTTGATTCAAACAACATTATGGCGGAAATTGTTAATTTAATTACAGGTGCAGTTGATATGAAAGCATCTGTTGGTACAGGTCCGATAGAAACAAAAGGTCAGTTCGATTTAATAGTTCAAAGAGTATTGGGTCTTTGTTTCGACGATAGAAAAGAGATTGATGTTAGTGGTGTGGCTAAAGTTGCTGAATTGGATGGTGTTGACGAATCATTTTTTCAATTGACAGATGTTGATAGAGCAATTATTGACAATAGAATATCAAACATCCAAATGAGAACAATGGAGTTTACTGAATGTAATAACGTTAGA